>JADMIO010983843.1_pt1 | contig 60043 bp, 54 predicted proteins | sample 8958161 | NCBI WGS metagenome assembly JADMIO01 (sample SAMN16585339, study PRJNA669376) | soil metagenome | isolation source: Crop rotation soil | place: USA: Cullars Rotation, Alabama | collected 2011
ACGAAAGGCCCAGTCTTTCGACTGAGCCTTTCGTTTTATTTGACCATGTTGGTATGATTTAAATTAATACGACTCACTATAGGGTCAGTGCGGCCGCGACTTCAAGTCACGTGAATTCCAAGCTTCGGATCCCACTGTGCTGGAAAGAGCTCATGCACCAGGTCCGGTGCGGGCGCTCGCGTGGTCCGATCCTTGACGAACTCCATTCCCACCATCAACCCGCGGCCCCGCACATCGCCGATGCAGGAGTGCTTGTTCATCAGCCGGCAGGCTCCGCCCATCAGCCGCTCGCCCAGACGCGCGGCGTTGGCCATCAGCCCGCCTTCCACCAGGTCCAGTGTGGCCAGCGCGGCGGCGCAGCAAACCGGGTTCCCGCCGAATGTGGAGCCATGCGACCCGCTCTCCCAGGTGGTGATCGACTCTCGGGAGATCATGGCGCCGATCGGCATGCCCGAGCCCAGACCCTTGGCGGTGAGCAGGATATCGGGCTCTACGCCCTCGTGCTCGCAGGCGAACATCTTTCCGGTCCGGCCCACACCCGATTGGACTTCATCGGCCACGAGCAGAATTCCGTAGCGGTCGCACAGCGCCCGCAGGTCTGCCAGGTATCCGGGAGGCGGCACCACGTAGCCACCTTCCCCCTGAATCGGCTCGATGAAGATGGCCGCGACATCGTGGGGATCGAGGTGGCGGGCGAACAGGTCCTCTTCGATCACGCCGATGCATCCGCGATTGCAGGCCGGCTCGTCGCCGCAGAACTGACAACGGTAGCGGTAGGCGTACGGCACGTGGTGCACGTCGGGCAGCAGCGGACCGAAACCCGCATGCTGTCGCGCCTTGCTCGACGTGAGCGTCACCGCTCCCGTGGTCCGCCCGTGAAACGCGCCGCGGAACGCGATGATGGCAGTTCTCCCGGTGGCGTAGCGGGCCAGCTTGATCGCTGCCTCGGTTGCTTCCGTTCCCGAGTTGGTGAGAAAAACCCGCTTCTTGGACGGGCCCGGCGCTACTCTGGCCAGCCGCTCGCAGAGATCGGCCATCCCTTCGTAATAGAAATCAGACCCGCAGATGTGGAGGAAGCGGTCGGCCGCGTCCTTCACCGCCGCGACCACCTTGGGGTGGCCGTATCCGGTGGAGGACACCGCGATGCCCGCCATGAAGTCGAGATACCGGTTACCGTCCACATCCTCCACCATCACTCCGCTGCCCCGCGCGACCACCAGCGGGTACTCCTTGATGTAGCAGGTGGAAGTCCATTCCGCGTCTCGCGCCACCACGGCCTGCGCCTTGGGGCCGGGGGGCGGCACGACGATGCTGGGATAGTTGCGCGGGCTCATGAATGTTTCCTCATCCCTCGATGACCGTGCGGCTCTGCTCTCGCATGAATTGCGCGACGTAATAGGGCCCGCAGCCGCCCTTCCCGGTTGAGCCCGATGCCTTCCAGCCGCAGAACGGCTGGGCGCCGGGCCAGGCTCCCGTTGTCGCACCGGTTCGCTTGTTGGCGTAACACACGCCGGCCTCCACCTCATCGAAGAACCGGGCGACCTCCGCAGGGTTCCTCGAGAAAATGCCTGCCGTGAGCCCGTATTCTACCCGGTTGGTCTCCTGGAGTGCCTGGTCCAGTCCACTCACCTCGCCGATGGCGACAAAGGGGACGAACAGCTCGTCGCGGTAGAGCGTGCTCTCCAGCGGCAGCCGCGCAATGGTGGGAGCCACGAAGTACCCCCGATCGAACCCGCCTCCGCTGAGCCGCTCCCCTCCCAGCACGATGGTGCCCTCGGTTTGCGCCTGGGATACCGCGCGCTGGAACCGGTCCACCGCCTGCTGATTGATCACCGGGCCGAAGAAGACGTCCCGCTCCGAGGGATCGCCCATCCGGATGCCGCGGGTCTTCTCCACCAGCCGCTGGATGAAGGGCTCGGCCACCTCGCGCTGAACGTACACCCGCGACGTGGCACTGCACTTCTGGTTCTGCAGGCTGAACGCCGAGCGCATCACGCCTTCGGCCGCGGCGTCCAGATCGGCGCTCTCCAGCACGATGGCCGCGTTCTTCCCGCCCAGCTCCAGCAGCGCGGGCTTGATCCAGCCGCCGCTGAGCCCGGCATGGATTCGGAGCCCTACCGCCTTGGATCCGGTGAACACCACCCCGTCCACGCCAGGGTGCTGCCAGAGCGGATCGCCGATATCCTCCCGCCGCCCGAACAGGATGTTGAACACTCCCGGAGGCAGCCCCGCGTCCCGGTAGATGTGATACAGCTCGAGCCCGGTCCACGGCGTCTCCTCCGCCGGCTTGTACACCACCGCATTGCCGGCGACCAATGCGGCCGACGACATGCCGGCCGACAGTGCCAGCGGAAAGTTGAATGGAGCGATGCAGGCAAACACGCCATAGGGACGGAGCACATCGGTGTTTCGCTCCACCGGAGTGATCCGGCTCATTGGCCGGACGAAGCCGTCGGCGTCTTCCACCTGCTGGCAGTAGTAGTCGATCAGATCGGCCGACTCTTCGGCATCGCCCATGGCCTCGAGCCGGCTCTTCCCTACTTCGAGACTCATCAGCGCCGCGAGCTGGTACTTCCGTTGCCGGATGAGGGTTGCCGCGCCGCGCAGCAGCGCCACTCGATCGCGCCAGGGCCAGCCGCCCCATTCCCGCTGAGCCCGCCGCGCGGCCTTCACCGCGGAGTCCACGTGTTCCGGCCCCGCCGCGCTGAACCGGCCCAGCACCAGGCTGGTGTCGATCGGAGAGCGGTCCACCAGCGGCTCGGCGGCGGTCTCGACCGGTGCATCGTCTATATGGAACGGGTGCAGCCGCCCGGCCTCGCCGCGGATGGCCTCGAGCGCGGAATCGAAGCGTTGATGGAACTCCTCCAGGTTACCGCTGGCGGAGGTGTAGGTGATCTTGGTTGCGGTAGTCATGATGCGCTCCTCAGATCGGAAGCGGTGCGGTCCAGCGCGCGGCTGAGCCCGAGCACCAGCTCGTCGATCTGATCCTCATCGATCACAAAGGGCGGCGCCAGCATCGCCAGGTCTCCGGTCCCGTCTTCCAGCTGCCCCGCATTGGGCCATACCATCACCCCAGAGTCCATCGCCGCCGCGGCAAACCGCTCGGCCACTCGGAGCGAGGGGTCGTGAGACCGGCGAGTCTGCCGGTCGGCGACGAATTCGATGCCCGCGAGCAGACCGCGCCCCCGAATATCGCCGACTAAAGGATGATCTCGCAGCCGTTCCAGTCGCTGGTGGAGGACTCGGCCCATCTCGGCGCAGCGCTCCACCAGGCGATGTTTCCGGAGATATCGAAGTGTCGCCGTTCCTGCGGCACACAGCGTCGCATGGTGAGAGAACGTCTGCCCATGGAGAAAGCTGCCGGAGCCTCGGGCCACCACGTCCACCAGCCGCCTGGGCGCCACCACGGCCGAGAGCGGGGCGTAGCCTCCGGCGATTCCCTTACCGACCAGCATCAGGTCGGGAACCACTCCATACGGCTCCAACGCCGACCAGGTGCCGGTTCTTCCGGCGCCAGTGAGCACTTCGTCCGCCACCAGCAGGATCTCGTACCTGTCGCAGAGCTCGCGGACTCTGCGCCAGAATGTCTCCGGGGGAACCGACGCGCCGGTGGATGATCCGCCCACCGGCTCGCCGATCAGGGCGGCGATGGTGCCGGGACCTTCTCGCAGAATCGTCTGCTCGATCGCATCGCCGCTGCAGGTCGGGCACAGGGGAGCCTTACCCTGGCAGCCGCAGCGATACGGGTACGGCGCCGGGACCCGGATCACCTCTACCAGCCAGTCTCGAAAGAGTGCGCGATTCGATTCTCTGGACGACGCCGACAGCGCGAGCAGCGTGTTACCGTGATAGGAGGGCATGAACGCGAGGATCTTGTGCTTGCCGGAGCGCCCCGACTCCACCCAGTACTGGCGGGCCAGCTTCAATCCGGCCTCGACCGCTTCCGAGCCGCTGCCCAGCGGGTACGCCAGGTCCAGATCACCGGGAGAGACCCGCGCCAGCTCCTCGGCAAACTCCTCAACCGCGTCGTGGGTGAACACCGTCCCGCTCACGTAGGCAACCTTGGCTGCCTGACAGGCCAGCGCCTCCGCAATCTCACTCACCCCGTGGCCCACGTTCACCACGTAAGCCCCGCCGCAGCCGTCCAGATACCGGCGCCCCTGGTCGTCGTAGAGATAGCAACCGTCTGCCCGGACGATGCGGGGATACTCCCGCTTGAGCTTCCGGTAGAAAACGGCCGATTCTGGGTAGCGATGGCTGGTCATGACTGGATCGCGGAATGTGGTGCGGGCCGTCGCCGGCCGCCAGTCGCCGCTGTCACCCCGAGCGCCGGTTGTCACCCCGAGCGAAGCGAGGGGGCCGAAGCCCCACCGTCCGCGACCCCTCGACCCAGACCCCTCATTTCTGACGACTGAGGACTGGGGACTGAAGACTGGCCCACATTCTGCATATATGAGAAGGCGACGGCGGGGCTCCCGGGCCTCGCCCCGACCCTTTCTGCCAACGGAACATGCCATCTCCACTCGTAGTCGACGCCTTACGCGAGCAGCTGACCAGGGTGCTGGACTGGTACCGGCACCAGCGGCCGATTTTTAGCTGGGGCGTGGTGCTGCACCGGAGAAATGAGCGAGGCAAATTGCGGTTCGGTGCGGTAACCCCGGGGGGAGAAAGCCTGCTCCTGACCCAGCCCCTGCTGAGCTCGCTTTCGGAAGGTCCCTGCTGGTTGGATGGTGCGGTGCGGGTCCGGCTGGCGTGCCGCCAGGTAACCCAATGTCATCCCTGGCTCGACGCTCTCCATCGCCCCGACCGGCCTCCCTTGGTAGAAGCGCTGGCCGTCTGCTTCGATCCCGATGCCTCAGCCGCCGAGTGCGAAGCCTTTCAGGCCATGGCCGGCACCCTGACTCCCTCGACTCTTCCGTCCGAACTCTTTCTCCTGCTCAAGAAACGATCGATCGGGTGGCCGATGTAGAGGGTCAGGAGTCGGGAGTCGGGAGAGCGATTGGTCTTGAGGGTGACATCCGATCCGCGACGTGACGCCTTACCCTTAACCCCTGACTCCCGACTCCCGACCCCTGACTCCCGACTACTTCAAAAACAACAAATCCCTATACGTCGGCAACGGCCACAGCTCCGCCGCGATGTGTGTCTCCAGCGCGTCCACCACCTCCCGCAGCTCCGCCATCGCCGGTTTGAGCTCCCGGCTGATCTGACTCGCGTGCTGCATCGGATCCGAGACATGCTGCGCCGAGGCCCGTTCCACGGCACCGGTGCTGGTCCGGAGCCGGCTTACCAGGTCCACGAAGCTCCTCAGCGCGTCGATTGAGTCGTCGCACTCCACTCCCGCCGCCTTGGTCGCGGCAATGGCCGCCGCAATCCGCTGCTGGTGCTGCAGCGCAGCCGGCAGAATGTGGTTCCGGGCCATGGAGACCATGGTCTCGGCTTCGATCCCCAGCTGCTTGATGTACTTCTCCACCGCGATATGGGTACGGGAATCGAGCTCGGCCTGAGTCAGCACGCCGTACTTCTTGAACAGCTCGATGTTCTTCTTCTCCCGCAGCACCCCGAACGCGGCCACTGAATCCTTGAGATTGGGCAATCCCCGCCGGTCCGCCTCCGCGTGCCACTCCTCGGAGTAGTTGTCTCCGTCGAAGATCACCCGCTTGTGCTGGCTGATCACCTGCTTCAGTACGCTCATCACGGCGAGCTGCAGCTTGGCCTCGGTGGGCCTGGTACCGATCGACTTCTCCAGCTCGCTCGCGACGTAGTCCAGTGACTCGGCTACGATGGTGTTGAGCACCGTGTTGGGCCAGGCAATGCTGGCGCTGGAGCCCACGGCCCGGAACTCGAACTTGTTTCCGGTAAACGCAAACGGAGACGTCCGGTTGCGGTCGCCGGAATGCCGGGGCAGCTGCGGCAGCGTCTTGGCGCCGAGGTCGAGCACTCCACCCTTGATGGTGCGCTTGGGCAGGCCAGCCTCCACCTGCTCCAGGATGTCCGACAGCATCTTCCCCAGGAAAATCGAGATGATTGCCGGCGGGGCCTCGTTCGCTCCCAGGCGGTGATCGTTGGCCGCGGACGCAATCGAGGCCCGCAGCAGATCGGCGTGGAGATCGACCGCCCGGATGGTGGCGCAGAGGAACACCAGGAACTGCATGTTGGTGTGAGTCTCATCCTGGGGATCCAGCAGGTTGACCCCCGTGTCGGTGGACATCGACCAGTTGTTGTGCTTACCCGACCCGTTCACTCCGGCAAACGGCTTCTCATGCAGCAGTGCCTGGAGCCCGTACCGGGGCGCGACCCGCTTCAGCGTCTCCATCAGCAGCATCTGATGATCGCTCGCGATGTGGCTCGGCTCGAACAGTGGCGCGATCTCGTATTGGCCCGGCGCTACCTCGTTGTGCCGGGTCTTCACCGGCACGCCCAGCCGGTACAGCTCCCGCTCGGCTTCGGCCATGAAGGCGAGCACCCGCGGAGGGATGGTGCCGAAGTAATGGTCTTCCAGCTGCTGGCCCTTGGGCGGCTTGGCCCCGAAGAGAGTGCGCTCGCAGGTCAGCAGGTCCGGCCGCTTGTAGAAGAGCTCGCGGTCGACCAGGAAGTATTCCTGCTCCGGCCCCACCGTGGTGACGATCCGGGAGACTCCCTGGTCGGTGCCGAACATCTTGAGGATCCGGAGCGCCTGCTTGGAGAGCGCCTCGACCGAGCGGAGCAGCGGGATTTTGGTGTCGAGTGCTTCGCCGGTCCAAGAGACGAAGGCGGTCGGGATGCAGAGGGTGACGTTGTTGTCGCCCCGCATGAGGAAGGCCGGGCTGGTGGCGTCCCAGGCGGTGTAGCCCCGGGCCTCGAAGGTTGCCCGGAGTCCGCCGGAGGGAAAGCTCGAGGCGTCGGGCTCACCCTGCACCAGCTCGGAGCCGGAGAAATTGAAGACCACGCCGCCGGCCCCATCCGGCGCCGCCAGCGAATCGTGCTTCTCGGCGGTGAGCCCGGTGAGCGGCTGGAACCAGTGGGTGTAGTGCGTCGCCCCGTTCTCGATGGCCCAATCCTTCATCGAGGCCGCTACCACGTCGGCCACCGCCGGATCGAGCGGCTCGCCCCGGTCGATGGTGCGGAGCAGGCTGCGATACACTTCCTTGGGAAGCCGCTGCCGCATCATGCTGCGGGAGAAGATGTCGCTGCCGAAGATGCTGTCGATCCGCTCCGTCGCGGTTTTGCTGCCATTGAGGGAACGTACTGTGGTGGTCACGGATGCCGATTCCTCACGCCTGGGAGAGTGATGAGCACTAGGCCATTGCCGCCGGAGCGGCGAGAGCCTCTTCGAGATCCGAGACGTCCGGGTCGGGCAGCTCGGTATAGACCGGGTTCGAGAGGTAGCGCTCGCCGAAGTCGCAGATGATCGAGACGATCAACTTGCCTTTGTTCTCCGGCCTGCTCGCCACCTGCAGAGCGGCCCAGGTGATAGATCCACTGGAGATGCCGGCAAAGATCGCCTCCTCCCGGGCCAGTCGCCGGGTGGTGGCGATCGCGTCTTCATTGGTCACCCGGATGACCTCGTCGTAAATCTTGGTGTCCAGAATGCTGGGGATGAACCCGGTGCCGATCCCCTGCTGCTTGTGGGGCGACGGTTGTCCTCCCGAGAGCACCGCACTCTCCGCCGGCTCCACCGCCACGATCCGAATCCCCGGTTTCTTTTCCCGGAGGTAGCGTCCGGCTCCGGTGATGGTGCCGCCGGTGCCGACTCCTGAAACGAAGATGTCTACCTCGCCTCCGGTATCGGTCCAGATCTCCGGCCCGGTGGTGCGATAGTGGATGGCGGGATTGGCCGGATTGTCGAATTGCCGGGGCATCCAGGCCCGATCTCCCAGCCGCGCCAGGATCTCCTCCGCTCGAGCTATGGCCGCCTTGATGCCCTTGGCTCCCTCGGTCAGGACCACCTTGGCCCCCAGCGCCCGGAGCATGTTGCGCCGCTCGAGGGTCATGGTGTCCGGCATGGTGAAGATGCAGCGATAGCCTCGCGCCGCCGCAACGTAGGCCAGCCCGATCCCGGTGTTGCCGCTGGTCGGCTCCACGATGATCATGCCGGGACGCAGCTTTCCCTTCACCACTGCGTCGTTGATCATCGCCGCGCCGATCCGGTCCTTGACCGAATTGAACGGATTGTAGCCCTCGTGCTTGACCGCGACTTTCCCGGGCAAGCCGGCGGCAAGGCGGTTCAACCGAATGAGAGGAGTGTTCCCGACGGTTTCGGTCACGTCGGGATAGATCTTGCCGTGTGGCATCGGGCCCTCGAACTGGATACCTGGTGAAATGGTCTGGGGTCTCCCGCAAGGATAACACGCTGGAGCCATAGCTTCATCCCCACGATATCCCGGCGCAGTCCCTCGCCAGCAGCGTGAGCTCGCCCGCGCCCCACTCGCCCCGGTCGGTGAGCCGCACCAGCAGCCCTTCGGGCAACTCCGACGACCCGCCGCGGGCACCGCTCATCGCTCCCGCCATTGCCGCGGTCGAGTCGGTGTCGCCCCCAACGTCTATGGCCGTGCACACGGTTTCCCAGTAGTCATCCGGCGAGCGAAGGAAGGAGTACAAGCTCCAGATGACGCTGGGTACCACGAAGGCCGAGACGCCCCGCCAGTTGGGATACGCGGGATCGAGGTTGGTCTGGTGCAGCCGCCCGGCTGCTTCCGCCGGCGCGAGCGAAGTCCACTCGGCGGAGCTCCGCAGGGCTCGAGCAAACGCCATGTCATCCTGCTCCACCGCGGCCGCGATCTCGTCCAGGAACTGGCGAGGCACGACCGGCCCCTCCCGAACCGCGATGGACACGCTCAGCGCAATCGCTACCGCTCCGGCGCCGCAGCGAGGATCCAGATGGGTGATCCGGCCCTGTTCTCGAGCCACCCGGGCGATGGTAGCGCTGTCGGAAAACAGGAGTCCCACCGGCCCCGCGCGTATGGCGCTGCCGTTGCCGGCGTAAGGCGCGGGCGTCCCGGCCCGGGACCAATGGACTCCCTGATGAATTCGCAGGGCTGCCGATCGGGTGCCCGATCCCGCTCCCACATCGCGGGCCTGCCCGAAGAGCCGCGCCAGACGATGAGCGTAGTCCTCCGGGTCCCAGAGGCGGCGCTCCCGAAAGCTGAGCAGCAGCTCGCGAGCGAGCTGGGTGTCATCGCTGTATTGACCGAAGGGATAGTGCGGGGAGGAACGTTCGCCGGCCCGCCCGCGGCGGAGCCACTCGTCGACGTACGTCCGAGCGACTTCCGGAGCCTGGGCTTCGACCACAAATCCCAGGGCGTCGCCCAGCGCCTGACCGAGAAGACAGCCGGCGAGTTGCTCAGCGGTGCGGGCGGTCGGAGCCATTCCCGCCTTGTCCGCCTTTTCCGCCTTTTGTCACACCGGCACCACGTCCCGTCCGCAGTGCTTACACACTCGAGCGCGCGCCAGGATCTTCTCGGCGCAGTAGGGACATTCCCGCTCGACCCTGGAGCTGTCGGCCGGACTGTTTGGCGACGGCGAGGCCGATCCGCCCCGCCGCTCCTCGTGGGCCACCACCTGACCCTGAATCTGACGGCGGAATTCCAGCGGGTCCGAGATCCGGGGGAAGCCTTCGTCCGTTCCTCCGGTGCCGGTGATGGTGAGGGTACCGTATCCCAGCATCCGGCCCATGATGCTTTGATCTACCGCCACTGCTTCGATCTTGCTGAGCAGCGTCTCATCCGACTCCCGCTCCACGAACCCCACCTTGCTCAGCAGTCGCTTGTTGGTGACTGCGTATTCCGTGCTGCTGTAGCGGATAAGGGGTGGAATGGCCAGCAGCAGTCCGATCCCGGCCAGGATCGCTCCGGCCCACCAGTAGGCGGGCTGGTACGTGTAGAGAACCACACCGAGTGCTATGCCGAGCAGGAGAACGAGGACAGCGCGGAGAAAAATCGTCCAGTGCAGCCGGGCGCGGTACACGATCCGTTCGCCGTCGAGCAGATGGTCGTCGAGGTAGCTCATGGGCTTCCAAGATAGAGGAATTCAGCGGTTTTGGGACCGCACACCGCCCCCGTGGCTTCTTCCGGGCGAAAACCCGGCCCGATGCTGCGTTCTACTTGTCGCGGGTGACTTCTGGGCTTCCGATTTCGCTCCGGGATCGTCGCGTCCGCAGGTCGGGTTGTCCCGTTACAGTTGAGGATACTCTCGTTCGAGCTTCAGGTCTCCGATTCGCGGTCCAGGTTTCCGCATTTGCGCTCCAGGCAGGCGCATTCGCATCCGAAATCTCGGCGTTCACGTCCAGACTCCCGCGATTACACGTCAGCGTCCGTGGTTCGAGCTGCAGAGTCCCACTTTGCGGTCTGGCTTGTGGAATCCGCGCCTCAGGTTCCTCCGTTCGAGTTCCACTTCTCGTCGCTCGGGCCTCCCCTTCTGAATTCGCGCTCCGGACGGTTCCATTGGCGCTCGAGATGGCGAATTCTTGGCTCGTGATTGCGGCGTTCGCGCTTTAGACGGTCGCGTTCGCACTTTAGACGGTCGCGTCCGCACTTCGACTTTCGGCGTTCGCAATTGGACATGCTGCGCTTGCACTAGGGATTTCCTTTTCGCGCCCCAAATGAGGAGCGCCTCGCCGGGACTCGGTAATGATCGGTGATAAAAAAAGAGCCCCGCACGAGGCGGGGCCCTTTTCAGAAGTAAGCAGTGTTGTCTAGAGGCCACCCAGGATCACATTAATCTGATTCAGCAGATTCTGGATCGCGCCCAACACGCCGGCCAGCGGTCCGGGGCCATCAAGCAGGCCCGCTACGGCACAGAGCAGATTCCCCAGCAGATTACCAGAGCCACTGACAGCGGTGATCGCCAGATTGACCTCGTCCAGGTCGATGACCAAACCAAGGACGTCGAGGTGCAAGGGCCCAAGGTTCAGAGTAAGGATGTCGCAGACCGGCGCGGTCGGTGCGCCACCCCTGGTGAGGGTAGCCTCAATGTTCTGGAAGGGCACCGTGTGGACGGCCTGATTCGCATCCCTATACGTGAACACGCCGTCAGCTTCGAGCTTCTGGGTTGTCTGGTTGATGTGGAGTCGTTGAATCGTGAAGCTGCCGGTGATAGTCTCGCCAGTCGCAGCCAGAGTTCCGGTGACGGGACCGGTGGAGCTGCTGGCTGGGGTTTCAGTAAACGTGGGTCCAGAGGCCGGAACATCAGTGAGCAGCTTGGCGCGACCAGCTACAGCCTGCGGTGCCGTCGGTGCTTGATTCTCCGGAGTAGCCGGGGCTGTGGGGCTCTTGTCTTCGCTACAGGAGACCGCCATCATCGCGAGCGCGAGCCCGGCGAGGAGTTTGCGTGCAGAGGTACCTCGTTCGGCATCATCGGGAGAGGCGATCGCTCGCTCAGCCGGTGAGGCCACTGCGGATGCTGAAGTCCGACTGGATCCGTCGGAGAACCTGTAGCTCCAGCGGAAAAGCAGGTGGCCCGGTGCATAGATGATGATGTGAGAGATGTCACTGAAATGCGGAACTTCAGGTAACCGCAGGTAAGTTGTTGTTGACCCAATGGTTCAGCCTGCGCTTGATTTCGGCTTGACCCCGTCCCCCCAGCTTGAGGACGTCCCTTCCAGGAGAGACCCATGCATCCGTCGCGTTCGACCAGCCGGCGGCGAGTCTGGTGCCTTGCCCCGCTGCTTGCGGTCGCCGTCGCCGCCTGCGACGATGCTCCGGGACCCACCGAGCCTCAGATCCCCGATCCATCACTCACGGCCGTTGCCACGCCGCTCACCTTCAAACAGATAGCGGCCGGTTGGTACCACACCTGCGGCGTCACCACCGATGGCCGGGCCTGGTGCTGGGGCTTGAACCAGAACGGCAGATTGGGCGACGGCACCACCACCAACCGCGCGGTTCCTACGCCGGTGCGCACCACCCTCCGCTTCCTCCAGATCTCCGCCGGCACTTTTCACAGCTGCGGTCTCACCACCGAAAACCGGGTGGTCTGCTGGGGCTACGGCGGAGACGGCGAGCTCGGGACCGGGAATACCGCCAGCCGGCTCACCCCCATCGCCATCGCCGGCGACCGCAAGTTTCGCGAGATGCGAGCCGGCCAACGCGTGAGTTGCGGCGTGACTCTCGCGTTCGTGGCCTTCTGCTGGGGAGATAACAGTACGGGCCAGCTGGGCGACGGCACGCTCACCCGGCGACTCAAGCCGGCGCGGGTCGGCGGTGGCCACAGCTTCCTCCGCATCCTGACCACCTCTGACCACACCTGCGGTCTCGACCCCAGCAATCACGCGTGGTGCTGGGGCGGCAACCGTTACGGCCAGATCGGCGACCACACCACCTCGACGCGGACCCTTCCAGTGCTGCTGGACACCAGCATCGGCCAGCTTCGCCAGGTGAGTACGGGTGATCAATTCACCTGCGCGCTGAACGTTGATAAGGTCGCCTGGTGCTGGGGGCGGAGCTTCCGCGGTGAGAGCGGCTCGGGGTTCAGCGGCGTGTTCTACTCGCCGCTCAGAGTCAATGCTGGAACCACTCGTTTTGTGGGAGTGAGTCCGGGTGGAGGACATGCCTGCGCCACCGATACCGCCAACCTGGCCTGGTGCTGGGGCACCAACAGCTTCGGCCAGCTGGGTAGCGCCCCCTACAGCGACCAGCTCAGCCCGAAACCAGTGTCCGGCGGATTTCACTTCAAGGCGGTGCATAGCGGCCTGGTGCACACCTGCGCCCTGACTGCTGAGGGGCGGGCCTACTGCTGGGGAGCCAACGTCTGGGGTCAGTTGGGCAACGGCAATCCTGCCGGCGCTTCAACAGTGCCGGTCCCTGTCGCGGCTCCGTAGGTTCTGTCTCTGGGGTGGATAGCTCGGCATGGGAACAGCGAGGGTTGTACTGCAACGGACAGGGTGGGATTCGAACCCACGATACCCTTGCGGGTATACCGGTTTTCGAGACCGGCTCCTTCAGCCACTCGGACACCTGTCCTGGTCGGATGGAAGATAAACGTGAACGGTGAACGGTAAACGGCGAAAAACGGTAAACGGGGAACGGTAAACGGCGAAAAACGGTAAACGGGGAACGGTAAACGGTGAACAGGGGTCTCGGTGGCTGATTGACTCCCGTTCACCGTTCACTGTTTCCCGTTTACGGTTTTAGTGCCGCAACACAGTTTCTCCGCCTGCGCTGAGGCTCCTCGCCCGTTCCACCATGCTGATGAACTCCTGCCGATAGCCGTCCTCATCTTCGCCTCGCGACTCGCGAGCCAGCGCGAGCACCAGGTTGTAGTCGGCGCTGCCCCGGTATTCCGAGTTCCGCAGCACCATGGCGAACGCGGCCACGGCAGAGGCAAACCGCATGTCGGAAGACCCCCGCTCGCCCTGATCCACGACCGGAGCTGAAAGCAGCCGGCTCCTCGTGCCGGCAGGATCTTTATACCGAAGGCGAACGGTCAACAGATCGTTGCTCCGGTTTGCCGTCGGCTTCAAGGTGACCTGCTGGTAGGTCAGGCTGTCGCCGTTCACCGCCACCGCCGGGGCTCCCACCGGCACCACCTCGTACAGCGCGGTGACGGCGTGCCCCGCCCCGATCTCGCCCGCATCTTTCTTATCATCCGCAAAATCTTCCTTGGCCAGTATCCGGTTCTCGTAGCCCAGCAGCCGGTACGCCTGCACCCGCGCCGGGTTGAACTCCACCTGGATCTTCACGTCCTTGGCCACGGTGAACAGCGTGCCACCGAATTCCCGCACGAAAACCTTGTGGGCCTCCCGGAAGTTGTCGATGTAGGCGTAGTGGCCGTTTCCCTTGTCCGCCATCTGCTCCATCTTGGTGTCCTTGAGATTTCCGGTGCCGAAGCCCAGTACCGTTAGAAAGGTTCCCTCTTCTCTTCGGGTCTCGACCAGCCGGATCATCTCGGCGTCGGAGCTGAGACCCACGTTGAAATCGCCGTCGGTCGCAAGGATCAGCCGGTTGTTCCCCTCCGGGAGATAGTTCTCCCGGGCCACGTCGTAGGCCAGCCGCAGTCCGGCGCCACCCGCGGTCGATCCTCCCGCCTCCAGCCGGTCGATCGCCTCGAGAATCGTGGCCTTTTCCGCTCCCGACGTAGAGGGCAACACCAGCCCGGCCGCGCCGGCGTAGACCACGATCGCCACCCGGTCCTCGGGCCGAAGCTCCTGGACCAATGCTCTAAATGCCTGCTTCACCAGCGGCAGCTTGTCCTCCGATTGCATCGATCCCGATACGTCGATCAGGAACACGAGATTGCTGGGCGGCAGATCGCGGGTCGCCACGTGTTTGGCTTGCAGACCGATCCGCACCAGGCGGTGATCGGGCTCCCATGGGCAGGCTCCCACGTCGGTGCTGACGGCAAACGGATGACTGCCGGTGTGGTCCGGGTAGGTGTAGGAGAAGTAGTTCACCAGCTCCTCCAGCCGCACCGCGTCGGCCGGCGGCAGCGCTCCCTGACTCAGAAATCGGCGCACGTTGCTGTAGGAAGCGGCATCCACATCGATCGAGAACGTGGAAAGCGGGTTGGCGCTCGCAGCGAGAAAACGATTGTCCTCGATCCGGGCATATGCCTCGGTGTTGCCCGGCTCTGCCTGCCGCCGCCACGGCTCGGCCGGAAGCGCATTGAGGGCTCCTTGGGCACTAGCTACTTGACTGGGGCGGTTCTCGACCTTGCCCTTCTCTTCAACTCTCCCTTTCGAGGTCTGGGTCGGGCTGGCGGCCGCGTCGGCACCGGTGACCACCAGTTCCGACATCTGTAGCGGACTTGCCTCGAGGACGAAGTCGTGAACAGTGGTGCGGCCGGCACGCACGGTCACCGAAGTCTGGACCGGCTTGTATCCGACGGAAGCGGCGCGCAGCTGAATCGAGCCTTCGGCGACTTCGGCGACGGTATAGGCGCCGCTTCGGTCGGTGAATGCGTTCAGTGCGGTCCCCACGACGAACACCTGGGCATTCGTTACCGGGGCCCCGGCCTGGTCCCGAACGTGCCCGGTGATCCGGCCGGTCTTAGGTCCGGTAATGGTCGGCGCGGCGGCCGTGGAGGCCAGAACCAGGAGCGAGAGCAGAGTGGAGGCGGCCGTCCGGCGGACGGTCCAGGGGCGTGGGCGTCGCATTGGGGTGCTCCGAAGCTGAGAGGTGCGGCTTGCCGCCGCGGCGTGGCGGCTATGTAGTCAGGAGATGCGGCAGTTGGTGGGACTCGCACACAGGCCGCTGTCGACGGCCGTTTACCCTCCTCGCTTCACCAGGAAGAACCGCTTGAGCAGGGCGCCACACTCCTCGGCCATCAGTCCCCCGACGACCTCGGGTCGGTGATTGGTACGCGGGTTTCGGAGCAGATCGTACACCGATCCCGCCATTCCGCAGCGCGAATCGTATGCGCCGAACACCACCCGCCCGACCTTGCTCAGCACGATAGCGCCGGCGCACTGAGCGCAGGGCTCCAGCGTGATGTACAGCGTGGCAAGCAGCAGCCGGTCTTCCCCGGTCCGCTGCAGCGCTCGTTGCAGGGCCAGCAGCTCCGCGTGCGCCGTGGGGTCCCGCCGCTGAATGGTTTCATTATGCGCTTCGCCCAGCACCTCGCCTTCGGCGATAACCAGCGCGCCCACCGGGACCTCCTCGCGAACGGAGGCCGCCCGCGCCAGACGCAGGGCGGCCTCCATTCCGGCAAGGTCGCTGGGGGATGGCGTGCCCCTACGCACCGGCCAGCTCGGGAACCACCGGGCTCGGGGCCTCGACTCGCTCGAACCTGAGCCGGTCTCCGTCGCGCTCCGCCCGAATGGTGTCGCCCTCGTGGAAGTTTCCTTCCAGCAGCTCGAGCGCGATGGGATTCTGCAGCAGGCGCTGGATCACCCGCTTGAGCGGACGCGCCCCGTAGACCGGATCGTAACCTTCGGCCGCCAGCAGAGCCTTGGCCTTGGGGGTGACTTCCAGTGCGAGGTGCCGCTGGGCCAGCATCTGCTGCAGCCGCTCCAGCTGCAGGTCGACGATCTGCACCAGGTCTTCCCGGCTGAGCTGGCGGAAGACGATGATGTCGTCCACCCGGTTGAGGAACTCGGGCCGGAAATGATTGCGCAGCTCGTCCCTCACCCGCTGCTCCACCGCCTCCCATCCCCGCGCATCCAGCTGCCCGCCGGCGTCCACGATGTACTGGCTGCCGATGTTCGAGGTCATGATGATCACCGAATTCCGGAAATCGACCACCCGCCCCTGGCTATCGGTCAGCCGGCCGTCGTCCAGAATCTGGAGCAGGACGTTGAAGACATCGGGGTGCGCCTTCTCGATCTCGTCGAACAGAATGACGCTGTAGGGCCGGCGCCGGATGGCCTCGGTGAGCTGTCCCCCTTCCTCATAACCGACGTATCCCGGCGGCGCGCCGATCATCCGGGCCACCGAGTGCTTCTCCATGTACTCCGACATGTCCAGCCGCACCAGCGCCCGCTCGTCATCGAAGAGAAACTCGGCCAGCGCCCGGGCGGTCTCGGTCTTTCCCACCCCGGTCGGGCCCAGGAAGATGAACGAGCCCAGTGGCCGGTTCTGGTCCTGTAGTCCCGCGCGGCTCCGCCGCACCGCGTTGGCTACCGCGGCAACCGCCGCGGGCTGGCCAATCACCCGGCGCCCCAGCTCCTCCTCCAGCCGAGTCAGCCGCTCGCGCTCCGATTCGAGCATCTTGGATACCGGAATTCCCGTCCACTTGGACACGATCTCCGCGATGTCCTCCGAGTCTACCGCTTCCTTGAGGTACTGCGCGGTGGACTGGACCTCATGCAGCCGGCGCTCGTCTTCGGCGACCCGCCGTTCCAGGTCGGGCAGCCGGCCGTATCTGAGCTCGGCCGCCTTCTGGAGATCGCCGCGCCGGGTGGCCTGATCGATTTCTCCCCGCACGTTCTCGATCTCCGCCTTGAGCTGCTGAATTTCCTGCAGCGCGCCTTTCTCCGCCTGCCACTGCGCCTTCATCCCGGAGCTCCGCTCCCGCAGTGTCGCGATCTCCCGCTCCAGGGCCTCGCGCCGCTCCACCGCCGCGCGGTCCTTTTCCTTGAGCAGCGCCTGGCGCTCGATCTCCAGCTGGACGATGCGCCGCTCCACCTCGTCGATTTCCTGGGGCAGACTGTCGATCTCGATCCGGAGCCGGCTGGCGGCTTCGTCGATCAGATCGATCGCCTTGTCCGGCAGGAATCGGTCGCCGATGTAGCGGTCCGACAGGGTGGCCGCGGCGATGATGGCGTTGTCGGTGATGCGGACGCCGTGGTGGACCTCATACTTCTCCTTGAGACCGCGCAGAATGGCGATGGTGTCTGCCACGGTGGGCTCTCCCACCATGACCGGCTGGAACCGCCGCTCGAGGGCGGGGTCCTTCTCGATGTGCTTTCGGTACTCGTCCAGCGTGGTTGCGCCAATGACGTGCAGCTCGCCCCGGGCCAGCGGCGGCTTGAGCATGTTGCTCGCGTCCACCGCGCCCTCTGCCGCACCGGCGCCCACGATGGTATGCAGCTCATCGATGAAGGTGATGTACTTCCCCTCACTTTCGGTGAGCTCCTTGACCACGGCCTTGAGCCGCTCCTCGAACTCACCCCGGAACTTGGCCCCGGCCAGCAGGGCGCCGATGTCGAGCGAAACCAGCTCGCGGTTTCTGAGCGACTCGGGGATGTCGCCGTGGACGATGCGCTGCGCCAGGCCTTCGACGATGGCGGTCTTTCCCACCCCGGGCTCGCCGATCAGCACCGGGTTGTTCTTGGTCCGGCGGGAGAGCACCTGCATCACCCGGCGGATCTCCTCGTCCCGGCCGATGACCGGATCGAGTTTCCCCTTCCGCGCTTCCTCGGTCAGGTTACGGGTGTATCGCTCCAGCGCCTGGTACTTCTCCTCCGGCGACTGATCGGTCACCCGATGTGACCCCCGCACTTCCTGCAGAGCCGAGCGCAGGTCGTCGGCCGAGATGTTGTGCGAGCTGAGCACGGCGCGGGCGGTGGTGCCCTTCTCTTCGGCCATTGCCAGCAGCAGATGCTCGGTGCTGACATAGGCGTCATCCAGCTTCCGTGCCTCCGCATCGGCCCGATCGAATACCCGCTGGATCTCCCGGCTGAAACTGGGCTCGCCCGTTCCACCGGCCTGGGTCGGGAAGCGGGAGATCTCCCGCTCCACCTCCTGCCGTACGGCGGTCACGTTGAGCCCAGCCTTCTGCAGCAGTGGCTGAACTACCCCCTCGTCCTGTGCCAGCAGCGCGGCCAGAAGGTGAGCATCGTTCACCACAGGGTTGCCTCTGGCCCGGGCCAGCTCCCCGGCGTCGCGGAGGGCCTCCTGTGCTTTTATCGTCAATCGCTCAGGTCGTATCATCGCGTCCTCATAAAGCCAAAACCTTCAGCCGGCACTCCGGCGGCTCCGGAAGTGTCGGTTGTCAGGTACCTTGAATCTGCACCAGGGCATGGCAAGCGGTATACCCGCATATTCTGCCGGATTGACAGAGTTTTCGAAGACGGCATTGGAGCCGGGGCGATTTGACTCGGATCCAAGCGAAAGAGGCAGCCCTGGCGGGGCTGCCTCTTCACTTTACTTCCCACTGGCCATCTTCCGCTGCGCGATCATCTTACGAGTGAACCGCTCACCGTCTACCGTAAGCTGATAGTAGTACACGCCGGTAGTGGCTTCGCGCTTTCCATCCAGGTACTTCCCATCCCAAAAGGCCCGATATTCTCCACACCGCAAACGAAGACTGTCCAGCTTTTCACCCGATCCGCTGGCCAGGGTCGGAACTGCGACCACCTGGACCAGCACGTTATAAATCTTGAGACTGACCACCGGCTGATGACCCCTTGCGCATACCTCCCGGGAAATCTCAAACGGGATTGTCGTCGCCGGGAAAAACGGGTTGGGGTAGTTCTCCTTCAGCTCGACTCGCGGCGGTAGCACATTGGCCTGTGCTGAGACCGGGGAGCCTGCCGCCACAAGGAACGCGAGCCACCACCCCGGCCACGCCAAGCGGACCATGGGCGCTCCTCTTCATACGTCGTGTTGAACTCTGGCGGCACCTCCGCGATCGTTGGGTGCAGTTATGGGTTTCAAACTGAAGGTCTAGAGTCCACAGCCGAGAGTCAAGGCCGGCGATCCTGGCTCCCGACTGCCGACTCCCGACTCTTCAACCTGCGACCTTCGCCTTCTCTCACCGTGATACCCCGACCGTCGGCCCACTCCAACAGAGGTATGAGATATTTGCGGGTTACCCCCAGTCGATCCCGCACCGCCGCTGGAACGATCGGGCCCGCCTGCCCCATGTCCTGCAAGGCCTGGATGAAACGATCCAGTGCCTGCCGGGAGTAATACCGGTCTCGCTCGACCGCCTCGATCTGGCCCCGGGATGCCGCGAGCCGCAGCAGCGGATAGAGATCCCGCCAGCCGGTGGCCCGCTCCAGTTCTGCCACCGAGGGCGGCGCCAGGTTGGCCTGCTCCAGAATCCCGACGATCCGCGCCACCTCTTCATCGCCGCCGGCTACCCGGGGAACGAACCCAGCGAGAGCCGCCAGACCTTCGGTGCGCCGGATCCGCCCGGCGCGCACCGCCTCCTCCAGCGCCGCATCTACCACGGCGTCCGCCGCTCGCAGGTTCTGCCGCAAGGTTTGCAGCGGCATGCCGGGCTGGCTGGGGTGCTCCCGGTGATAGTTGCGGAGCACGGTCAGGCCGCGACGGGAGAGGTCTTCGATTGCCGAGCGCCGGATCCAGAGCGAGCCCACCAGGCGGGCATCGGCCTCCTTGCCTGCTACCTCGTTGGCTTCCTGTTCGGGGATCCCCAGCAGAATGGGAAGCAGGAATCGCTCGACTCCTCGCGGCCGGCGCTGGAGAATGGCTCGCAGTCGTTGAGCCGGGTCATCTGCCGCCAGTTCGGGTGGCCAGAGCCCGCCCCTTGGCGGCAGCGGATCGAGCACGCGCCCCCCGCCGATTGTGGTCACCGGACTGAAGCTTCGGAGCACGAACCGGTCGCCCGCGCGGGCCACCAGCGGAGTCTCCAACCGGAGTCGGGCGACCCCCCTGCCGCCCGGCTTCACCTCGGCTCGGGGAAGAACGCGGGCCATGACTTCCGCGGTGCCCATCAGCACTCGAACCCGGGTGCGCGGCGAGAGTGCGCGGGGGGCCCGGTGGTCCAGCGTCAGCTCCACGTCGAGAGCGCTGGCAGGGGACCATGGCACCTGATGGGTGACCAGGACCGCGCCCCGGGCGACCTCATCCCGATCGAGCCCGGCAATCCCGACGGCGATGCGCGCTCCCGGCTGGGTTCGCTCGACCGGACGGCCATAGCTTTCCAGCGACCGGATTCGCCCGCTGGCTCCAGAGGGTAGAGCGATGACGCTGTCTCCAATCGTCACTCGCCCGGACCACGCCGTCCCGGTGACTACCGTTCCCACCCCAGGCAGGGAGAACACTCGATCGATCGGCATGCGAAACGCATCGCGGACGGGGCGGCGGTCGGCTCGCTGGGCGTGCTCGTCGATCGCGCGTCTGAGCTCCTCCAGTCCCTGCCCCGTCCTGGCCGAAACCACCATCGGCTCATCGAAGGCGATCGAGGAGCCGGCCAGCCGCTCGGCAGTCTCCAGCAGCACCAGCTGCAGCCAGTCGGCTTCGACCAGGTCGGCCTTGGTGATCACCGCAATGCCGCGTTCGATCCCCAGCTGCTCCAGGATGAGCAGATGCTCCTCGGTTTGCGGCATCAATCCTTCGTCCGCTGCGATCACCAGCAGTGCCAGGTCGATGCCCGACGCGCCGGCGACCATGGTGCGAACGAAGTCCTCGTGGCCCGGCACGTCGATCATCCCTACGACTTTCCCGGAGGTGAGCTCCAGCGGCGCGAAGTTGAGCTCGATGGTGATCTCCCGCCGGCGCTCCTCTGCCAGGCGATCCACGGGCCGTCCGGTGAGGGCGGTGACCAGGGTGGACTTGCCGTGATCGATGTGACCGGCCGTGCCGATGATCATGCTGCCTCCCAGGGCCGCTCCATCCAGAACTCCAGGGCCGGCAGACTGGCCCCTTCGCCCAGATGGTACTGGATGTAGCGCGCCAACAGCCGGCGGTGAGCTGCTTGGTGCCGGGCGTCCAGGACGGGGAGTGTCGCGCCTGGAGCGAGCAAGGCGACGAGGTCGGCCCGATCCTGTTCCGGCAGCTGCGTGGCCCCCCGCTGAGCCGCGCAGACGGTGCAGAGTGCGCCTCCGTCCCGGGTGCTGAACGGAAGCGGGCCCTGCTCCGGGAGCGGAGTGCCGTCGATGACGCAGGCGTCTACCGCGGGCTCGAATCCCAGCACGCAGACCAGTCGCCAGAGCAGCCGAAACCCGAGAGCCTGAACGCCGGCGGGGGGAACACTCTCCAGTTGCATGAGCGCGTCCTGCAGCACCTCGAAGCTTTCCGGGTGAGGATCAGGTGGGGCAAATCGAAGCATCACCTCCGCCATCGCGCACGCGACGGCATAGCGCTCCAGGTCTGCGGCAAGACCGACATGCAGCTGCCGCAGGTCGAAGGCGGTGAGCACGTTCAGCTCCCGGCCTTCCTTGGTCAGCAGCTGGGCCTGTCCCTCACTCAGAACCTGGAGCGCCGCGCCGAACCGGCTTTTCGGTCTGAGCGCCCCCTTGGCGATAGCGCTCTGCACGCCGAGATCCCGCGTCGCCAGCCGGACGATCTTGGAGGTCTCGCTGTAGCGGAGGGCGGAGAGTACGATTGCGGGCGTTGCGGCGAGCGGCATCGGCAGCCCGCTTACTGCGGGGTGTCGTCGGTGGTTTCCACCCCGGCAGGTGGAACCCGGGCGAGGAGTATCTGGCTGGCGCACTGCCCCACCGGCACGGTTCGTATTTCGGTGAAATCGGGACGCAGGATGTGAAGCACGCCCTTTTCAGAGCATCCGGACTCCAGGGCATACACTCGCCCGTCTGAGTCCACGGCCACTCCGGTGTTTGCCGGAATGGGAATGCCGTTACCCTCTCCCCGGATTATGGCGCGCTCGGCCGTGTCGAACTCCATCAACCCTTCCGTTCGCGAGCTGATCAGCAGCCGATCGGCGCCGTCCGCGGTCAGGTCGCCCGGCCCGAACCCGAAGCCGCCAAAGCTCGCCAGCTCCTGGCGGCGCACCGGATCCACCACCGACACCCGGCCCTCGTCCGTGCTGGGATCACCCACCTGTACCACATACACCAGGCCGTCTGACGCCACGGCGTTGAACTGGGCGTTGCCCGGCCCGATCAATGGAATGGAGTCGATCAGCGCTCCCCGGTCGCCCACCACCGGGTCCACCACGCTGATCCAGCTCTCCCCCGCCGGCATTCCCAGCGAATCCAGGTTGGCGTTCATCACCAGCAACCGGCCACGGGTAAACGCCATCTGCTCCGGTGTGTTGCCCACGGCAAGGCTGGCCGTGTCCCCCGTGACCAGATCTACTCGGGTGATCGTGTTCAGGTTCGAGTTCGCGACGTAGGCGACGGAATCGTTTATCAGCGCCGCTCCGGCGAGGATGGAACCGGGCTGGAGCTTGATGGTGTTGACCAGCTGCTGCTCGCGAAGATCGACCACGGCAAGGGCACTTCGAGCCCGCAGCGACACCACGGCAGTGGCGCCCCGGGTGGCCACGCTCACCGGCATTACGTCGGACGCCCCGACCGGTACCGTGGAGATCTGGGTCGGCGCCGTTACCGGCACCAGGCTCAACGTGGCGCCCGTGGTGTTCAGCACCACGACGATCTCCTCCGGTGGGGCCGGTGGCGGGGCCGTCTCCGCGCAGGCGGTGAGTGAGCTCGCTGCCAGGGCGAGCCGAAGCAGAGGGGAACGCTGGTGCATGGTTCAGGAAAGATCGAACCACTCCAGCTTCGTCGCCAGTCGCCCTAGAGCTGGAAGCTGACCCCGCCGAACACCCCTCGCGGCCGGCCGGCAAACCCGACGACCTGGTCGTATGCCTCATCGAACAGATTCTCGACCCGGAGCGTCGCCGAAACCCCGAACGCTCCCGGCGCCGAGTTCAGCAGCTCCAGCTCCCCCGACAGATCGACCACCGTATAGGGCTCGAGCTCTACCCGTTCGCCCAGATTGAAGTCCACATCGTCGCGGGCGCCCACATGGGTCAGCGAGCCGCCCAGCCGCAGCCGTTCCCACGGGCGCGCTCTCAGGCTCAGCGCGAAGGAGTGCTTGGGCCGCCGGATCAGCCGCTCGCCCTCGGCGAATGTCGGGCTCGGCATTCCGGCGTCGTCAGTGGCTTCGGTGCTGAGCAACGTGTACGAAGCAGAGATGTCCACGCTCTCTGCCAGCTTCGAGGTGAGGCCGGTTTCCAGGCCGCGGGCATCGGCCGCCGCGCCATTGAAGTAGGTGGGAGCCCCTGGGGCCGTCCCGCCATCGTAAAGAATCAGGTCTTCGAATCGTTGGTCGAAATACGTCGCCCAGATCGAGAGCCGCTGGGACACCAGTTCCTGTTCCACCCCCGCTTCCCAGCTGGTGGATCGCTCCGGCTGCAGGGCGGAATCTCCCACCACGAAAGGAGCATCACAGAACTGCTCGCAGAACGTAGGGGCCTTGAATGCCCGCCCTACCGACGCTCGAAGGCGCGTATGTGAGGGGAGCCGATAGACTGCTCCGGCCCGATAGGTGAAGAAAGTGCCGAAGCCGCTGTTGTCGTCTACCCGGCCGTTGAGGTTGAGCGCCAGCCCCGAAGACAGATTCACCACCCCCTGGGCGTAATACCCCCATGTGGTGCGTCCCCGATCGAACGGCGTGTCCGGGGTGGTCTCGATTTGGCCGAAGTTGGAGGTGGTCTCGCCCGACTGCCGCTCGGTTTCCCGCTCGACCTGGGCTCCGGCGGTGACCCGCACCGCTGTGCTCGGCGACGCCAGCAGCCGGAGATCGACGCTGCCCCGGTCGGCCCGCGAGTTCCGGTGGGAGGCAAAGCCGAAGCCGGCCGTGTCCGCCGGGTTGTCGGATGAGTCGTCGAACTCTCCGTCGGTCCTGGCCGCGGCTCCGGTCAGCCGGAGCTCGTACCGATCGCCCAGGCGGCGGCCGGCGTTCAAACCCAGCGAGTAGGACTTCTCGGCACTCGATTGATTGCTGTCGGCCAGAGCGCCGGAAAAGTCGGTGGGAAAGTGATACCGGTTATCGGAGACCCGAAGCGAGAGCGAAGCGTCGCTCGCAGCACCGATCGCGCTGCGAAGAGCACCGCTCAGCACGGTGTTGCCGTAATCGTTGTTGAACGGATAGGTGCCGTCGGTGGAGTGACGGCTGGCGTCGGCGGAATAGCTCAGGGCATTGGTGCCGCCCAGCACCGCGGCATGGCCGTTCACCGTCCCGAAGGTGCCGGCCTCCGCTCCGCCATCCAACTGGACCCCAGGTGAGCCGGTTCGGGTGAAGATCTGCACCACGCCGGTCACCGCATCTGATCCGTAGATGACACTCGCCGGACCGCGGAGGACCTCGATTCGGTCCAGGTTGTCGGTGGTCAGATTGGCCCAGTTGTACCCCCCGCCTGACTGATTTACCGGCACGCCGTCGATCAAGACCTTTACGTAGTCGCTCTCGCCGCCGCGGAGGAAGAGCGAGCTGACTCCCCCGTAGGAGCCCGACTGCGTCACCGTGGCGCCGGGGATGTCGCGGAGGGCGTCCTGCACGAACTGGATGCCGCGGTCCCGGAGCTCGGCTCCGGTAATCGTCGTTACGGTGGACACGACCGCATCGGCCGGCGTGGGCGCGCCGTTGGCGGTGACGACCAGCTCCTTCAGCTGGGTCGTGTCCTGCGCCTGCTGACCCGAAAGGCCAATGGGCGATAGCCCCATGGTAAGTGCGCCCAGGACAAGCAAGCTTCTCATAAAGTCTCCTCCGATGAACGAAGAGGCACCACTTGAGGTGAGCCGTCGGACAGGGTGGTTACCGCCACGGGCCATTCGAACACACGCGAGAGGGTCTCACGGGTAAGCACCTCTGACGGGGGGCCGCTTGCCACCACCGACCCGCTGTCCAGCAGCAGAATGCGTTGGGCAAAACGGGCCGCCAGGTTGAGATGGTGGGTGATCACGAGTCCGCCGAGGCCATCGCGAACCAACTGACTGACCAGCTCGAACAGCTCCATCTCGTGCCGCACGTCGAGCGAAGCGGTGGGCTCGTCCAGCACCAGTGCCCGAGGTTCCTGAGCCAGAGCGCGGGCCACCCGCACCCGCTTCCACTCGCCGCCGGAGAGAGAATCCACCGGCCGCTGGGCCAGATCGGCGATATCGCAGCGCTCCAATGCCGTCTGGACCGCCGCGCGATCCCGCTCGCCCGGCGCTCCCAGTGCGCCCAGATAGGCGTAGCGGCCCAGCATCACCGTCTCCGCCACGCTCAACGGAAACACCGTTTCTTCCTGCTGCCCGACGACGCCGATGGTCTGCGCCAGCCGGCGGCGTGACCAGCTCGCCACCGGACGGTCATCCACCAGCGCCGAGCCTTCTTCCAGGGGCACCAGTCCCAGGAGTGCACGAAGCAGGGTTGTCTTTCCGCTGCCGTTGGGTCCCACCACTGCCACCAGCTCGCCGGGCTGGACCGCGCAGCTCACTTGGGTGAGCGCGAGGGGACGGCTACGCCGGTACCTCACCGAAACGCGGCGGGCCTCGATGATCACGCGAGCGTTCTCCGAAGCAGCAGGGCAAACAGCGGAACGCCAACCAGCGCGGTGACCACTCCGACCGGCAGCTCCAGCGGCCGAACCGCGGTGCGAGATACCACGTCGGCCAGCACCAGGAAGCAGCCGCCGGCCACGAATACCAGCGGCAACAGGCTGCGATGGAGAGGCCGGAAGCTGGTCCGAACGGCGTGGGGAACCACCAGGCCCACAAATCCCACAATGCCGCAGGTAGCGACGCTGGCGGCGGTCAGCAGTGCGGTGGACAAATACACCACCCGGCGAACCCGATGGACCTCGGCCCCGAGGTGTTGCGCGGTTTCATCGCCCAGCGCGATCAGGTCCAGGGAGCGGGCGTGGTAGAACAGAATGGCGACAGGGATCGCCGCGTACACGGTGAAAACCGCGAGCGCCTGCCACGAGGCGGCACCGAATCCTCCCAGTAGCCAAAGGAACGCGTTCCGAACGCCCGGAGCATCCGAGAGCACCATGATGGCGCTCATCAGCGCCCCGGCGAACGCCCCTACGACCACGCCCGAGAGTAAGAGCACGTGGGGATCGAGGCGCCGGCCGGAGACGAGGCTGAGCCGATATACCAGCGCCACCGCGGCCAGAGCGCCGAGGAACGCGGCCAGCGGAACGGCCCAGGGGCCCGCCGCGCGGGAGGCGATGGCGATGACCGCACCCAGGCCGGCACCGCTGGAGAGTCCCAGCAGATACGGCTCGGCCAGAGGGTTCCGGATCATGGCCTGGAGAGCGGCCCCACAGATGCCGAGGCTTCCGCCCACCAGAAATGCGAGCACCACTCGTGGTGCTCGCACGTCTCGCACGATTGCAGCCCCGGCACCGCTGCCGTGAAGCAGCCCGTTCCAGACGTCGCTCAGCGGCAGCGGCACCGATCCGGCGATCAGGCCGATCACAAGGCAGCCCAGGACCAGAACGCTCAGTGCGAGCAGTCGAACGGTCACCGGGTCAGATCTCTCATCCGCTGGGCCAATTCGCGGATGGCCGAGGGAGCGCGGGGACTCGGCCGGTTGAACTCCGAGCCGCTCACCCGGAGAAAGCGGCGTCGTTTCACCGCTGGCACCACCTGCCACTCGGGCCTGGTGGCGAATGCGACGGGTCCTTCGGTGGTGGTGAGGATCAGGTCCGGATTGCGGGAGGCAACTGCCTCGATGCTGACTACACCGGATGACGTGGTCACGTCGGCAAACAGGTTTTCCCCGCCTGCCCGCTCGATCAGCTCGCTCAGGAAGCTTCCCCGGCCGATGGTCATCGGCGGCTGCTCCCACACGAGCAGCAACACCTTGGGGCGCCGGGTACCCGGAGTAACGGTGGCATGCGCCAAAGCGGTATCGAACACCGCAGTTACCGAGTCGGCCTCGCGAGAATGCCCGGTGAGCAGGCCGAGCAGACGGGAGACCCGGGGGACATCACTGAGCGCGTCGGTGTTGATCCGGAGATGGGGGATGCCGAGCTCCCCGAGTCGCCCGGCCACGGCAGCGTTCTGGCCCGAGTTGTAGAGCACGACGAGGTCGGGGCGCTGCGCCAGCACCGCCTCGATGCTCGGCTTGATACCGTCGCCCAGATTGGCCACCGCCTGAGCCGCGGGCGGGTAGTCGCAATACTGGGTCCGTCCGACCACGCTGGCCCCCGCGCCGATGGCAAAGAGCAGCTCGGTAGCGGCGGGTATGAGTGAAACGACTCGCCGGGCAGGAGCCTGAAGCCGGACCGTATCGCGCGCGTCGTCTACCGCTCGGAGCTCTCCCTTGGGTGGAGTTCCCCGCTCGCAACCGATCAGCCCCAGGCCAACAATGATGGCTGAGAGGAGATTGGATCGGTTGGACCGTCGCAGGTAAAGACTGAAAATAGGACCGCCCATCCTGAGTCGAGGGATGGGCGGTGATCGATGGGAGAAGACCATCGTACACGCCACCAACCCTCCCCCGAGGGTTTGTACGGTGGCACGAACGGAGAGGTCTCCTGGCTTCGGGACTCCCACTCGCCTTCCCGGTTTCCCAGTGGCGATGAGTGGAGCGCCGGCCCTCGAGGGCCGGCTTTCCCGTTACAGTGGCGGGGCCGCGCCGGGATTGCACCGGCTTCCGAGTAGCCCCGTTCGTGTTCGTTTGTACGGCAGCGCTAGTCTACCGGCTCAGGCACCTGGCCGCAAGAGAGGACGGGAACGGATGGCGTACCAGCCTCCGGCGACAAGGGCGATGGCCAGTCCACCGACCATTGCGGCGAGCAACCACGGCGGACCATTCTGCTTCCCCGGCAACACGAGTCGGAGCATTCCGGCAGACTTGACTGTTCCGGTCCAGCGGCGGAAGGAGCGGTTCTGAATCAGCTGGCTGTCTGCCGGAGCGATTCCGGGAGCCGTGACTCTGACGGCCGGTTCCTCCACCAGTACGTTGAGCGGCATTCCGGCACGATTCAACGGCAGCTCTATGCTGGTCCGATCCGGGGGCACCTGATACTCGAGGGTGAGCTGTTTCTCTCCGGGAGCGAGCGCGGCGGCAATGATGAGTGAGTCTCCGGACCGGCGCAGGGCCTCGGACGAGACGTCACTCTCCCGCACTTGAAGACCGGTTGTGCCTCTCGGCAGCGGCACACTCCAGCTGCCGCTGGTCGTGTCGGGCGCAACTCGGGTCACCCGTCCGCCGTTGCGCACGATGATCAGATCGAGCACGCTGCGCGAGCCGTCTTCCACTGGCCGGGTAAGAACCAGGTGGCGGGCCTCCATCTCCACCGGTGCCCGGCTGGACGTGTCGTACACCATCAGCGAGATCGGCGCCCGCGGAGCCCCGGGATTGGTGGGAAGCGGAGCGGAGAAGTATTCGATGCCCGCGTAACGGGCGCTCGTGAGATAGAAGGACGCGGTGTCCGGGGCATAGCTGAAGCGAAAGCGGCCCTCGCGGTCGGAACGGGTGGAATCGAGCGGACCCTGCTGGCTTTGACCTACCCGGTGGAGCACCACCCGGACTCCAGCGACGGCGCTGGAATCGGCGTTCAGTACCCGGCCGGTGACGTGGATGGTTTGGGCGTGGACGGGGGAAGATAAGGCGGAGAAGACGGAGAGGGCGGAGAGGACGCAGAGGGCGGAGATAATCCAGGAGAAGGCGGAAAGGGCGGAGAAAGCGATTAGGCAGCTACCTCTCCGCCCTCTCCGTCCTCTCCGCCCTCTCCGACCTTCCACTACGGATTGAACTTCCCGAAATCCTGGGGATCCATCTTCTCGAGGTAGTCCTTGAGCTTGTCGGCCTCGAGCGAAGGATTGGGCGAGGGCTCGTCGGTTTCCACTCCGCTCTGGTCGAGGAGCTGGTCGCTGGTGAATATCGGGGCCCGCATACGGAGGGCCAGCGCAATGCTGTCCGAGGGGCGGGCGTCGACCTGAAAGACATGATCATCCCGCCGGATCAGAAGCTCGGCGAAGTAGGTATTCTCCTTGACCGAGCTGATGATCACCCGCCGAAGGTCTCCCCCCAGACCAACCAGAATCTGCTTCAGGAGATCGTGGGTGAGCGGGCGCTGCGCCTTCATGCCCTGCAGCTCCATGGCAATGGCACTGGCTTCGGCCGGCCCGATCCAGATGGGCAAAACTCGTGACCCATCCTTCTCTCGCAGAATGACCACTGGAGTGTTCGTGGTCCGGTCGAGACCGAGATGGGCCACCGTGACTTCGATCATCGATTACCCGCTCAGGTGCCCGCGTCCCAGCTGGCGAGATACTCCTCCTGCTCCCGCGTCAGGGTATCGATGCTGATGCCCATGCTTTGCAGCTTCAGTCTGGCGATTTCCTGGTCGACCGACGTGGGCAGCCGGTGCACCGACTTGCTCATCTTGGAGGCCTCCTTGCACAGCACCTCCGCCGCGAGGGCCTGGTTGGCAAAGGACATGTCCATCACGCTGGCGGGATGGCCTTCGGCCGCCGCGAGATTGATCAGCCGGCCTTCGCCCAGAACCATGACCCGCTTGCCCTTCACCATGAACTCCTCGACCATTTCCCGGACGTGACGGCGTCCGCTGGCGATGCGGGCCAGGCCCTCGAGATCGAGCTCGACGTTGAAGTGGCCCGAGTTGCAGACGATGGCACCGTCCTTCATGGCGGAGAAGTGCTCGGGGCGCACCACGTTGAGGTTGCCGGTGAGGGTGATGAAGAGATCTCCCAGCGGCGCCGCCTCGGCCATCGGCATGACCTCGAATCCATCCATCCGCGCTTCCAGTGCGGGCAGCGGATCCACCTCGGTTACGATCACGTGCGCACCGGCGCCCCGGGCGCGGCTGGCAACCCCGCGGCCGCACCAGCCGTAACCTGCGACCACGACGGTGCTGCCGGCGAGCAGCAGGTTGGTGGCCCGAATCACTCCGTCCAGAGTGGACTGGCCGGTGCCATAGCGGTTGTCGAACATGTGCTTGGTGTTCGAATCATTCACCGCGATGATCGGGAACTGCAGCACACCTTCCTTGGCCATTGCCTTGAGCCGAATGACTCCGGTGGTGGTTTCCTCAGTGGAGCCACGCACCGCGGAGACCAGCGCCTTCCGCTCCGCGGGCGAGAGTCCTTCGACCCAGCCCCGGATGGGAGGAGCGAGATCGTCCAGCCGATTCAAGGCGATCATGTGCAGCGCGCCCACCAGGTCGGCGCCGTCGTCCTGGGTCATGTTGGGACCGAAGGCGAGCGCCTGCGCAATGTGGCCGTAATAGGTCTCGTGGTCCTCGCCCTTGATGGCGTAGACGTGGACCCCATGGTCGCGCACCAGGTGGGCGGCGACATCGTCCTGGGTGGAGAGCGGGTTCGAAGCGCACAGCGCGATCTCGGCGCCGGCCGCGCGCAGGGTTTGCATCAGGTTGGCGGTCTCGGTGGTCACGTGCAGGCAGGCCGAGAGCCGGATGCCCTTGAGCGGCTGTTCCTTGGCGAACCGGGCGCGGATCTGGCGGAGTACCGGCATGGACCGCTCGGCCCATTCGGTACGGCGCTTCCCCTCGTCGGCGAGCTTCAGGTCCTTGATGTCGTACTTGGCCAAGGTGGTCGGAACGTTCTGGACGGTCATGTGCTCCTCAGTCGGCGGCAGAAAGCAGATCCTTCACCCGGTCCGCCTGCTCCCAGGTAAAGAAATCAACCTTCTTCCCATTGAATTGCCCGCTCTTGGGCTTGCGGCCGAAATGGCCATAGCTGGCGGTAGGACGGTAAATCGGGCGCTTCAGCTTCAACGCTTCGATGATCCCTTTGGGCGTGAGATCGAATACGTCCTGCACCATCTTCTCCAACGCAGTATCAGGCAGTGCGCCGGTACCGAACGTCTGCACCAGGATGGACACCGGCTGGGCGACACCGATGGCGTACGCGACCTGCACCTCGCAGCGGCGGGCCAGTTTGGCCTCGACGATGTTCTTGGCCACCCAGCGGGCGGCGTAGGCCGCCGAACGGTCCACCTTCGATGGGTCCTTCCCGCTGAAGGCGCCGCCACCGTGCCGGGCCATTCCGCCGTAGGTGTCGACGATGATCTTCCGCCCGGTCAGTCCGGCATCTCCGTGGGGGCCTCCGATCACGAACCGGCCGGTTGGGTTCACCAGAAACTTGGTCCGGGAATGATCCAGACCCGCCTCTTCCAGAACCGGCCGGACAACCTCTTCGATCACGGCCTCCCGGATGGTGCTGTGCGCCAGCTGCCGGGATCCGTTGCGCTCGGCGTGTTGCGTTGACACCACGACAGTGCGCACCGCCACCGGCCGGTCGCCTTCGTACTCCACTGAAACCTGGGATTTTCCGTCGGGCCGGAGCCATTCGATCCGGGGGTGGCCGTTCACGCCTTTTCTGACCGCGGCCAGGCGCTCGGTAATGCGGTGGGCCAACATGATCGGGAGCGGCATCCGCTCACGGGTCTCATCGGTGGCGTAGCCGAACATCATGCCCTGATCGCCGGCGCCCTGTTCCTTCTTGGCGCCCGAGTCTACCCCCATGGCGATGTCGGGCGACTGCCGGTCGATAGTCGTAAGTACCGCGCAGGTACGCCCGTCGAAGCCATACGAGGCATCGGTATACCCGATCGACTCGACCGTCTCCCGCACCAGATCCGGAATATGCACGTAGGTGCTGGTCGTGATCTCTCCGGCCACTACCGCCATACCGGTGGTTACCAGGGTCTCACAGGCAACCCGGCCGGCGGGATCTTGCGCCAGAATGGCGTCCAGGACCGCGTCGGAAATTTGATCGGCTACTTTGTCCGGGTGGCCCTCAGTGACCGACTCGGAAGTAAAGATGTGATGTCTAGCACCAGCCATAGGTTCTGCAGTCTCAGAGGAGGAGAGTGGCCGTGGCAAGTACCGGGCCGTGGGTTCCTTCTGCTAAACGCTGCTCTTTCCGGGGGGCAAGCTAGCGACGCGACCACGGCCAGGCAACGCTGAATGGGGGTCCAGCAATCGGATGTCGATGTACTCCCCCACCACCTCGCGCAACACGTTGGAAACCTCTGCCGCGCTGGTCGCGTTGAGTGCGGCTTGAGCCGCCCAGTGAGCCGACTCCTCAGGCACGGTTCGCACCACCCACTTCACCAGCGGCAGGGCCGGAGGTGAGACGCTCAGGCAGGTATATCCCAGGCCGAGCAGCAGCACGGCGCTGAGGGGCTCCGAAGCCATCTCGCCACAGACGCTCACCGGAAGATCCGCGGCCTTTCCCACCTCTAATACCCGATGCAGCTGGCGCACCACTGACGGATCGTGCGGGGTGAAGCGGTTGGCCAGACGGGCGTTTCCCCGGTCCACCGCCATGGTGTATTGAGTGAGATCGTTGGTGCCCACGCTGAAGAATGCGCTGACCTCGGCCAGCCGGTCGGCCATCATCACGGCGGCGGGCGTTTCGACCATGACCCCTACCGGGATGGATGGAGCCGCACGGACGCCTGCCTTCTGCAGAGCCCGCGCTTCTTCCATAACGATCTCGCGCGCTTCTTCCACCTCGTGCACGGTGGTGACCAGCGGCAGCATCAACTGGATATCGTGACCGGCGGCGGCGCGAAGGACGGCACGTACCTGGGGACGAAACACCTCTGGCTGATCGAGACATACCCGGATGGAGCGCCAGCCCAGGAACGGATTGGATTCCACCGGGGCCTTGAACGCCGCGGGAAACTTGTCTCCCCCCAGATCGAAGGACCGAATGACCACGGTGTAGTCGGGAAAAGCTAGGGCGACGCGGCGGAAGTATTCGGCCTGTTCGTCTTCGGTTGGCAGGCTGGCTCGCCCGGTCAGCAGAAACTCGGTGCGCAAGAGTCCCACGCCGTGTGCCCCGAGTCGTACGGCGGCCTCGATCTCTTCCGGGAGGTCCACGTTGCCCATCAGGGTGATCGGCCGGCCTGAAGGCGTGATCGCCGCCTCGCCCACCACCGATTCCAGCTGCAGCTCGAGCTTGTGGCGCCGGCTTACCTGAACCTTGGCCTCTTCCAGCTCATCGCGGGTAGGATCGAGAACGATGGTGCCGCTCTGCCCGTCGAGCAGCAGCGTGGTTCCGTTTGGTATCGAGCTCAGCGCCCCGCTGGCACCCATCACCGCCGGAATGCCGAGCGAATGGGCGAGGATCGCCGCGTGGGCGGTTCGCGTACCCTCTTCGCTCACCAGCCCCACTACATGTTCCCGGTCCATCTGCACCGTAAGCCCGGGCGAGAGCTCATGGGTTACCACGATCACCTGCTCGTCGGCCGGAACCGACCAGAGCTCGCTGTCCGTCCGGCCCAGCAGGTGATGGATCATTCGCAGCTGGATGGCATGCAGGTCAGCCAGCCGCTCCCGCAGCCGGGCGGCTCCGGACCAGAGAGCCCGGAGCTCGAGCGCCCTGAACTCGTACGCGCTTTCGGCGCTCAGCTGATTTTTCCGGATCAGGGTCTCCACCGACGCGAGGAAATCCTCGTCCTGGGCCATCAGGATCTGGGCGTCGAAGATCCGGGACTCCTCGGGACCGGCGCGCTGGAGCACGCGCTCACCCAGATCCCTCAGATGCGACACCACGGCACTGACCGCATCGCGGAGCCGTCTGACCTCGTTCTCCACTTCACCGGCGGGGACGGTCCGGTCTTTGACCTCCGGAAAGTCCCAGCGTATCAGGAGCGCTGGAGCGCAGGCCACGCCGGGTGAAACTCCAATGCCCCGGAGCACGCGGGTCATTGCACCGTCTCGCCGAAGCCGGTGGCCACCAGGTTGGCCAGCGCCGCGGCCGCCTGCTCGGCATCGGGGCCGTCCGCCCGGATGGTGATCGAGCTGCCGCACTCCGCCGCCAGCATCATCACTCCCATGATGCTCTTCCCGTTCACTCCGACCCCGTCCTTGCAGATCTCGATTTCGGAATTGAAGGTGCTGGCCAGGCGCACGATGCGCGCGGCCGGTCGGGCGTGCAGTCCTTCCAGGTTCACGATCTTTGCTTCACGCTCGATCACAGGCCGATCCGCCGAAACAGGAGGAGCAGAATCATCGCCAGCAGGGCGAAGCGCACGGAGGTGAGCCCGGGGCCGAACCAGCGGGTCAAGGCAAAACCAGCTACCCCTACTCCGGCCGCGCCTATCGCGCCGGCCCAGCCAAAGATTCCAAGATACCAGGCGGCTACCGCCGGCACCGCCGCACCCAGGGCAAAGCCGGCGGCCGGGCCCACCCACTCGATGGCCTTGGGCAACCAGGAGCTGCTGATGGCGGCACCCACCTTCATGCCGGCGGACATGCCGGTTCGGAGCGACCAGTATCCGGTCCAGATTCGGATGCTGTTGTACGCCAGCAGGAAGGCCGCGATCGCCCCCATGCGCGCCCCGAGCATTACTGCCACAAGCGTGATCCCCACCAGCGCCGGCACCAGTCCGGCCCAGAACAGTTGATCTCCCATCGACCCCAAGGGGCTGCACAGGGCTGTTCTCAGCCGCACGATCTGGGGGCCGGCAACGGCCTCGTACTCCGCTCGAGCCGTAGCGCCGAGGGCGAGCCCCGCCAGATTCGGATGGCAGTTGAAGAACTCGGCCGACCGAACTACCGCCTCGCCATGGCGAACCGGATCGACGGCTTTCAGGTCTTCCAACAGAGGCTCGGCGGCGTAGCCCATGCCCACCCCAAGCATGCGCTCGTAGTTCCAGGTGCCCTGCACCGCGAACAATCGGAGCAGCGCGCGCAATCGTCGGTTCATAACAGCACCGCGATGAGGAGACCTACCGCCAGCCCCGCGATCAACCACTTCAGCCGGGGACCGCGACCCGAAGCTCGAACGACGCTGTTGACCGCGGCGGCCAGTCCGGAGCCGATCGCCACCAGAGTGAAAGCAACCGCGGTCTGACGGTCGAGCCGGATCGATTCGCTCAGCGTGGAGGCCAGCACCAGCGCCGTCAGGGTCAGGGTAAAACCCCGGAGGGCGTCACGGAAAAGCGCTCCGTACTGGAGCCGCCGGATTGCGCTGCTCTCCCCGGCGGCGAGCGCCGCCGCCTGCCGTTGGATGGAACGAGCGTTCCACCGACGAACCACCTGGAGGCTCCAGCCGCCGAGCACCGCGAGGATGAGACCGAAGGCGGTACCGATTCCCAGTCCCAGCTCCCACGGTGTGCCGGCGGCAAGAGCCACCGCTCCTATGGTCGCGGGGCCGTAGTCGGGGTAGCGGACGGCGCCGAACGGCATCACGTCAAGGGCGAACAACTCGAACAGAACGCCGATGCGGAAACCCGCCTCGATGTCGCCCGCGATGGCGCCTGCGACCGCTCCGGCTACTACCGGCCGGGAAATCATGGCCTGGGGAACGCTGACCAGATCGAGACCGACCAGCGTCCCCCACAGCAGCAGGGGCAACACCACGTGGGGGGAGAATTCCGTCACCCGAGATTCCTCAGCGTCACCGGAGGCGTGGTGGGCACATCCTGCGCTGTGATGACGGCTCCGTGTTGCTCCAGCGCATTGAGCGTCTGCAGCTCCTGGTCGGTGAGGTAGACGAACGGGAGCCTCTCCCGCCGTCCGGGACGGTGGTGAATGCCGCCCAGGTTGATCCGATGAATGATCTCGGGGTTGGCGGAATGCAGCGCAGCCATGGACTCGAGGTCTCCGGTAAGCACCAGGCCGCGTTTTCCATTGTCCTGCCATTCCCGGAGATGAGCGGTTGCATCGGCCACGCTGACGAATCTGACCTCGATGTTCGGATCCACGGCCATCCGATAGAGCTCCTGCTCCCAGTCGCTGGCTGCTACCTGATCATCAACCAGGATGATGAGGTTGATCCCCAGCGGGCGGCCCCATCCGATGACTACCTGGCCGTGAATGAGACGGTCATCGATTCGGCAGAGCACGATGGACATCAGGGAATCCTGATCGACTTTTCTCCGGCGGCCATGGCCCGCGTGGCCGCCTCGTCGGGCGAGAGCGTGCGATGGAACACGAAATCCACCAGCATCGCCAGGTTCACCCCGGTGACGACCTTGACCGAAGGCTCGCCCCGCAGCCGCTTCAACACGGCAAAGGAGCAGGAGCCGCTGGCAAGATCGACGAACACTACCGCCGGCCTGCCTCCGAGGGCGGCCAGCACACGTTCTTCCAGCGTATCCCGGTCGCATCCCGTGTTCGACACCGGGACGAGCGCACCGGGTATTCCGCTGATCTGTTCCGCGGCTTGCACCAGCGCTCCGGCCAGGGAGCCATGGCAGACCACAACCCCGAGCAGCTCCTCACTCATAGTCCTCCTGGAGGTACTCCCGGACTCCACGCTGCTCCTTCATTCGCTTGATCAGACGGGCATTGAAAGCCGCGGCGACATCCACTCCCGAGTAGCGCAGCAGGTGCATCATGGCCACGACCTCGGAGATGACCGTGATGTTCTTTCCGGGATTGAGCGGGACCACGACCCGGGGAACCGGCACATCCAGAATGGTGGTCTCCTCCCGCGAGAGACCGCTGCGGTCACTGTCCTTGGCCGTTTCCCAGTCCTCCAGCTGCACCACCACCTCGATCCGCTTTTGCTGGCGCACGGCGCGCACGCCGAACAGCGCCGGAATGTCGATCAGGCCAATGCCCCGAATCTCCATATGGTGCGCCGCCAGCTCGTGTCCCCGGCCGATCAGCACGTCGTTCCCCCGGCGAGTCACCTGCACCACGTCGTCGGCGACGAGGCGGTGGCCCCGCTCCACCAGATCCAGCACGCATTCGCTCTTGCCGATCCCGGAGCGGCCAACGAAGAGCAGACCGACGCCGTATACGTCGGCCAGGGAGCCATGGAGCGTGGTTCTGGGCGCGAAGGCCTCCTCGACGATTGGCTTAATCCGGCGATAGAACTCAGAGGTCTTCAGCTTGCTCCGGAGGACCGGCACACCCTTCATCCGGGCCAACTCCAGCAATTCGGGCGGGACTTCCTGGCCCTTGGTCACGAACACGCAGGGCAGATCGAAGCTGAAGAAGGTGGTGAGCGACTGGCGCCGCTGTTCCGGCGACAGCGAGCTCAGGTAGGTGATTTCCGTTTCGCCCAGCACGTGGAGACGGTTGGCGGCGAAGCGTCCGGTATACCCGGCCAGAGCGAGCCCCGGGCCCGCCACCTCCGCTGCGGTCATTGGCCGGTCCAGCCCCAGCTCGCCGGTCAATGCCTCCAGCTGGAGCGGATCGCCCCGGCGAGACAGGAAATCGCCGAGCCGAAGCATCAGAGCGGGTTGTCGGTGGGAGCGGAACGGGCCCGGCGAGGGCGATCGGCAAGCCGCTCCAGCTGGCGTCTGAGCCGCTCCTCCGCCCGATCCAGAGCCGTGCGGTGGTCAGGACCATCGCCTCGGGCAACCAGCACCTCGCCCCGGGGAACGTGGAGCCTGATTTCCACCGTCTGCTGCAGTCCGTCCGAATCGAATACCACCGCCGATTCCATGGAGCGGGACGCCAGATTGCCCAGCCGCTGGACCACGGTGATAGCCCGATCGCGCAGTGTATCCGAGATCTCGCAGTGGCGGGCAGTGATGGTGGGCTGCATGGCTCCTCTCCCGGACTCAGCCTTTGGCCGAACCCTCAATAATGTCTTGTAGGTGGTCTGCGGTTGCCGTTGCGGTGCGCTCCCAGGTGAGACCCTCCGCAAACCGGCGAGCCCGTTCTCCCAATCGCGCAACCAGCGATGGCGTGTCGGACAGCTCGATCATGCGCGCAGTCAGTTCCGCGACATCCCCATGGGGCACCAGAAAGCCGGTCTCCCCATGGCGAACCGAGTCACGAAGTCCCGGACTGTTCGACGCCAAGGACGGCGTACCACAGGCCGCGGCTTCGATGACGGTGATTCCCCATCCCTCCTTGGGAGAGGGAAACACGTTTGCCCAGGCCCACCGCATGAGGTCGATCTTTCGTTCTTCGCTGACGAAGCCGTGAAAGGTCACGGCCCTCTCCAGATCCAGCCGCACGACCAACCGCTCCAATTCGGCGCGATAATCACCGGTGCCGGCGATCTCCAACCGGAGGTCAGGTCGCTGCTGTCGCGCCTTCGCCAGGGCCTCAATGGCCAAGTTAATTCCTTTATAACGTTTCAGCCTTCCAACATACAAGAAGGTGGGCGTCGTCGAGCGTCGCCCCGGTGGCCCGGGGGTGAAGCGGCGGCTGTCCACGCCGGGATGGATCACCCTGACACGTGCGGCCGAAACACCTCGGGCAACCAAATCGTCCCGAGTGCTTTCACTGATGGCATGGAACCCCGCCCTCCGATAGGCCCAGGGTAGTGGCCGCTCTGCCGCCCACACCGTGGCTGCCACCGGCCATGGAGCTTCGTCGAATGCGGTCTGACCAAAGAGGTGGGGCACAATGGCACAGAAAGGAATCGAGGTACCTGCAGCCAGATAAAGTGGAAGCTTGTTGACGTCCTCCACCAGCACATCGGGCCGCTCGGCCTTGATCGCCCGACGGACCGCGCCGCGCCCTTTCAGCGCAAAGCTGTTTCGGCCTCCGAATCGCTCGACGGAGATGCCATCGATGACGGCGCGTCGAGGTGCCCCGCTCCAGCCGGAACAGATCAGGCGAACCCGATGCCCCCGAATGACCAAACGGCTGAAGATTTCGAACAGATGGATCTCCGCACCGCCGGCATGCGGGTTGGCCCGGTCCTGCCAGTTCACCAGAAGGATGTTCACCGTGGAAGGAAGTTCGCTGCTTAGAGCCGGCCCAGCGAGCGGGCAATGCCATCCAGTATGCCGTTCACGAACCCGGGAGCCCGGACGTCCCCGAACCAGTGGGCCAGATGCACGGCCTCGTCAATCGCCACTTTGGGCGGGACCTGTCCCCGGCGCAGCTCATGGATGCCCAGCCGCAGGATATTCCGCTCCACCACGGCAATCCGGTTCATTCGCCAGTTTTCCGCGGCACCGGCGGCCTGGGCATCAAGCGTGGCCACCTCGGCTACGATATCTGCCGCAAGCTCCTCGGCTCGGTCGAGTACGCGCGGCTCGGGCCCGGTGAGCCGCGCCAGACCACTGGCGACTTTGGGGATGGGAGGAGAGCCCTGCAGCTCCCAGGCATAAAGGATCTGGAGGGCACGGGCTCGGCTCTTCGTCTCAGTCCTGAGCATGGTAGGCCCGAAGTTGAGTCAGCACGTCGGCGGTTTGCAACGCCGCAACCGTGGCTTCGTAGCCTTTGTTCCCAGCGCTCCCGCCAGCGCGATCGACGGCTTGTTCCAGGGTTTCTACCGTCAGCACTCCAAATCCCACGGGAATGCCGTAGCGCACCGAGACCTCCTGCAGACCCCGGGCAGTTTCGCCGGCGACATACTCGAAGTGGGGCGTCTCCCCCCGAATGACCGCGCCAAGCGCCACGATGCAGCCGTAAACCCTGGACTCCGCCGCAACGGAGGCCGCAGCAGGCAGCTCGAACGCGCCGGGCAGCCACACTACATCCACAGCTTCCCGCTCCATTCCAGCTTCGCGGCAGCCCAGCAGCGCACCTTCGAGGAGCTTGGTGGTGATCAATTCGTTGTAGCGGCTGACCAGGATCACCGCCCGCCCGCAGGCGCGCAGCCGGCCGGAGAAGTCGGGCACTGGATCAGTGGGTGAAGAGGTGGCCCAGCTTGTCGCGCTTGACCTGGAGATATGTCCGATTTTCGAGGTTGGGATCGGCCTGAAGCGGGACCCGTTCGACAATCTCGAGGCCGTAGCCTTCCAGGCCCACGAGCTTCCGGGGATTGTTCGTCATCACCCGGATGGACGACAGCCCCAGGTCCCGCAGGATCTGGGCACCGATGCCGTAGTTCCGCAGGTCGGGTGCAAACCCGAGCCGCTCGTTGGCCTGCACCGTATCGGCCCCGCTGTCCTGCAGCGCGTAGGCTCGCAGCTTGTTCAGCAGGCCGATCCCCCGCCCTTCCTGATCCAGATAGACGATCGCTCCCTTGCCTTCGCGGGCGATCAGCTCCATGGCGCGATGAAGCTGAGAGCCGCAGTCGCAGCGCTTCGAGCCGAATACGTCTCCGGTGAGACACTTCGAATGCATGCGGACGAGCACATTGGGCTCGCCGGCAATTTCGCCGTGCACCAGCGCCACGTGCTCTGCCTTGTCGACATCGTTGCGGTAGCCGATAATGGTGAAGTCGCCGAACTCGGTGGGAATCCGGGCCTCGGCCACGCGATGGACCAGCTGCTCGGTCCGAAGGCGATAGGCCACGAGCTGGGCCACGGTTACGAACGTGAGACCCTGTTGCTCCGCGATGTCGTGTAGCTGGGCCCGTCTGGCCATGGTACCATCGGGATTCAGAATCTCGCAGATGACACCGGCGGGAATGAGTCCGGCCAGCCGCGCCAGATCCACGCTGGCCTCGGTCTGACCCACCCGCTGCAACACGCCGCCGGGCCGTGACCGCAAGGGAAAGACGTGACCCGGCCGGCGAAGATCGGAGGGCACGGTAGCCGGATTGATCGCGACGTGGATGGTGGTGGCGCGGTCGCTCGCCGAGATGCCGGTAGTAACCCCGAAGCGGCGTTGCGCGTCGACGCTGACGGTGAATGCGGTCGAGAGCTCCTCGGTGTTGCGTTCAGTCATGGGCGAGAGTCCGAGCTGGTCGCATCGCTCGCCGGTCAGAGCCAGACAGATCAGGCCGCGTCCATGCAGGGTCATGAAGTTGATCATCTCGGGCGTGGCCAGCTCGGCGGCACAGACCAGATCTCCCTCGTTCTCGCGATCCTCATCGTCGGCCACAATGATGATCTTTCCGTTACGAAGGTCTTCGATCGCCTGCTCGATGGTGCCAAAAGTCGTCACAGAATCCCCGCTTACCGCTGACCGTACACCCGGTTTTCCCAGAGGGCTTCTACGTATTTGCCAATCGTATCGGCCTCGAGATGCACCCGGTCGCCCATTCGGCGCTCGCCCAGAGTCGTATGCTGTAAAGTATACGGAATCAGCGAGATCTGGATCAGGTCCGGTTCCAGCTTGGCATTTACCGTGAGGCTGACGCCGTCGACGGTGATCGAGCCTTGGGGCACCGAGGTACGACCGATCGAAGGAGGCACCCGGATGTTCAACAGTCGCGCGTCGTCTCTTTGGGCGACCATCTCGACCCGGCCCAACCCGTCCACATGACCCTGGACCAGGTGCCCGCCCAAGCGGTCACCCAGCCGAAGGGCTCGCTCCAGATTGACCCGTTGTCCCGGGACGTAGTCTGCGAATCGAGTGCGGTCCAGTGAGGTGCGGATGACGTGAGTTTGGAAGGTAGCGTCAGAGAGCTCTTGAACAGTGAGGCAGGCGCCGTCGACCGCGATGCTCTCGCCGAGCTCAAGATCGGAATAGCTGGACCGTATCGTCAGCTCGAGCCCGTCGGACTCGTGATCGGCCCGCGCAACGCTGCCCACTTCGGTGATGATTCCTGTGAACATCAGCCTCGATCGATGACCAGCAGGGTATCCTCTCCTAAGGCCCGACGTTCCACCACCCGCCACCGCTCCGCCTGGTCAAGGTCGCGAGGTGGCAGGCCCGACAGGGCGGGTACCGCGGTGTCTCCCAGCCAGAGTGGTGATTGAAGCCAGTAGTACCGATCCACCAGGCCCGCGCCCAGCAGGGCACCGGCCAGCTGTCCGCCCCCCTCTACCAGCATCGAGCTTACCCCCAGCTCGCGTAGCTGCGATAGCGCCGAGGCTGCACTATCAGCCCGGAGAACGGTTACCCCGCAGCCTTGGAGCCGCTTGATCCGAGCCGGGTCAGCCGCAGGAGAGACCACGACCACCGTCGGTACCTCGGCGGCGCTCCTGACCAGACCGAGCTGCGGACCCAGGTCGGCAGCCCGGTCGAAGACCACCCGTCGGGGGGGAACTCTGGGTTTGACCGGTCCCCGGACAGTGAGGGAAGGATCGTCCAGTCGGGCGGTCCGCCCACCGACAACGATGGCGTCAAAACCGGCCCGGAGCCACTGGACGTAGTCTCGGGCTTGAGGACCCGAGATCCAGCGGGCCCGGCCGTAGCTGTCGGCGATCCGACCATCGAGCGTGGTCGCCAGCTTGAGCGCCACATACGGTCGCTCCGGGTGCTGGATGGAATGGAGGAACATGGCATTCTGGGCCGCCGCTGTTTCTGCGAGCGGGCCCAGCTCAATTTCGATCCCGGCTTGTTGCAGTCGTTCGGCCCCGCGCGACGCGATGGGGTTGGGATCGCGCAGCGCGGCAACCACGCGCCGGATTCCCGAGTGGATGATTGCCTCGGTACAGGGCGGCTGCTTCCCTTGATGCGCGCAGGGCTCGAGGGTGACGACCATCGTCGCCCCCCGAGCCCGTTCACCTGCACCCGCCAGTGCTACTGCCTCGGCGTGGCGATCTCCGAATTCAGGGTGCCATCCTTCTCCAACCAGCTCGCCATCCCGCAGGATCACCGCGCCTACCAGCGGATTGGGCTGGACCCGCCCCCAACCTCGCCAGGCGAGGTCGAGTGCGCGGCCCATCGCCTCCCGCTCGTCCATCCGGCGCTAGAAGCTCACTCGCAGGCCCAGGCCGGCGAAGAACTTTCCCTGAGTGGTGTCGAAGTTTTCGAAATCGGTCGAGAGGTTCTGGTCCTCGCCACCCTGATACCCGACCTCTCCGGTCAGCCGCACCATGGACATGCTCAGGCCGGCGTTCAGGAACCCGAGTACCCGTGAGCTATTCAGATCTGCCGGGACGTTGGGCTGAAGGTTCGAGGTGATTGGATCGCGGAACTGAATGATGGCGTTGCCGGTGTATTTGTCCCAGCCCAGACCGGCGGCAAGATCGAGTACGGCCACCTGTTTGCTTGCAATGAGGCGCAGGTTGGTGGCGTGCAGGTCCATCGTGTAGCCGTAGGTGTCGCCGCTCGCCACATCGCCGTAGATGAGCGTAGGAACATCTCGACGCATGGCGCTGAGAGAGATGTGCGGCAGTGGACCGGTGCCCCGCATGAGGCCAACCCGCGCGCCGTAGCCCAGACCAACCGCAAGGCTTCCCACCCGGCGCGCATCGGGGTCGACGGCGAAGTTCTTCAGCTGATCGGTGGGCAGCAGCAGGGCTGAGCCCAGGAGGTCCACGGCGAAGAGCCCGCCGCTCGTCCCTTTATAAACCCCGAGTGCGCCCTCGATCATAGGCGCGGGCACCAGCACCTCGTCACCGGGCACCGTCGCGCTGCTGCCGGTATATCGCACGTCGGGCAGAACCACGTTGCTGGCGTTGGCCCGAAGGGTGAGCGATCCATGGCCGAATCCGCCCAGCGTGGCGGCCGAGCCGATCGTCGGATTGCCCCCGCTGACGAGCATACCCAGGACCGGGTGAAAGGCTCGAGTGCCATCGACTGCAGCGGCGCATACCAGCTCGGAGTTGCCCGAGTAGGCTGAGCATTCCGGGGTCTGGGCACGGAGAGGTGAAACGAGAGCGACGGCAGATAACCCGGCGAGAAGGTATGGCGCGCGCATCGTATTCTCCGTTACGGACGGGCGAAACGCACGGCCCTTCTGCCTCGCTGGATCTCGCCCATCACCCATGTGGTGACCCCGTCTCGCGCTGCGGCCGCTTGCGCCGCCGCCACCGCGGCCGGGGGCAGGACGGCGATGAGCCCCACCCCGAGGTTGAATACGTCTCGCATTTCCTCAGTGGAGATCTGCCCCGCCTGCTGCAGATACTGGAACAGCGGCGGCATTTCCCATGTAGCCGGATCTACCGTCGCGGCGCAGTCCTGAGGCAATATCCGCACCAGATTCCCGCCGATTCCTCCTCCAGTGATGTGGGCCAGCCCGTGAACTCGATCGAGCACCGGACTGACGCTCCGGTAGTAGCTGCGGTGCACCGCCAGGAGAGCGTCTACCACGCTTTGCCCAGTTCCCTCGAGCGGATCGTCCAGATTCAATCCGGCGCGATCGAAGAGGATGTGCCGCGCGAGGGTGTAGCCGTTGGTGTGCAGTCCGGTCGAGGCATATCCGAGGAGTACATCGCCGGGGAGAATGGCACTGCCATGAATCGCCAGATCCTCCTCGACCACCCCCACGATGGTACCGGCCAGATCGAAGGTTCCTGGCTGATAGAGACCGGGCATCTGAGCGGTCTCGCCGCCGGCCAGGGCCATTTCATGGTCCCGGCAACTCCGGGCGATGCCTTCGACGATGCGGGCGATCTGCTCCACGCCCAGCTCGGCGCCTGCGATGTAGTCCATGAAAGCCAGCGGCTGGGCACCGTGCACCAGGATGTCGTTGACGCTGTGGTTGACCAGGTCCTCGCCGACTGTATCGAAGCGTTCCGCCTGCATCGCCACGATCACCTTGGTCCCCACGCCATCGGTGCTCATCACCAGAGCAGGCTGTTTCATGCCGGGAGGCACTCGGACCATTCCGCCGAAGGCGCCCACGATTCCTAGGGAGTGGCAGGTGCGGGTGCTGCTTACCAGGTCGCCGATGCGTGCCTTGGCGGCATCGGCCGCTGTCAGGTCCACCCCGGCACGAGCATACTCGCTGGTCCTGCCAGCCTTCACGTAAGCACCTTGGCTAAACTCACGTGGGTGAGATCCTGAAAGGCCTGCACCCGCTGCTCCACATCCGCCAGGGTAATCCGGTCGAAGCCTCGAATCCCGAACTGCTCCACGGCATACGACCCCATGGCGGCGCCGTATACCATCGCCCGGCGGACGTTCTCCTCGGCCACTGACCGGGTGCGTGCGAGGTAGGCCATGAAGCCGCCGGCGAAGGCATCCCCGGCCCCAGTGGGGTCGAACACATTCTCCAGCGGATAGGCCGGGACATAGAAGGTCCGTCGAGGCTCGATGAGAAGCGCGCCGTGCTCGCCCTGCTTGATGACCACCCGCTTGGGCCCATGCCGGAGGATCCAGCGCCCGGCCCGATGGATGTTCCAATCGCCACTCAGCTCACGCGCCTCGCTATCGTTCACCATGAGGACATCGACCCGGGAAAGCAGCTGGAGCAGGGCGGCTTTTTTCCCCTGGATCCAGTAATTCATGGTATCGCAGACCACCAGCTCGGGGCTCGACACCTGCTCCAATACGCCGAGCTGGAGATCGGGATCGATGTTCCCCAGGAAGACGAACTTTGCCGACCGAAAGGCGAGTGGAAGCCGGGGCTGGAAGTCAGCGAACACCCCCAGGCGGGTCTCGAGGGTTTCGCGGCTCTGCAGGTCGTAGGAGTACTTCCCTTTCCAGCGGAAGCTCTCGCCCTCGGCCTGCTCGACGCCGCCCCAATCGATGCCGCGCGCCGCCAGCTTCTCGAGCTCATCGCGAGGGTAATCCTTCCCGATCACTCCGACCACCTGCACCGGGTGGAGGATGGATCCAGCAACGCTGAAGTAGACCGCGGATCCGCCCAATGCGTCCGCGGTTTCGCCGAAGGGCGTGAAGATCGAGTCCAGGGCGATGCTGCCTACGACCAGCAGGGTCATGGTGTCACATCCTGTCGGGGGCTGAGATGCCTAGCAGGGCAAGACCGTTGGCCAGCACGATGCGGGAGGCGCGAGTGAGAAGAAGTCGAGCTTTCTCGACTTCGGCCGGCTCGCCGAGCGTGCGGGTTCGGTGGTACCAGCCGTGCACCACGGTGGCGAGCTCGTGTAGATAAACCGTGATCCGGTGGGGCTCGCGCTCGCGCGCCGCCTTTTCCACGGCTTCGGGAAACTGCACCAGCTTCTTGAGCAGCTCCACGTCTTCTGGGTCAGGCAATCCCCGCATATCGAGATTGCCCCGAACACTGTCGGGATCGCGTTGAGCGGTCCGGAAGATGCCGCTGAGCCGCGCGTGAGCCATCTGGACGTAGAATATGGGATTCTCGTCGGTCTGTTTCTTGGCCAGATCGATATCGAAGTCGAGCGGGCTTGCACCCTTTCGGGCCAGAAAGAAATAGCGCGCGGCGTCGACCCCCACCTCTTCATACAGATCCCTCAGGGTAACGAACTCCCCCGAGCGCTTGGACATCTTGACCTCTTCTCCGCCTCGCACCACTCGCACCAGCTGTACCAGCTCGACATCGAAGAAGTCCGGGGGGTAACCCAGCGCGGCGAGCGCGGCTCGCATCCGGGGGATGTACCCGTGGTGATCGGCGCCCCAGACATCGATGGCGCGATCGAACCCTCGATCGTGCTTATCGACGTGGTACGCGATATCGGGGGTGAGATAGGTAAGGGTGCCATCGCTCTTGCGGAGGACGCGGTCCTTGTCGTCGCCGAAATCGGTGGTGCGGAGCCACAGCGCGCCCTCGGACTCGTAAGTGAGTCCCCGGCTCTCGAGCAGCTGGATGGCGCGCTCGACTCCCCCGCAATCGTAGGCACTCTGCTCCGAGCTGATCACGTCGAACTTGACCCCGAACTGCTCCAGGTCGGAATCCTGTTCTTCCCGCTGCATGCGGACGATCAGCGACCGGCAACGCCGAAGACCTTCCTCCTCCGGGAGGTCGGCAAAGGCTCGACCCTCCCGCTTCAGCACCGCGCGCGCGTTCTCCTTGACGTATTCACCGTGGTAGCCGCCTTCGGGAACCTCGGCCTGATATCCGGCCTCCTGGCGGATCCGGGCCCAGAGACTCTGTGCCGCTTTGTCGACCTGGACCCCGGCGTCGTTGACGTAAAATTCCCGGGTGACGGCGTGGCCGGTCCACTCGAGCAGAGAGGCGATGGCGTCGCCCAGCGCCGCTCCGCGTCCGTGCCCGACGTGGAGCGGTCCGGTTGGGTTCGCGGAAACAAACTCCACGTTGACCTTGAGTCCGGCTCCCCAGGTAGCGCGGCCGTATCTTGTTCCGGCCTCGAGGATCTGCTGGTGAGCCTCTGCCAACTGATCTTCGGCCAGCCAGAAGTTGATGAAGCCCGGACCGGCAATCTCGGTCTTGGCGATGAGAGTGGGAGGAAGCTTCAGTTCCTGGAGGACGCGCTCCGCCGTCTTCCGGGGATTGGCCCGCTCGCGGCGCGCCAGTAACATGGCGATGTTGGTCGCCAGGTCTCCATGGCCGGCGTCCCGGGGCCGCTCCAGCACAAACTCCAGACCATCGGCGCCGAACCGCGCGGCTACCCGCGACAGCTCGGCCCTCAAGGTGTCGCTCACTCGGAAGCGGCCTTCCCTTTGGTTGGGCGGGAGCTGGACTTGCCGGGAGATGTCTCTGGCTTGGAGGAGGCCTTTGTCTCCGCCTTGTCCGGCTTGGCGTCGGAGGATTTCGTCTCGCTGGCAGGTGCTGATTCGGACTCCGGCTTCCGAGGACCCTTGCCGTCCTTGCCGTAGTCGGTGATGTAGAAACCACTGCCCTTGAATACCAGACCGGCACCACCGGAAATTTTTCTGGTGGCCGTCTTACCGCAGACCGGACACTTGGCCCGCGGCTTGTCGGTCATCTTCTGGAACTTGTCGAACGCGTGCCCTTCAGGGCACTGGTACTCATACGTGGGCATGGCGGCTCGTGAGGTAAATGAAACCAGCCACTAAAGTTAGCGCCTCAGACCAGACGGTTCAACCGGGTGCTTTGTTACGCACCGCAAGCGCACGCAGAGGACGGCGGCGGAGCTCATGCGGGGCGGTATACGCCCCAGACTGAGCGAAGGGTATCGCTGATCTCGCCCAGAGTGGCCCGGGCCTTGACCGCCTCGATGATGACCGGCATGAGCCGGTCGGTCCCGGCCGCCGCCTGGTGCAATGCATCCAGAGTCGCTCGGACCTTTTTCCCGTCCCGCCTGCGCCTCACCTCAGCCAAACTCGACCGCTGCTGCTGCTCCAGTGCGCTGAAGTCCGGAGTCTGGATCGTCAGCGGCGGCGAATCATCGGAAAAGCGGTTGACCCCTACCACCACGCGTTCGCCGGACTCCTGCTCCTTCTGCAGCTGGTAGGCGCTCCGCGCGATAGCGTCCTGAAAAAACCCGCGCTCAATGGCCCGAGCCGCCCCACCCTCGGCATCGATCTCGGCGATGAGGTCCCGAGCGGCGCGCTCGATGGTGTCGGTGAGCGACTCCACGTAATAGCTGCCGGCGAGCGGATCGACCACACTGGCGAGCCCGGACTCGTATGCCAGCACCTGCTGAGTTCGGAGCGCCAGCGTGGCTGACTCCGCCGTAGGCAGCGAGAGCGCCTCATCGTAACCGTTGGTATGGAGCGACTGGGTGCCACCCAGTACCGCAGCCAGAGCCTGCACCGCGACGCGGACCACGTTGTTGAGGGGCTGCTGGGCCTGAAGCGTGACACCCCCTGTCTGGGTGTGGAACCGCATTCGAGCCGTGGCCTCATCGGCCTGAAACCGCTCCCGGACGAGGCGGGCCCAGAGCCGGCGAGCCGCGCGGAACTTTGCGGCCTCCTCGAATAGATCGTTGTGACTGGCGAAAAAGAACGAGAGCCGGGGACCGAAGGCTTCTATCCGGAGTCCTGCGGCCAGCGCCACTCGGACGTACTCCAGCGCGTTTGCGAGCGTGAAGGCCACCTCCTGCACCGCCGTGGCGCCCGCCTCGCGCATGTGGTAGCCACTGATCGAAATGGGATTGAAGCTCATTCCCTCATCGGTGACGAACCGGAAGATGTCGGCCACCAACCGGAGCGATGGAGCTGCGGGATAAATGTAGGTGCCGCGGGCGATGTACTCCTTGAGCACGTCATTCTGCACGGTGCCGGTCAGCTGGCTGCGAGAGACGCCATGTTCCTCCCCTACCACCACGTACATGGCCAGCAGAATGGCGGCCGTGGCATTGATGGTCATGGACGTCGACACGCGATCCAGTGGGATGTCGCGGAACAGCTGCGCCAGGTCTTCCACGGTGTCGATGGCCACGCCTACTCGCCCGACTTCCCCTTGAGCCATGGGGTGATCGGAGTCGTAGCCCATCTGAGTCGGAAGATCGAACGCGGTGGAAAGCCCCATCTGGCCGGCGGCGAGCAGCTGGCGGAATCGACGGTTGGTTTCCTGAGCGGTCCCGAAGCCGGCATACTGGCGCATGGTCCAGAGCCGGCTGGTGTACATGCTGGGGTAAGGACCCCGGGTGAAGGGGAACTCGCCGGGGTGGCCCAGATCCCGGACCGGATCACCGGTCCAGTCTTCCGGGCCGTAAACCGTCTTCACAAGGCTGGCTGAGAAACCGGGCCGCTCGCACGGGCGGCGGTGCGCCGGAGCGTGTCGGCCACGTAGCCGACGTCTTCCCGAGACCCGATAACGAGCGGGGTGCGTTGGTGCAGGCCGTCCGGCACGATATCCAGTATCCGGCGAACCCCATCGGTCGCGGACCCTTCCGCCTGCTCCGCGATGAACGCCATGGGACTGGCCTCATACAACAGTCGGAGTTTGCCCTTCACGTTCTTGTTGTCCGCCGGATACAGGAAAATTCCTCCGCTGATCAGGTTGCGATGAAAATCGCCAACCAGAGATCCGATGTAGCGGCTGTTCTTGGGGGTGACCCCATCACTCAGATCTCCCTTGAGCCCTCGTACTGCGGTCTGCATTCCCTTGTCCCAGCGATGGAAGTTGCTCTCGTTGACGCTGTAGTACCGGCCGATCCGAGGAGTGATGATCCTGGGATGGGACAGCAGAAACTCGCCGATGGTGGGATCGAGGGTGAATCCATGCGCCCCCTGGCCGGTGGTGTACACCAGCATGGTGCTGGAGCCGTACATCACGTAGCCCGCGGCCACCTGTTTGCAGCCCGGCTGCAATACGTCGGCGGCAGTGCCGCGGCCATGCATACTGACCCGGCGATAGATGCTGAAGATGGTGCCTACGGCTGAATTCACGTCGATGTTGGAGGAGCCGTCGAGCGGGTCGAAGAGGACGGCGTACTTCCCCGCCGCGTACTCGGGCGGCACTGGGATGATGTCATCGTCTTCCTCGGATCCCATGGCGCAGACCCGGCCGGTGTGCTTCAGGCAGTTTTTGATGGTCTCATTGGCAAAGACATCCAGCTTCTGCTGTTCCTCGCCCTGCACGTTCTGGTTTCCAGCCGCGCCCAGAATGTTCACCAGGCCGGCCCGCCGAATGGCCGCTGCGATGATCTTGCTTGCGAGGGCGATGTCGTAGAGCAGGTTGGAAAGCTCGCCGGTTGCTTCTGGATACCGGTCCTCCTGGTCCAGAATGAACCGCTCGATTGTGGTGACGGATGTCTGCAAGCGCCCTCCTCGACTGTGTTACTGAACGCTGTATGTGACTCGGCGGCCGCGGGACTGGACCGTCATCTCTCGACCGTCGGTAGTGATACTAACGGTCCCATCCTGATCGGTGCGCCAGACCGTTATTCCGTGACGGCGCAGCCGGTCCAGCGTGGCCGGTGAAGGATGCCCGTAGTTGTTTCTGCCGACCGAGATCACCGCGGCCCGGGGGCGTAATGAGTCCAGCCATTCATCTCCGGTACTGCCGCGGCTTCCGTGATGACCCACCTTCAGCAGGTCCACCCGGCGGGTACGGCTCCGCATCTCGCGCTCAGCCGGAAACCCGGCGTCTCCCGCGAAGATAGCCTGGAAGTTGCCGTACTCTACCAGCAGCACCAACGAATCTTCATTCAGATCTTCACCCCAGTGACTCCAGTGATGATCGGGATGGAGAATACTGAAGCTCACGCTGTCGAGCGTGAAATGCTCTCCGCGGGCGCCGACATGCCAGGGAATTGCCTCACTCGCGAGCTCGTTGAGGAAGGCGTAATACAAAGGGTCTGCTACTGGTTCGCCAGGCTCGACCACAACCCCGGTGCGATACCGTTCCAGGACGCTGATAACGCCTCCCAGATGGTCGGCATGGGCGTGGGAAACGAACGCCAGGGAAAGGTTACCGACGCCATGGCGGGCAAGGAACGGTACCACCACGCGGCGGCCAGCATCGCTCTGGTCCGTCTTTGGTCCGCCGTCAATCAGGACCCAGTGACCGGCCGGGGTTCGGAGCAGCGCACCATCGCCCTGGCCAACGTCAAGAAAATGTAACGCGAGTTTGGAACCGGTGTCAGCCGAACCGGGAGCGAAGCTCGTCAGCAACGCCAGCCAGAGGGCACCCACGCCGGACCAGCTCCAGCGGCGCATTGCCTCAGCCAGGGTGTTGCGGCGCCGGGTCGCCCACAGGGTGACCATCAGCGCCCCGAGCCAGGGCCATGCGGACCGCAGCTCAGCTGCCTCGACGACATGGCCGCCCGGGACTGCGGCCCCGGCTCGAGCCAGCAGCTCGAGGCCGTGTAAACCCAGGCCTGCGCCTCCAGCCAGCGCACCCGCCAAGGCCGGCCACAAAGGGAAGATCAAGAGGCTGGCGAAAACGCCTGGGATGGTGAAGGCGGCCAGCGGAATGGCAACGAAGTTCAGGACAACGCCAACGAGCGCGACGGTGCCCAGGGCAGCCGCGGTGAGCGGAGCCGTGGCAATCGTGGCGCCGATCGAGGAGCCCAGCATCCTCCACCAGGCGTTGTTTCCCAGGGCCTGGTCGGTCCAGCGAGTGACGGTGGAGGCGCCCCAAAGCGCCGCCACCGACAACCATCCGCCAAGATCCAATATCGACCAGGGGTCGACCAGCAGGACGCAGAGGCAGGTGGCAGAGAGAAGCGCGTTGGGCTCCACTCGTCGCTGTCGCACGCGGCTCAGCGCCAAGAGTACCGCCAGGGCGGCCGCCCTGGTGGCCGGTGCGGGCCAGCCGAGAAACGCGACGTAGGTCAGGCTGATGATGGCCGCCAAGACCAGTGCTCGGCTCCGGCTCACGCGCACCATTGTGGCCAGCAGGAAGACCCAGCCGGTGATGACGCCGACATGGAATCCGGATATGGACAGGAGATGAACCAGTCCCGACTGGGCGAAGCGATCCTGCAGGTCTCGGTCGATGCCACCCCGTCGGCCCACAACCAAGGCATCTACCAACGGGGCGCGGGTGCCATAGAGAGACTGGGTGGCCCCGCTGATCCAGGTCCGGATGTACCATGGTGCGCTGCCCAAACCGCCCGCGGATAATACCGATTCCACCACGAGAGTACCGCCGGGGCGAGACGCCGGACCCGGCCGGGGGATCCATCTGCCCCGGATCAGGGCGCCCGCTCCGGCTGAGAGCGGGTGCCCGGACGGCCAGCGCGCGGCTATGGACCCGCGACAGTCCATATGCAGCGGCTGTCCCTGCACCAGACCTCCGGAGCGGTCGGCCGGCTCGAGCAACTGCATAGTCAGACCGAGCTCTCCGGGAGAGAGTCGGGCGGCACACCCACCGCTTTCCCGGATCCAGGCGATTCGGCCACTCAGGCTACCCAGCAGGAAGGCGAGCCCGAGTGTTGTGATCAATGGGCGTCTGGCCGCGAGGATCAACGCGATAGCAAGTGCAACAGCGCAATAGGGGTTCAGAAAACGCAAGAGGCCGGTCACTAGACCGGCCCCGTATGCAACAGTGAACAGGATTGGCGCCCGCGGTTTCACCGGGGGCCCGGAGTCAGCCTGGGCCCGCGCCTCCCTGATTCCCGCAGCGAGGTGCGACCGAAATCTTCCGCAGCCCTTCCATGACCACGACCTCTATGGCGGCCCGGCTCTGCTCCTTTTCCAGAGCTACCTCGGTGACCACGGAGCCTTCTCGGCGAGACACGTACCGGGGCGGGATTCGGTTGAGAGCGAAGGTGAGTACATCCTCCCTGCAGAAATCGCACCCGCAGAATGCCGGGAAATGTGGCCGTAAGGTCTGGTACGCCGCGGTGACGTGATCTTCCACCAGATTCTTGATCACAGAACCGCCAATGCGGGCGAAGCCACTGGGCCGGCGGAGAGCACCGAGCCTGTGAAGGTAGATCCGGTGCTTCCGGTGAGGCGCACCTGGTGGTAAGACCCGAGGGCACTGGCCGGCAGATCGAGGAGAACCAGATGGTTGCCCCGGGTTCGAGCCAGCATGAGATTGCCCCGCTTTGCCGGGCGCTCCACCAGAGCCTCGTGAACGCTGCCGAGGCGCGCCATGTTCTTCTGCCGAGCCCGGGCGCGTACCACTTCCACCAGCCGGTCCAGCCGCTCCGACGCAACCTCATCAGGAACGTGATCACGGAGGCGAACCGCCGGGGTTCCCTCCCGCACCGAATACTTGAACGTGTAGGCGTCGTCGAAATCGGCGGCACTCACGAGACTCAGGGTTTGTTCGAAATCGGATTCGGTTTCTCCCGGGAAACCGACGATGATATCGGTGGAGAAGGTGATCCCGGGCATGAGCCGACGAAGGTCGCTGACCACCTCGAGGTATCGCTCCCTGGTGTAGCGCCGAAGCATTCGCCTGAGCACTGCATTCGAGCCGCTCTGGACCGGTAGGTGCACGTGCTCGCACACCGCCGGGGTTGTGGCCATGGCTTCGATGACCCGCGGTGTGAAGTCCGTAGGATACGGACTGGTGAACCGCAGGCGGCGCAAACCGCTAATTGCCCCGACCGCACGGAGCAGATCGGCGAAGTCGTGCTCACTATCGTGATAGCTGTTGACTGTTTGGCCGAGAAGGGTGACCTCGCTGGTTCCCTGCTCTACCAGCTCCGCAACTTCCCGGACGACCTCGGCCAGACGGCGGCTTCGTTCCGGGCCTCGCGTGTAAGGGACGATACAGAAGGTGCACCGGTAGTCGCAGCCGCGTTGTACCGTGACGAATGCGGTCGGTGCGTTTTGCCGCACAGCCGGAACGTCCTCATAGTGCTCCCAGGAACGAAACTCGGTGTCGGAGGATCGATGACCCTGCCGTGCCCGGCTGAGCAGCTCCGGAAGATTGCGATAGGAATCCGGACCCACTACGAGATCAACCCGGGGCACCTTGGCCAGCAGGGCCGGTCCCAGTCTTTGGGCCATGCAGCCCACCACGCCCAGCACACTTCCTTCCCGCTTGTACCGCTGGAGCTCTCCCATACGCCCGATAACACGCTGCTCGGCGTTGTCTCGCACCGCGCAGGTGTTTACCAGCATGACGTCGGCCTCAGCCGGGCTTTCGGTGCTGACATACCCGTCACGGAGGAGAACTCCGAGCATCAGCTCGGAGTCGGCCACGTTCATCTGGCAGCCGTAGGTCTCGATGTACACCCGTTTCATATGGGAAAGTATAGCACTATGGCCGGACGGAGATTCCCACCGTAAAGATGAAACCGTGTTCGGAGTGCACGCCCTCCGACCTCCAGACGTGTTCGACAGCCAGGTCCACACCACCGCGCTGCTGCGCGAACCGCATTCCGCTTCCAATGGAAACGGCGTACTCATGCGGCTCCGTCCCCGACTCCAGAGGAAAGGGCAATCGGGCGTAGCGGCCGCCAAAACGAAGCGGCCGACGATAGGGACGCTGCACGTCCGGGGTATACTCGCCTCCGAGAGCCACTTCGAAAGTATTGTTCGCTCCTACCCCACCCTGCGCAACCAAATCACTGTTTGCACCCGACCAGGTGCGGAGAATGGTTTGAGTGGCCAAGCCGAATTTGGGCGCCGGCTGCCATCGAATCCCCAGCCCGAATGTGTACGGCAGGTCCACCGTTGCGACCTGGGTCGAATCACGATCGACGCTGACGTGCCCGTCGGAGCGGACCAGGGCCGCTACGGCAAACCGAGGCCCCATCTGCCGAATGGCCCCAGCGCTGATTCCGAATCCAGCAAAAGAGATTTCTGCCTTCTGAACACTCGACAAATAGGTTGAATCGTTGAATGACCTTCGCGATTCTATCCGATTGGAACCCGTGATTACATGGACACCCGCACCCAGCAGCCACCGGTCGCGGATCCGGTAGGCGCCCGCCGCACGCAAATCACTGAGACCGCCGCGAGATGTGAAGGTGTCGGTCACCCCCACCGGACCACCCCGGAGGTCCAGGGTGCTGGAGCTGACGATGCTGAAATCCCGATCGGTGTAGCCCGAATAGCTGAACCCCAGCGCAGTACCGGTTCGCTGTACCGGACCTACGATCATCAGCAGAGGAAACCTGGTGTCACGGGTGGATGCGGTGCCGGCAGGATTCTCCACCGTGCGATAAGCCCCGCTCGCCGTGAAGATGCTGGTCAGAGCCGTTACCCCGGCCAGTGCTGCCGGATTCAAGCTGGATTCCGAATCGAAAAGCCCGAACGCCCCACCCGAAGCGATGACACGCGCGTTCAATCCCCGGCCGGGAAATCCGAGACCTCGCACGCCGAATTGGGATGATTGAGCTCCCGCCATCCCGGGCAGGATAGTCAATAACCCGAGCAGCAAGGTGGAGCGCATCAGGGACTCTCGAAGGGAAACGAGCGCAGGTAGCTGACCCGGAGACGCGGCCGGACGGCGGGATCAGCAGCCCGACTGGAGTAGAACACGGGACGGGAGAAGCTGGCCGCCTCGAGCTCGGGAGTGAGCGAGAGCATCAGCCCGGCGGGCCGGGACTCCCCGATCCATACCTGCTGCAGCAGCCGCACCATCTCCAGCTCTTCGGTGGCTGACGATCCCACGGGAATGGTATCAAGAGCGACGCCGAATCTGGACTCGACCGGCGACTTGGCGCCGAGGTCACTGAGAATTCCGCGGGCCACGACTCGAACGGGATCCGTGGCCAAGCCGGTGAGCGGGGCAACCGGCGTCAACTCCAGTGTCGCGCGGATAACCGTCGCCGAATCCCGGATCCGGGACGGCAGGTCGAAGCGGATGAGGGACCGCGCCGAGGGATTGCCACCCACCGTAAGCACCGTGGTATCGACAACCTCTGGAATGGCGGGCAGTGATGCATTGAAGGTTGCCGTGAGCGGAAAGGTCCTAAGCCTGGCTGCGCCGGTGTCGGGTACGGCGACGGTCGCATAGGTCAAGAACACGCCTCCGTTCCCCGCCGCAGACGCGCCCAGCCGGACACCGGTAAAGGTTGGAGAATCGAGCCGGACGCCGAGGGAAAGAACGCCGCTATCGGCCGGCGTAAAAGCAATGCGCGAGAGATCGCTGCCCTGCACAACTGCGCGGAGCACTCCCGACTTCACGGAGTCCGGAATCGGAACCGTCAGCACCAGGTTCTCGGGTACGAACGCAGGGTCGAGCTGGGCGTAGGTGGTAGTGGAATCGATGAATGGCGGAAGCCGGTAGAGCAGAAGCTGAAGTCCAGTAGCCATGCTGTCCCGGGCCAGCACCGTGAAGCCGAAGGCCACGGAGTCTACCACGTAGCTCCGCGAGGTATCCCGGACACTGACCGAATCGCTCCGGGGAGGAAAGCGCATAACAGCGCGTTCCTCGAAGCCCTCGAGGCCGTTGGAAACCAGGAGGGCCGGAGCAGCCTGCGGTTTAACGTACCCTACGAAGCTGCTATCGGAACCGGGTATAGCGCTGAGTATCTCATCCACTACTTGAGGTGAGCCACCGGGGCAAAGCGCGGGACAATCGCCCGGTGACGTCAGTCGCTCCTGACAGGCGCCCAGCAGAAGAGCTCCTGCCAACGCCAGACGCCATCCTCTCACCGGAGCTGCTCGGGGCCGAAGGCGTTGGGAAGCAGGTCGGAAAGGAGCCAGGTGACGGTTCGCTGGGCACCCACGCCCTGGATCGGGAGATCCAGCCCGAACTCCGCCAAAACCTGGCGGCAGGCTCCGCAGGGAGCTGCCGGCGGATCCACATCCGAAACCACGACCGCCCGGCGAAAATGCTGGGCCCCGGCGCTCACCGCCGCGCAGATGGCCGCCCGCTCGGCGCAGATGGTGAGACCGTAGGAGGCGTTTTCGACGTTGCAACCCATGAAGACGGTGCCGTCGTCCGCCTCCAGCGCGGCCCCGACCCGGAACCGGGAGTATGGTGCATACGCTCGAGCCTGAGCGGAGCGGGCCGCGGCAATCAGCGAATCAGTCACGCCAAACCTCGGACAGAAACGAGGTGCCGGACGCGAGCGCCGGCACGTGAAAGAACTCAGCAACGGTTTGCCCGATGTCGGCAAAGGTGGAGCGGCGGCCGAGATTCACCGGACGTATTCTGGGACCCAGCACGAGCAGTGGGACTACCTCGCGCGAGTGATCGGTCGAAGCGGTCGTTGGGTCGTTCCCGTGATCGGCGGTAAAGATAATGAGGTCCTGGTCCCGGACTTTCCCAAGCAGGCGAGGCACCGCGGCATCCAGCTCCCGTAACCCGCCATAGAATCCCGGAACATCGTTGCGGTGGCCCCAGGTCTGATCGAACTCGATGACGTTGGCCAGCAGGAGACCTCCGGTGAGCGTCTCCAAAGCTTCCTGAATGAAGTCGTATGCCTCGCGATTGGTCGCGGTATGAACGCTGGAGATACTCCGTCCCGCGAACAGGTCGTCTACCTTGCCAACGCCTGCCCGGGCGATTCCCGCTTCTGCCAGCCGGTCCAGCAGGGTCGGACCGGGCGGTGTGAGGCTGAAGTCTCGCCGGTGGGGGGTGCGGACCCAGGCGCCGGGCTCGCCAACGAAGGGGCGAGCGATCACTCGCGATACCGCGTGCTCGCCCCGAAGCAGGTGGCGGGCCTGCTCACACGCCTGATACAGCTCCGTCAAAGGAACTATGGACTCGTGGGCTGCGACCTGAAATACGCTGTCGGCGGAGGTATAAACGATCCACCGTCCGCTGCGGCAGTGCTCGTCCCCATATTGGTCCAAAATCGCGGTGCCCGAGCTCGCCAAGTTACCCAGCACACCCCGGCCAGTGGCGCGCTCGAACGCCTCAATCAGCTTCGGAGGGAACCCCTGAGGGTAGGTGGGAAACGGGCGCTCCAGAACGACACCGCAGATTTCCCAGTGGCCGGTGGTGCTGTCTTTCCCGGGGCTGGCCGGCTCGCAGATGCCGAAAGCCGCCGTCGGATTCGGAACGCTTGCCAGGCCATCCACCGGGGCACAGCGGCCGAGGCCGAGCCGCTCCAGCTCCGGCAGGGTCAACCCTCCCACATCCCGGGCGACGTTTCCCAGAGTGTTGCTGCCGGTGTCGCCATAGGCGGCCGTATCGTGAGCTGGACCGATGCCGAGACCGTCAAGGACGATGATTGCTGCCCGCCGCATCAGGGCTTAGGGCCGGTCTGGACGAATCGGAATCTGAGGGCGGTGACAGCCTGATCCAGCAGCTGTTTTTCATCTTTCTCCAGCTTCCCCTCGGTCTTCTCGGAAAGCATCCCCAGAGTGTCGATCAGGGTCTGCGCCACCGTGCGCGGGTCTGCCATACCTTCGGCTCCGGCAGGCAGCTGTCCCGAAAGAGCCGCTTCGGCCTGCTGTGCCAGTCCCAGGACGAGCGAGGCGAAATGGGGATTCATGGAGAATTTCGGTAACGTCGGTTAACCCGGGATCCGAGCCGGGTCAGCAGCTCGTAGGAGATGGTGCCGGCCCGTTCGGCCTGTTGATCCAGGGACACGAGACCACCATAGACGGTTGCCACATCCCCCACGGCAACCGGCTCATCCACCAATACCATGCACATATCCATCGTAACCCGCGCGACAAGCGGCACCAGTCTGCCGTTTAATTCAATTTCGCGCAAACCGGGCTGAGAGCCGGGGGCCGAGCGGGGAAACCCATCGGCATAGCCTACCGCAAGCGTCGCAATGGTACAGTGGCGATCGCTCCGGAAGCTCCCGCCATAGCCCACGGTGTCCCCCGGGCCCAGGGAGCGAAGCGCTACCACTCGGGCGCGTAGCGCGGCGACCGGCTCTGGGGTCGCAGTCCCGGCAGCTCCTCCATATAGAAAAATTCCCGGCCGGACCAGATCTGCAGCATAGCGAGATCCCCGCAAGGCGGCTGCGCTGTTCGCGGCATGAACCAGAGAAGCTCGCCGAGGCAGCGTTTCCAGGATCTCCTGAAAGCGTCGCCACTGAAGCGCCGTGGTATCATCGTCCGATTCGGAATCGAGAAAGTGGGTGAACACTCCCTCCCATGCTGAAGCCGTTCTCAGCGTGCTCCGGATTTGTTCCAATGCCCGGACGTCGTTCCAGCGAACTCCGCCCCGGCTCATCCCGGTATCGATCTCGAGGTGAAAAGGCCGGTCCCCTTGAGCCACCCACGCGTCGAGCGCTACCGGGTCTCCCACGCTGGGACGTAAATCGTGCTGGATGAACCGGGGAATCCATTGGGGCAGGAGAGGCGTGGCCACGAGGATGGGCCGAGTGATTCCAGCGGAGCGGAGGCTCTCAGCTTCTTCTATCGACGCCACTCCGAAGCCCCAGGGGACTACCACCTCCAGGGCTCGGGCGACTTCCACCGCCCCCAAACCATAGCCGTTAGCTTTGACCATCGGCAGCAAACGACTACCACTGACTGCGGCAACTTTACGGGCATTCGCCACCAGCGCGCCCAGGTCGACATCTACCCACGCGCGCGCGGTCTCGGCAGAAAAGGTGGTGGTCAAGGCGGCGGGTATCATATTCGGCGCGAGGGTTACATGCAAGACAAATCGGCGCTGGGGCGCGCGATGGCAATGGTGAGAGATCTCCGCAGCCGCTGTCCCTGGGATCGGGCTCAGACCCGCGAAACGCTGCGACCCTACCTGGTTGAGGAAGCGCTGGAGCTGGACCACGCATTGGGCGAGGGAGATGCCCGTGCGATCCAGGGTGAATTGAGTGATCTGTTGCTGCACCTCGCCTTTCAGCTGGTGCTCGCCGAGGAGTCAGGCGAGTTCAGCGCCGAAGACGTGGCCCGTGGGCTCGAGCGAAAGATGCGCCGGCGCCATCCTCACCTGTTCGAGCTCGGTGAGCCCGAGCCATGGGAGGCAATCAAGCGGCGGGAGCGCCAAGGCCGAGTGCTCGATGGCATCGTTCCTACCCTTCCCTCCCTCCTCATGGCGTGTCGCCTGCAAGAGCGGGCAGCATCAGTAGGATTCGACTGGCCCGATGTCAGCGGACCGCTCACGAAGATCCGGGAGGAGCTGGCCGAGGTCGAGACGGAGCTGCACGCCGCACAGCCGGCAGATGACCCACTGGATGCCGATCCCAATACTCCGGATCGGGTGCCGGGGGATGCCCTGATCGATGAAATTGGTGATCTGCTGTTTGCGGTGGTCAATCTCGCCCGAAAAGCCGGGGTCCAGCCGGTGCTTGCGCTGGATCGCGCCAACCGGAAATTCCGCCGCCGGTTCGACGAGGTGGAGCGTCTGGCCGCAGAGAGGGAAATTGATGTGTCCACAGCGGGACTCGAGGTCCTCGATCGCTTGTGGGATGAAGTAAAGGCTAGCTTTCCAGCACATTGGGATCCTAAGCTTAGAATTCCACGTGGACAAGTTGTCGCG
>JADMIO010828211.1_pt1 | contig 60037 bp, 51 predicted proteins | sample 8958161 | NCBI WGS metagenome assembly JADMIO01 (sample SAMN16585339, study PRJNA669376) | soil metagenome | isolation source: Crop rotation soil | place: USA: Cullars Rotation, Alabama | collected 2011
CGCGACAACTTGTCCACGTGGAATTCTAAGCTTAGGATCCCAATGTGCTGGAAAGGCCCGCGTACGCGCGCGACGGCAAGGTCGTCGTGTTCTTCAAACCGGCCGCGAAGTTCAAGGTGAGGTACGCCGAGGTGGGGTTCAACGAGCACGCACAGCTCGATGACGGCGACATGTGGCCCACGGCGTTCGCCGTCGTCGCCATGAACCCGAGCATCGAGAAGCAGCTCACCGCACTCGTCAAGAAGGCTGCAGGCTGACGGTCACCTGTGCGTCACGCGTGGGCAGCGAGGCAGTCGGGGTTGAACACCCGCGTCGTCGAGGGCGGGTCGCTGGCGAGCCGCAGTGCCGACGGGACCGGTCGGCGAACGAGCTCGCCGCCACAGTTGGGGCACACACCGCGCAGCACGTTGTCGGCGCAGTCGCGACACCACGTGCACTCATAGGTGCAGATCATGACGTCGGTGGAGACAGGATCGAGGTCGCGGTCGCAACACTCGCAGTTGGGTCGGATCTCGAGCATGGGATCAGTATGACCGTCAGGAGCCGTCGCCGGCGGGCTGTTGGTCCGGCCCGTTGGCGAGGAGCGCTTCGAACGCCTCCTCATCCAGCATGGGGACGCCGAGCTGCTCGGCCTTGTCGGCCTTGGAGCCGGCCGACTCGCCCACCACGACGTAGTCGGTCTTCTTGGACACCGAGCCCGACGCCTTGCCACCCCGGGCGATGATCGCCTCCTTGACCGAGTCGCGGGTGAAGCGCTCGAGCGAACCGGTGACCACGATCGTGATGCCCTCGAGGGTGCGCGGGACCGACTCATCACGCTCGTCCTCCATGCGTACGCCGGCGTCGCGCCACTGACGCACGATGTTGGCGTGCCAGTCGACCCCGAACCACTCGACCACGGCCTCCGCGATGGTGGGTCCGACGCCGTCGACGGCCGACAGGGTCTGCGCCGCGTGGTCGCTGGTCACGACCTCTTCGATCGCCGCCATCGAGGCGAAGTGCGTGGCCAGCGCGCGGGCCGCCGTGGGCCCGACGTGGCGGATCGAGAGCGCGACCAGCACCCGCCACAGGGGCTGGGTCTTGGCCTTCTCGAGGTTGTCGAGCAGTGCCAGTCCGTTGGCGTTGAGGACCCGGGGCCCGGAGCCTTCCGCGAGCTCGGCCTTCTTGGCGGCTCGGGTGTAGAGCGGGACCTGAAGCAGCTGGTCAGCGGTCAGGGCGAACAGCCCGCCCTCGTCGACCAGGACGCCGGCGTCGAGCAGCGCGGTCGCACCCTCCCAGCCGAAGACCTCGATGTCGAACGCGCCACGGCCACCGACGTGCGTCAGGCGCTCGCGCAGCTGGGAGGGGCATGACCGGGTGTTGGGACAGCGGATGTCCTTGTCGCCCTCGCGCGCCGGCGCCAACGGCGTGCCGCACGAAGGGCACTCGGTCGGCATGACGAACTCGCGCTCGCTGCCGTCGCGCAGCGCCACGACGGGACCCACGATCTCGGGGATCACGTCACCGGCCTTGCGCAGCACGACCATGTCGCCGATCAGCACGCCCTTGCGCTTGACCTCGTGCTGGTTGTGCAGCGTCGCCATCTCGACGGTCGACCCGGCGACCCGGATGGGCTCCATGACGCCGTAGGGCGTGACCCGGCCCGTGCGACCGACGTTGACCCGGATGTCGAGCAACCGGGTGTTGACCTCCTCGGGCGGGTACTTCCACGCGATCGCCCAGCGTGGGGCGCGCGACGTCGAGCCCAACCGGCGCTGCAGGTCGACCTGGTCGACCTTGACCACGACACCGTCGATCTCGTGGACCACGTCATGCCGGTGCTCGCCGTAGAAGTCGATGAACTCCTCGACCGCCGTGAGGTCGGGCACCACCTTGGCCCGGTCACTGGTCGGCAGGCCCCACGCCTTGAGCGCGTCGTATGCCTCGCTCTGGCGACGAGGCGTGAACCCCTCGCGATAGCCCAGGCCGTGGCACACCATCGACAGCGGCCGGCTCGCGGTGACCGACGCGTCCTTCATGCGCAGCGTGCCGGCGGCGGCGTTGCGGGGGTTGGAGAACGGGGTCTTGCCGGACTCGGCCCACGCGGTGTTGAACTCCTCGAACTCCTTGGTCGGGAAGAACACCTCGCCGCGCACCTCGACGTAGGCCGGAGTGGGATAGCTGTCGGAGGCGGTGAGCCGGTGCGGGATGGCGCGGATCGTGCGCACATTGGCGGTGACGTCCTCGCCGACGCGGCCGTCACCACGGGTGACGCCGCGGGTCAGCACGCCGTTCTCGTAGGTCAACGAGATGGCCAGGCCGTCGACCTTGAGCTCGCACAAGAACTCAGCGTTGTCGACGCCCTCGCGCAGGATGCGGGCGTGCCAGCTCTCGAGCTCGTCGATCGAGAACGCATTGTCGAGGCTGTAGAGCCGCTCACGGTGCTCATAGGCGGCGAAGCTCGACGAGGCGTAGCCGCCGACGGTCTGCGTCGGCGAGTCGGGCGTGCGCAGCTCGGGCAGCTGTTCCTCGAGCGCCTCGAGCTCGCGCATGAGCTGGTCGTACTCGGCGTCGGAGACGGTCGGCGAGTCGTCGACGTAGTAGCGCTCGCGGTGCTCGTTGAGCGTCTCGGTGAGCTCTTTGTGCCGCTGCCTCAGATCGTCGTCGCTCGCCATGCGTCGACTTTATCGCCGCGAGGTGACACTCGGCGTGCTGATGGTGTCATCCCGCGGCGACGCGCTGCGCCAGCGTCAACGCCTGACGTGCCCACGCGGGCGACGCCCCGGCCAGGCCGCATGTCGGGGTCACCACGAGGCGTTCGGCGTAGGTCTCCTCGTCGAACCCGAGGCGGCCGTGGAACGCCGCGATGCGCGCGATCAACGCCGTGTCGGTGACGCTCGTGGTGTCGGTCGACGGGACGACTCCGAACCACAGGTCGACGCCCTTCTCGAACGACTCGGCCCAGATGTCGTCGGGTCGCGCCAGTGACAGGTCGAACGAGATCGCCGCGAAGCCGGCGCCGGCGAGCAGCTCGACGGGAACGTCCGGCGCGCACGAGTGGACGGCGGGGCGTGCGCCCGCCGCCGTGATCGCGTCGACGACCATGCGCAGGAGCGCAACGGCCTCCGGCGGATGCACGCTGCGGTGGCGGGAGAACCCGCTCGCCGTGGGGATGCCGCCCGTGAGGACCGCGACGATCGACGGCTCGTCGACCTGCACGACGAGCTCGGCATCGGGGAAGCGCCGGCGCGCGTCGGCGACATGCGTACGGAGCCCCTCCGCCAACGACTCGGCGATCTCCCGGCGGGCGCCGTGGTCGGCGAGCATCTTGTCGCCTCGGGGGCGTTCGACCGACGCGGCGAGCGTCAGCGGGCCCGTGACCTGGAGCTTGAGCAGACCTTCATGCGTACCGGCGAGCTCCTCGGCGACGTCGAGGTCCTGCGCGAGCAACGAACGCGCGCGCCGTTGGTCGATGCCCTCGCCCACGCCGACGCGCCAGCCGTCGGGCTGCAGGTCGGCGCCGAGGCCGTCGAGCACGGCGAGGGTGCGCCCGATCATGCCGGCGTGCACCCCGCGAGCCGGAAGCTCGGGCACATGCACGAAGTCACCCACCTCCCCCATGACGAGGCGGAGCGACTCGGCGAAGTCGGTGCCCGGCATCGAGCCGATGCCGGTGGCGATGCTCATGTGATTCCTTCGTCGGAGGGTGGAGCGGTGAGTTGGCGTCCAGGCCGAGGCCTGCGATGGGCCCTCGCCCAGGAGCCGGCGCCTCGGTGGGCGCTAACCCACCGCCACGCGAGCGGTACGACTGATGGTGGCCGAGCCGACGACGCGCGTGCCGTCGTAGATCACACAGGCCTGACCAGGCGCGATGCCGCTCGCCGGATCGTGCAGCTCGACGCGTACGTCGGCGCCGGACACGTGGACCGTGGCCCGGTGCTCGTCGCCGTGAGCGCGGAGCTGGACCGTGCAGTCGAGCGAATGGGCCGGCGCCGCGCCACACCACAGCGGCTTGATGCACTCGAGCGCGTCGACCAGGAGCGACTCGCGAGAGCCCACCGTGACGGTGCCGCTGACCGGCTCGATGTCGAGCACGAAGCGCGGCTTGCCGTCGTCAGCAGGAACGCCGAGCCGCAGACCGCGACGCTGGCCGATCGTGAACGCGTAGGCGCCGTCGTGCTCACGCAGCACCGTGCCGTCCTCGTCGACGATCGTGCCCGGCTTGGGGCCGAGCTTCTCGCCGAGCCAGCCGGCGTTGTCGCCGTCGGGGATGAAGCAGATGTCGTGGCTGTCGGGCTTGGTCGCGACCTGGATGCCACGGCGCGCCGCCTCGGCGCGTACGACGTCCTTGGTCGTGTCGCCGAGCGGGAACAGCGAGTGCGCCAGCTGCTCCTGCGTCAGGACGCCCAGCACGTAGGACTGGTCCTTGCCCATGTCGATCGCCCGGTGCATCTGGATCGTGCCGTCGGCGGCGGTCTCGAGCTGCGCGTAGTGCCCCGTCGCGACGGCGTCGAAGCCCAGCGCCAGCGCCCGGTCGAGCACCGCGGCGAACTTGATCTTCTCGTTGCAGCGCAGGCAGGGGTTCGGCGTACGTCCGGCGGTGTACTCGGCGATGAAGTCGTCGACGACGTTGTCGGCGAACTCCTCGCTCATGTCCCAGACGTAGAACGGGATGCCGAGCTGGTCGGCGGCGCGCCGGGCGTCGCCGGCGTCCTCGATCGAGCAGCAGCCGCGGGCACCGGAGCGGTAGGAGCGCGGGTTGCGGCTGAGCGCGAGGTGGATGCCGGTGACGTCATGGCCCGCGTCGACGGCTCGCGCCGCGGCGACCGCCGAGTCGACCCCGCCTGACATCGCAGCGACGACTCTCATGATGCGCCCCTGACCAACGAGGCCTTCTGTGCGCGCTGGTGCACGGCAGGGAGGGCCTCGATCAGCCGGTCGACGTCGGCCTCGGTCGACGTGTGACCCAGGCTGAACCGCAACGAGCCACGGGCGGCGACATCGTCGTAGCCCATCGCCAGCAGCACGTGACTCGGCTGTGGCACCCCGGCGGCGCACGCCGAACCGGTCGAGCACTCGATGCCCTGCGCGTCGAGCAGCATCAGCATCGCGTCGCCCTCGCAGCCGGGGAAGGTCACGTGCGCGATGTTGGGCAGCCGGTGGTCGGCGCCCGGCTCCGGGTCGCCGTTGATGATCGCGTCGGGGATGACCCGCACGATGCCCTCGACGAGCCTGCGGCGCAGCCCCTCGATGCGGGCGACGGTCTCTGCCTGCCGACCGACCGTGACGTCGACGGCCGCGGCGAATGCGGCAATCAGCGGGACGCTGAGCGTGCCGGACCGCAGGTCGCGCTCCTGGCCGCCACCGTGCAGCAGCGGTGTCGCCTCGAGCTCGCGACGGAACAGCAGCGCACCGACGCCGACCGGGCCACCCAGCTTGTGCGCCGTGATCGTCATGGCGTCGAGCTGGCTTGCCGCGAAGTCGAGCGGCACGTAGCCCGCGGCCTGCACGGCATCGCTGTGCACCGGGATGTCGTGTGCGCGGGCGATCTTCACGACGTCGGCGATCGGCTGGATCGTGCCCATCTCGTTGTTGGCCCACATCGTCGTGACCGCCGACACCGTCGACGGGTCGCGTTCGACACTGGCGCGCAGCTCGTCGACCAGGATCCGCCCCGTCGCGTCGACCGGCGTCATGTCGATCTCGGCGTTCTCGTGCTTCGCGAGCCAGGTGACGGGGTCGAGGAGCGCATGGTGCTCGATCGAGCTGAAGACGATGCGATTGCGGGACGGGTCCTGTGCCAGCCTCGACCAGTAGAGACCCTTGATCGCGAGGTTGTTGGCCTCGGTGCCACCGGAGCAGAACACGATCTCGCTGGGTCGCGCGCCGAACCGCTCGGCGATCAGCTCGCGGGCCTCCTCGACGGTGCGCCGGGCGGTGCGGCCCGATGCGTGCAACGACGACGCATTGCCCGTGCGGGCGAGCTCCTCAGCCATCACGGCGATCGCCTCGGGGACCATCGGCGTCGTCGCCGCATGATCGAGATAGGCCATCTGCTCAGAGTTGTTCATCGCTCAACTAGCGTAGCCCGCTGGCACACGTCCAGCAGCGTCCGTCCGCGGGCGAACCGGCGCGACCCCCGAGGGGCCGCGCCGGTCCCGTTTCACCCCGGGCTAGTTGCCACCCTCCTTGAGCGTCACGTCGATCGGCTTGTAGCTCTTGCCCTCGACGTCGACGCCGTCAGCCTTCAGCTCCTTGAGCGCTGCCTCGACGTACGTGTTGGAGTAGGCCGACGCCGGAGGCGCCTTGGAGATGATCGTCGCGCCGGTCTCGTTCTTGGTGCCGAGGGCGATGTCGACGGTCTGCTTCCAGGCCGCCTCGTCAACCATCCCGACGCCGTGCGTCGACGGCCAGATCAGCTTGTTGACCTCGTTGGTCATCCACAGCTGGTGGCTCTCCCCGAGCTGGGAACCCGCAGCGGTCACGATCTTGGCGGCCTCCTGCGGGTGGTCCCGCGCGTAGACCCAGCCCTTGATCGACGCCTTGATGAACTTGGTCGTCTGATCGGCGTACGCCTTGTCTTTGAGCTTGTCGCTCTGGGCCCAGATCGCGTCCTGCAACATCGCCGTGCCGACGTCGTTCCAGTCGATCACGTTGAGGTCGTTGGCGGTGTAGAGCTTGCCGGTCTTGGGGTTCTTGGTCTCCAGCACCTGGGCGTACTCGTTGTAGGTCATGGCCTGTGCCGCGTCGATGTCACCGGCGAGGAAGCCGTTCATGTCGAACGCCTGCTGGACGAGCTTGACGTTCTTGACCCCCACGCCGTCCTTCTGCATCCCGGCGAACAGCTCCCACTCGTTGCCGAAGCCCCAGCTGCCGACCTTCTTGCCCTTGAGGTCTGCAGGGCTCGTGATGTCCTTGTTCTTGAACGAGATCTGGGTCGTGGCGCTGCGCTCGAAGATCTGCGCGACGTCGGTGATCTTGGCACCCTTCTCGATCGAGCCGAGGACCTTGGGGACCCACGAGATCGCGTAGTCGACGTCACCGGCCGACAGGACGTCCTGAGGGACGATGTCGGCGCCGCCCTCGACGATCTCGACGTCGAGGCCCTCGTCCTTGTAGTAGCCCTGGTCCACCGCGGCGTAGTAGCCGGCGAACTGTGCCTGGGGCACCCACTGCAGCTGGAGCTTGACCTTGGTCCCGCCTCCGCCGCCTGAGTCGCTGTCGCTCCCGCCCCCGCAGGCGCTCAGGACCAGCGAGGCTGCGGCCAGCGTGGCGGCGACCACCGCCCACTTTCGCGTGTTGCGCTTCATCGATTCTCCTTGTCGGTGGTGCTGCAGGCCGCCCGTCGGACACGGGCGGGGATCATGGGGTCGAACGGTGCCGGGTGAAGAACATCTCGACGGCGAGGGCGGCGCAGTAGAAGACCAGGCCGAGCACGATCGCGCCGAAGACGTACGCCCAGGCGAGGGCATAGTTGCTGCTCGCCGCCGACGACGTGATCGACTTGCCGAGGCCACCGATCGGTCCCCCGAAGTACTCGGCGATCAGCGCGGAGATGACGGCGAGAGACGATGCGACGCGCAGCCCCGTGAAGACGTAAGGGGCGGCCGTCGGCAGGGTCACGGCCAGCTGCTGCTGGGTGGCGGACGCCGCATAGACGCGCATGAGGTCGCGGTGCACGGGGCGAACCTGTCGAAGCCCGCGCAACGTGTTGATGTAGACCGGCACGATCACCGCGACGGCTGCCACGATCTGGCGCGCGGTCTCCTTGTCGGCGCCGTACATCGTGTAGAGGACGGGTGCGAGCGCGACGATCGGCATCACAGCCAGCGCCGCGACCAGTGGCGCGACGATCGTGTCGAAGATCCGCCACACGCCCGCGACGATCGCTCCGAGGATCCCGACGATCGCGCCCACGACGAGGCCGATCAACGCGTTGAGGCCGGTACGGGCCGAACCGTCCACGATCGAGCCGACGTTGTCAGTGATCTCGTGCCAGATGTCGGTGGGCGTCGGCACGATGTACTGCTCGATGCCGAACCCGTCGACGACGCCCTGCCAGAGCGCGAGCAGCACCAGGCCGAGGACGAGCGGCGCCAGCACCGTGCGGTACGCCGATCCGCGGGCCAGCGCCCGCTCGGGGATCGTGGCAGTCGTGGAGCTCATCGGGTGTCGACCCCCCGCGCTCCGGCGACCGGTACGCCGTGGAGTGCCTCGCGCACCTTGGCGACGGCGCGGAAGAACGCGTCGTCCTCACGGAGCGAGTCGTCACGCTCGGCGGGCCCGCCAAGGCTGACGTCGATGACATCGGTGATCCGTCCGGGGCGCGGTGACATGACGACGACGCGGTCGGACAGGAACACCGCCTCGGGGATCGAGTGGGTCACGAACACGACCGCGGCCTGGGTCTCGGCACAGATGCGGACCAGCTCGTTCTGCATGCGCTCGCGGGTCATCTCGTCGAGGGCGCCGAACGGCTCGTCCATCAGCAGGAGCTTGGGGCTCTCGGCCAGGGCCCGGGCGATCGCGACGCGCTGCTGCATGCCGCCGGAGAGCTGGTCCGGGTAGTGGCCGGCGAAGTCGGTCAGCCCGATCAACCCCAGCAGCTCGGCGACGCGGTCGCGCCGCTCGCTGCGGCCGGCGCCGTGCAACGCCAGCGGCAGCTCGATGTTGCCCGTCACGGTCTTCCACGGCAGCAGCCCGGCCTGTTGGAACGCGATGCCGTAGTCCTGGTCGATCCGGGCCTGACGTGCGGGTTTGCCGAACACGCTGAGCTCGCCCGAGCTCGGTGTGTCGAGGTCGGCGATCAGCCGCAGCAGCGTGCTCTTGCCGCAACCACTGGGCCCGATCAGCGACACGAACTCCCCCGGCTCGACTGCGAGGTCGACCGACTCGAGGGCCGTGACCGACGCCCCCTTGCGACCGCCGAACGTACGGCCGACTCCGCGGACTTCTACGGCTTGCGTCATGCAGGGATCTCCGAACGTCGATAGGGCTTGAGGGCGAGGCCGAGGAGGCCGACGAAGGCGGCGGCGACGAGGCCGACGGCGATCGCCGCGAAGATCGGCGCCCACGGCTTGGCGGGGTCGCTGCTGGCCGACTGGGCGTACTCGATGATGAGGCGACCCACGCCACCACGCAGGCCGATCGACACCTCGGCGACCACAGTGCCGATGACCGCGGAGGCCGCTGCGAGACGCAGCGCGGGGAGGAGAAACGGGACGCTGGCGGGCAGCCGCAGGCTGAACAGCGTGCGCCACCAGCCGATGCCGTACGTGTGCATGAGGTCGACATGGGTCGCGTCCGGCGCCTTGAGCCCCCGCAGCACGCCAACGGCGACCGGGAAGAACGCCAGGTAGGCGGCGATGACCGCGACCGAGTGCTCGCTCTGCCACTCGAAGCCGCCGATCGTGATCTGCGAGCCCCAGCGGCGTACGAGCGGGGCGATCGCGATCAGCGGCACGGTCTGGCTCAGGACGATCCACGGCAGCGCGGCCGCCTCCGCGATCGAGAAGCGCTGCATGACGAGCGCCAGGCCGAAGCCGACGACCACGCCGATGATCCAGCCCAGCGCGGCGATGCGGAGCGTGAACATGCCGGCGTCGAGGACGGTCTGCCACATCGTGTCGCCGCCGACCGTGCCGATCACCGGATCGGCGAGCCGCGAGACCATGTCCCACACGTGCGGCATCGCGGTCTCGCTCGATCGCGGCAGCACCGTGGTGCCGCCGATGACGACGCCGGTGTCGGGCGCGAGCGCCTTGTAGCCCTCCCACACCGCGACGACGGCGGCGATGCCCAGGGCGCCGAGCGCCAGCCGCCCGAGCGGCTTGGAACGGCTCGTCACGCCTTGGCCGTCACGTGCTCGCGGATCTGCGGGATGATCGACTCGCCATAGACGCGCAAGGTCTCCTCCTTGTTGTCGTGCTGGAGATAGCCGGCGAACTGCGTCACGCCGACCTCCTGGAGCGCCTTGAGCTTCGCGACGTGGTCGTCGACGGTGCCGAGCACGCAGAACCGGTCGACGATCTCGTCGGGCACGAACTCGGCGTGCGTGTTGCCGGCCCGGCCGTGCTCGTTGTAGTCGTAGCCCTCGCGACCCTTGATGTAGTCCGTCAGCGCCTGCGGCACCGAGCTGTCGGCGCCGTACTTCGCGACGATGTCGGCGACGTGGTTGCCGACCATCCCGCCGAACCACCGGCACTGCTCCCGCATGTGCGCCCAGTCGTCGCCGACGTACATCGGCGCCGCGATGCAGAACTGCAACGAGTCGGGATCCCGGCCAACATTGGCCGCGGCGTCGCGGACGGTCTGGATCATCCACTTCGTGATGTCGACGTCGGCCAGCTGAAGGATGAAGCCGTCGCCGACCTCGCCGGCTGCCTTGAGCGCCAGCGGGCCGTAGGCCGCGATCCACACCTCGAGCGACGTGTTGGTCGTCCAGGGGAACCGCAGCGTCGAGCCCTTGTAGTCGACCGCGCGGCCACTGCCGAGCTCGCGGATCACGTGCGTCGCGTCGCGGACCTCCTTGAGCGTCGACGGCTTGCCGTTCGTCACGCGTACGGCCGAGTCACCCCGGCCGATGCCGCACACCGTGCGGTTGCCGTACATCTCGTTGAGCGTCGCGAACACCGATGCCGTCACGGTCCAGTCGCGCGTCGCCGGGTTGGTGACCATCGGCCCGACGATGATCCGCTTGGTCTCGGCGAGGATCGCGCTGTAGATGACGTACGGCTCCTGCCACAGCAGGTGGCTGTCGAACGTCCACACGTAGTCGAAGCCGTGCGCCTCGGAGAGCTTGGCGAGCTGCACCGTGCGCCACGCGGGCGGGTTGGTCTGGAGGACGACACCGAAATCCATGTTCCGCCTTCTGCTAGATGAGGTACTGCGAGAGGTCGCGCTTGACGAACTGGCCGTGCCCCTTGGTGCCGACGTACGCGTTGTCGTCCACGATGACCGTGCCGCGCGACAGGACGGTGTCGACGTGACCGTCGATCTCGAAGCCCTCCCACGCGGAGTAGTCCATGTTCATGTGGTGCGTCTTGTCGAGGCCGATCGAGGTGTGGCCGTTGGGGTCGTAGACCACGATGTCGGCGTCGGCACCAGGCGCGATGACGCCCTTCTTGCCGTAGAGCCCGAACATGCGCGCCGGCGTCGTCGAGGTGATCTCGACCCACCGCTCGAGCGAGATCTGGCCGCTGACGACGCCTTGGTACATCAGGTCCATGCGGTGCTCGACCGAGCCGATCCCGTTGGGGATCTTGGAGAAGTCACCGAGACCGAGATCCTTCTGGTCCTTCATGCAGAACGGGCAGTGGTCGGTCGAGACCATCTGGATGTCGTTGGTCCGCAGGCTCTGCCACATGTGGTCCTGATGGCCTTCCGCGCGGGAGCGCAGCGGCGTCGAGCAGACCCACTTGGCCCCCTCGAAGGCGCCCCACTGCTCGCCCTTGGCGCCGAGCTGCTCCTCGAGCGACAGGTAGAGGTACTGCGGGCACGTCTCGCCGAACACGTTCTGGCCGGCATCACGGGCCGCGGCGAGCTGTTCGACGGCCTGCTTGGCGCTGACGTGCACGACGTACAGCGGCGCTCCGGTGAGGTTGGCCAGCATGATCGCGCGATGCGTCGCCTCCTCCTCCATCTGCCAGGCGCGGGCGATCCCGTGGTAGTAGGGATCCGTCTTGCCCTGCGCCAGGAGCTGCTCGACCAGCACGTCGATCGCCGGCCCGTTCTCGGCGTGCATCATCGTCATGAGGCCGGTCTCGGCGGACGTCTGCATCGCCCGGAGGATCTGGGCGTCGTCGCTGTAGAACACCCCGGGATAGGCCATGAACAGCTTGAAGCTCGTGATGCCCTCGTCGACCAGGCCGTCCATGGCCTTGAGCGAGTCGGCGTTGACGTCGCCGATGATCTGGTGGAAGCCGTAGTCGATCGCGCAGTTGCCGCGTGCCTTGTCGTGCCACGTCGCGAGCCCGTCCATGACCTGCTGGCCGTAGGTCTGCACCGCGAAGTCGATGATCATCGTCGTGCCGCCCCATGCGGCGGCCCGGGTGCCGGTCTCGAACGTGTCGGAGGCCGCAGTGCCGCCGAACGGCAGCTCCATGTGCGTGTGCGCATCGATGCCGCCCGGGATGACGTACTTCCCGGTCGCGTCGATCACTGTGTCGACGGTGCTCGCCAGGTCGCTGCCCAACAGGTTCGACCCGGGGGCGAGAACACCGACGATGACCTCGCCGTCAACCAGGACGTCGGCCGCCGAGCGGCCTGTTGCGGTGACGACCGTGCCGCCGGTGATGAGTGTCGTTGCCATCAGCTGCTCCTCACGGCTTGGCGATCAAGGTGTACGAGTCCGGGCGGCGGTCGCGATAGAACTGCCAGTCGTCACGCATCTCCTGCACCATGTCGAGGTCGAGGTCGCGCACCAGGACCTCCTCGTCGGTGCCGGACCCGCGTTCGCCGACGAAGTTGCCGCGAGGGTCGATGACCTGGCTCGTGCCGTAGAAGTCGACGGCGAGCTCGCCGTACTCGTTGTCCTCCTTGCCGACCCGGTTGGGCTGGAGCACGAAGTAGCCGTTGGCGACCGCTGCGCAGGGCCCCTCGACCTCCCACAGACGGTTACTCAGGCCGGGCTTGGTGGCGTTGGGGTTGAAGACCATGTGGGCGCCGTTCAGCCCGAGCTCGCGCCAGCCCTCAGGGAAGTGCCGGTCGTAGCAGATGTACATGCCGATCTTGCCGACTGACGTGTCGAACACCGGGTAGCCGAGGTTGCCGGGACGGAAGTAGAACTTCTCCCAGAACCGGTCGAGGTGGGGCAGGTGGTGCTTGCGGTACTTGCCGAGGATCGTGCCGTCAGCCTCGACGATGACCGAGGTGTTGTAGTAGACGCCGGTGATGTCCTCTTCGTAGATCGGCAGGATCATGACCATCGACAGCTCCTTGGCGAGCGCCGCGAAGCGCTGCACGATGGGACCGTCGGCCGGCTCGGCGTAGCGGTAGTACTTCTTGTCCTCGGTGATGCCGAAGTAGGGACCGTAGAACAGCTCCTGGAAGCAGATGACCTGCGCTCCGTCGGCCTTGGCGTCGCGCGCGAACTGCTCGTGCTTGTCGAGCATCGACTCCTTGTCGCCGGTCCACGTCGTCTGCGTGATCGCGGCTCTGATGACTGTCACGTGTCTTCCCTCTCGCTGGGTGTGGTCCAGATCACAGACTCACGTAAGGCGCTCACTCTAAGCAGGTGGCGTCACCTCGTCCAGACATTCAAGAGGACCCGCGTTTCGCGAAAGTGACATCGCGTGTCGGTCGTATGAACGTCACGACGCGTCGATGGGTGCCGGCTCGACGGCGGCGGCGATGCGTACGGCGAGGACGCGCAGAGCATCCAGGACGGCCGGGCTCGCGTCCTCGACGACGAACTCCTGGCCGATCAGCAGCAGGTTCGTGGCGACCGTCTCGGCGGTGTCACCGGTCGCCCGCACGCGGCACCGACGGTCGTCGACCACCTCCACGGGCACGACTGCCGGCAGGCGCGTACTGACGATGTCGGCCGGTGCCGCCACGACAGCGTCGGCCCAGTGCCGCCGATACATCGCGTCCATGTTGTCGACCAGCGCCTGTGACGGCGGCGCGACCTGCGGCCGGAACCGGGCACCGGCCGGCTGCTTCACCGTCATCCGGTCGAGCCGGAAGTGGCGCCAGTCGGCACGCTGTGGATCGAACGCCAGCAGATACCACCGACCACCGGACTGCACCAGGCGGTAGGGCTCCACCTCTCGCTGTGACGTCGCGCCGTGGCGATCGGCGTAGTCGAACCTGACCCGCCGCTGGTCCCGGCACGCGCCGGTCAGGAAGACCATGTCCGTCGGCTCCGTGCCGGGCCCGTGCCGGTCCGCCGTGTCGGTGAAGGTACGCAGCGCGCTCATCCGACCACGCAGCCGCCACGGCAGCACCTGCTCCAGCTTGGCCAGCGCCGTGACTGCCGCCTCACCGACTCCTGCCGTTCCTCCGGCCGCGAGCCGCAGCCCGACCGCCATGGCGACCGCCTCGTCATCCTCCAGCAGGAGTGGCGGAAGCGTGCTGCCGGCCTGCAACGCATAGCCACCGACGACCCCGGTCTCGGACTGCACCTCGTAGCCGAGGTCGCGAAGCTTGGCGATGTCGTAGCGAAGCGTACGCACGCTGATCCCCATCCGTGTGGACAGTTCTGGCCCGGACCAGCGCGTACGCGACTGGAGCAGGTTGAGCAGCTGGAGGAGCCGAGCGGATGGATTCGTCATGGTCTGAACATTGTCGCGCACTGCGGCAAGGATCTTGCCGCAGTCTCTGAAAATGTTGGAGGCATGAACTCACCCACACCGCACACCATCCTCGTCACCGGCGCCACTGGTCAGGTCGGTCGCCACCTCGTCACCGAGCTGCTCGCAGCCGGTCATCGCGTCCGGGCGCTCAGCCGGACCCCGGAGAGCGCAGACCTCCCCGATGCCGTCGACGTCCTCGCCGGCGACTTCTCCGGCGAGCTGCCCGCCGAGCTCTTCAAGGACGTCGACGCGGCATTCGTCTTCGCTGCGGACGGTGCCGCCTCGTTCGTCGAAGCGGCCGCGGCTGCCCAGGTCCCCCGGCTCGTGCTGCTGTCCTCCCTTGCCGCCGCTCTCGAGCACGAGCGCGACCACGGCTCGTTCAGCCAGAGGCATCACTCGGCGATCGAAGAGGTCGTTCGTGCAAGCGGTACGTCGTGGACGATCCTCCGTCCCGGCACCTTCGCCAACAACCTGCTGAGCTGGGCCCAGCCGATCCGCTACGCCGGCGGCGTCACCGGGCCCTACCCGACCTCGGCGCAGGCGCCGATCCATGAGGCGGACGTCGCGGCGGCGGCCGCGGTCGTGCTGACCAGTCACGGCTACGACGGCAAGATCTACCCGATGACCGGACCGCAGGCCCTGAGCCGCACCGACCAGCTGGCGGCGATCGGCACCGCGATCGGGCGCGAGCTCACCTTCACCGAGAACACGCCAGACGAGTTCCGCGCGGAGATGGCTCAGTACGGCGTCGACGACGCCATCGTCACGATGCTGCTCGACTACTGGTCCGACACCGTCGACCACCCCGACGTCGTACGTTCGCCCGAAGCGCTGACGGGTCGCCCGGCGCGCACGCTCGCCGACTGGGCGCAGGACCACGCCGCCGACTTCGGCGGCTGAGTTGGGCCCGCCGACCCGCCGCTGATCCCTGACCGGCGGCGGGTCGGTCACGTCCTCAACGAGCGTGGTCGTGAGCCATCATCGCGACGCCGAGCGAGAGCTGCGACGACGGTTCGTCAAGGCGTACGCCCAGGATGCTCTCGATCTGGGCGAGCTTGGCGTAGAGCGCCGGACGGCTGCGGTGCGACGTCCGCGCCAGCCGCGACTTGTTGCCCCCGGCGGCCAGATACTGCCGCAAGAGGTCCAGCAACCCGCCCCCGTGCCGCGCCTCGTACGCCAGCAGCGGGTCGAGCTCGGCCTCGACGAACGACTGGACCCGAGGATCGTCGTGGAGCTGCGCGACGAGGCCGTGCAGCCGGATGTCGGCCTGCCGGAAGTACGCCGGCCCGGCTGCCAGCGCCTCGTGCGCGACCCTCGCGACGTGCTGCGCCGTCCGCAGCGACCGTGCCGTCGAGAGCAGATCCGGCTCGGCGGCCCCGGCGCCGATCGTCACGGCATCCTGACCGGCGTCGATCCGCATCGCATCGGCGAACGCCGACAGGACGGTGTCCTCGCCGGACCGCGGTGGCACCGCGAGCAGCAGGACGACCTGGTCGTCACCGGGCACTCCGGCGATAGCGGACTGCCGCGAGGCGATCAATGCCTTGGACACCCGCTCGCCCAGCAGTCGCTGCGCCCGGTGGACCGTGGCCGCCTCCCCTAAGGCGATGTCAGCCTGGACCGCCGCTCCCACGTACGAGCCGCCGGGCGCCAGTCCGAGGGCTCGGGCGCGCGTCAGGGCGGCCGACTCCTCGCCCAGACGCCCGTCGAGCAGCTCGCTGAGGAAGCCGCCCTGGGCCTGCAGCTGTACGGACTGCTGGTCCCGCTCGATCATGCGGGAGAGCTCCACCGCCTGAGCCACCCGCTCCACGAGCATGCCGAGGCGCTGCTGGTCCGCCGCCGGATTGGGCACGACCAGCCGGCCCCACTCGTGACCATGGGTGCCGACCGCCGTCGTCAGCCAACCCTCGAGCCCGGCGAGCCCCGTGCCTTCACGTCGGGGGCACAACCTCGATCGACGCTCCCAGTCGGCGAGCAGCCCTTCGGCCGGACGGCCGATGGCATGGAACGCCACCACGCGGCGGTTGAGGTCCTCCAGGACGATCGACGAACCCGCCATCTCGGCCCCGGCCCGGACGAGCTCGTCGACCCCGGCCCCGTCGAGGCTGAGCGCCGTGAACGTCTCGTGCACGTCCTGGGCGAAGCGCACGAAGTCGAAGCGGTCCGCCACGATGCCGCGGTGCACCTCCTCGGTGATCACGACGAAGCGAGCCTGCCGGTGCAGCACGACGAGGGGGAAGTCCCGGTCGCGGGCGATCTGGAGCGCCGCCGCCGGCACGGTTGGCAGGTGCTCGCCGAGCTCCACGATGAGGCCGGCGGCCCCGGCCTCGATGAGTGCCGACACGTAGTCCACCGCGTCGGTGTCCGAGCCGCGCATCGCCAGGCCGGTGGACAGCAGCAGCTCGTCACCCTCGAGCAGGTCGGCGACCTCTCGCACCTCGCTCACGTGGACCCATCGGACGGGTCGGTCCAGACGAGTCGATCCGCTCAGCACCTCCGGCTCGCCCGCCTGCACCGCTGGTCCGGCGAGGATCGAGCGAATGGTGGGGATCATGGGCGCGAGTCTAGTTGACAGTGTGTAAACCAACTGACCGATTCGACGACATCATGACCATTGCCCGACGGCGCCGAGAAGCGGAAGATCGACAGCATGAGCGAGAAGACGACGATCGGGCACTGGCTCGACAACAGCATCCACATCGGCAGCTCCGGGCGGTTCGGCGACGTGACGAACCCCGCCACCGGCGAGGTCACCGCACAGGTTGCCTTCGCGGACGAGGCCGACGCCGCGCGCGTCATCGCCGCCGCCAAGGCCGCAGCGCCGGGCTGGGCCGCGGCCTCGATCACCACTCGCACCAAGGTGCTGTTCCGGTTCCGCGAGCTGCTCAACGAGCGCAAGGAAGAGCTCGCCGCGATCATCACCGCCGAGCACGGCAAGGTCCTGTCGGACGCTCTCGGCGAGGTCAGCCGCGGGCTCGAGGTCGTCGAGTTCGCCTGTGGCATGCCGCACCTGCTCAAGGGTTCGCACTCAGAGGGCGTCTCGACGGGCATCGACCTGCACTCCAAGCGGCAGGCGTTGGGCGTCGTCGGCATCATCAGCCCGTTCAACTTCCCGGCCATGGTGCCGATGTGGTTCTACCCGATCGCGATCGGCGCAGGCAACACCGTCGTGGTCAAGCCCAGCGAGAAGGACCCGTCGGCCGTGTTGTGGACCGCGGAGCTCTGGAAGGAGGCCGGCCTGCCCGACGGCGTCTTCAACGTCCTGCAGGGCGACAAGGTCGCTGTCGACGCGCTGCTGGACTCCCCCGACGTCAAGTCGATCAGCTTCGTCGGCTCGACCCCCATCGCCCGTTACGTCTACGAGCGCGCGAGCCAGGCCGGCAAGCGCGTCCAGGCTCTCGGTGGTGCCAAGAACCACATGCTCGTGCTGCCCGACGCCGACCTCGACCTCGCGGCCGACGCCGCGGTCAACGCCGGATACGGCTCCGCCGGTGAGCGCTGCATGGCGATCAGCGTCGTCGTCGCGGTCGGATCGGTCGCCGACGACCTGGTCGACCGGATCGCGTCGCGCACCAGGACCCTTCGCATCGGCGACGGCACCCGCGGCACCGACATGGGCCCGCTCGTCACGCTCGCCCACCGCGACCGCGTCGCGTCGTTCATCGAGGCCGGTGACGAGGCCGGCGCCAAGCTCGTGATCGACGGCCGCGAGTCGCCCGTCGACGGTGAGGACAACGGGTTCTGGCTCGGCCCGACGCTGTTCGACCACGTCACGCCCGAGATGAGCATCTACACCGAGGAGATCTTCGGCCCCGTGCTGTCGGTCGTCCGCGCCGAGACCTACGACGAGGCCGTCGAGCTGATCAACGCCAACCCCTACGGCAACGGCGTCGCGATCTTCACCAAGAACGGTGGGGCCGCACGCAAGTTCGAGGTCGACGTCGAGGTCGGCATGATCGGCGTCAACGTGCCGATCCCGGTGCCGATGGCCTACTACTCGTTCGGCGGCTGGAAGAACTCACTGTTCGGCGACACGCACGCGCACGGGGTCGAGGGCATCCACTTCTTCACCCGTGGCAAGGTCGTGACCAGCAGGTGGGCGGATCCGGCGGTGTCGCCGTCCGGAGGCCTCGAGCTCGCCTTCCCCACGCACGACTGACCTGGTCGGGGCCGTCCCGGCCGAGCGCCAGGTCAGGGTTGAGCGATCGCGGCGAAGCCGCCCGATGACGAAACCTCGCAAGCCGACAACGAAAGGTGACCGATGAGCCGCACGTACGACCTCGACCGCGCCCACGTGTTCCACTCCTGGTCCGCACAGGCCGAGATCTCCCCCATGGTCATCGCCGGCGCTTCCGGCAGCGAGGTGTGGGACGAGGACGGCACCCGCTTCCTCGACTTCTCGAGCCAGCTGGTGTTCACCAACATCGGCCACCAGCACCCCAAGGTCGTCGCGGCGATCCAGGAGCAGGCCGCCAAGCTCTGCACGATCGGCCCGCCGTTCGCCAACGACGCGCGTTCGGAGGCGGCGAGGCTCATTGCCGAACGTACGCCTGACGGCCTCGAGCGGGTGTTCTTCACCAACGGCGGCGCTGACGCCAACGAGCACGCGATCCGCATGGCTCGCCTGCACACCGGCCGGCCCAAGGTCCTGTCGACGTACCGGTCCTATCACGGCGGCACCCAGACCGCGATCAACGTGACCGGCGACCCGCGGCGTTGGGCCAACGACTCGGCGACCAGCGGCACGGTGCACTTCTTCGGGCCGTTCCTCTACCGCTCGGAGTTCCACGCCACGACCGAGGCCGAGGAGTGCGAGCGCGCGCTGCTGCACCTCGAGCGCGTGATCCAGAACGAGGGCCCGGCGACGATAGCGGCGATCATCCTCGAGACGATCCCGGGCACGGCCGGCATCATGGTGCCGCCGCCGGGCTACCTCACCGGCGTGCGGCGGCTGTGCGACGAGCACGGCATCATGCTGATCGCCGACGAGGTGATGTGCGGTTTCGGTCGCACGGGCGCGTGGTTCGCGATCGACCACTTCGACGTCGTGCCCGACCTCATCACGTTCGCGAAGGGCGTCAACTCGGGCTACGTTCCGCTCGGCGGCGTCGTCGTCAGCGACCCGATCGTCGAGACCTTCGCGCATCGTGCCTATCCCGGCGGCCTGACCTACTCGGGCCATCCTCTCGCCGCCGCAGCGGCGGTCGCCACGATCAACACGATGGCCGAGGAGGGCATCGTCGAGAACGCCGCGCGTCTCGGCACCGAGATCTTCGGGCCCGGTCTGGCCGAGATCGCCGAACGGCACGCCTGCGTCGGCGAGGTGCGAGGCCTCGGAGCGTTCTGGGCCATTGAGCTGGTCGCCGACCCGGAGACCCGCGAGCCGCTGGCACCGTACGGCGGCAGCAGCCCGGCGATGAACGACATCATCGCCGCGTGCAAGAAGGCCGGCATGCTGCCGTTCGCCAACTTCAACCGCATCCATGTCGTCCCCCCGTGCGTCATCGGCGACGACGACGCACGACGCGGTCTGGCGATCATCGACGAGGCACTGGCGATCGGCGACGCCGTCGTCGCCTGACGTCCGGATTCAGACCGCCGCAGCCACCTCAGGGCGCCGCTCGAGGTGGCGTACGGCCGGGGACATCAGCGAGACCAAGGCTGAGCCACCCATGACGGCAGCGACCACGAGCAGCCAGGTGTCGAAGCCCGCGGCCGAAGCGATCGGGCCCGTGAGGACCAGGCCGAGTGGACGAGCGACGTACGAACCGACGATGTCGAAGGAGTAGACCCGGGCCAGCTTGTCCTCATCGACGTTCTGCTGGATCGACAGGTCCCAGTTGACGCTGAAGATCTCGAGCCCGAAGCCGTGCAGGAAGGCGCCTACCAGCAGCAGCGGCAGGTGGTCGGAGAGCGCCATCGCGAGCGGGAACGCGGCGGTCAACGCCAGCAGTGCAGTGCCGGCGAACAGACCGCGCCTCGGCCGCCAGCGCAGGGTCACCAGCCCGCCGATGATGAATCCCGCCATCAGCGCCCCGAGCGCCCAGCCCCATGCGGAGCGGCCGAAGCTGTCCCCCACGACGATCGGGCCGAGCACGCCCTGGGCTCCGCCGTAGAACAGGTGATAGAGCAGCGCCTGGCCGATCAGCAGCCAGAGCCACGTGTGCCGGAACACCTCTGCAGCACCGGCTCGCAGGTCGCCGATGAGGGACGGCGTCTTGTCCCGAGCGAGCAGGCGAGGCACCCGGATCAGTCCGAAGCACAGCGCTGCCACGCCGAAGGTCGCCGCGTCCACGGCGATCGCCCAGCCCGACCCGAACCAGGCGACCAGGGAACCCGCGCCGGAGAACCCGATGACCATGGCACCGTTCTGGAGCAGACGGCGCAAGGCGACCGCACGAGACAGCTCCTCGGGCGGCACGGTCTGCCGGGTCATCGCCGAGGACGAAGGGCCACTGAGTGCGCCAAGGCAGCCGGTGACGACGCCGCCCGTCGCCAGCAGCGGGATCGTCGCCCAGCCGCCGATCAGCGCAACGGCGATGAAGGCCTGTGCCGACGCGGCGACCATCGCAGAACCCTGCAGCATCAGGTGGCGCGGCAGCCGGTCGCCGAGCACGCCGCCCGCGAGCACCGTCAGGACCTCGGCCGTGGCGAAGGCCGAGATGACAAGGCCCAGGTCAGTCGCGGATCCGCCGAGGTCGAGCACCGCGAACGCGAGCGCGACCGGGGTGATCGCGTTGCCGAGGGCACTGATCGAGGCGCCGGCGACCAGGAACCGGTATGCGGGTCGGCCGAGTGGGCCGGTCAGGACCCCGCTGTTGACTGCCATGCCCACAAACTAATTCGTCAGCGAACTATTCGTCAACTAACTACCTTCGGGCCATCCGGGATAGCATGCCGCCATGACCGGCAGCGACTGGACCGACCGACACGTGGCTCGCTGGCGAGATCACTGGATCGACGTCCCGTTCGACGACGACGTGGAGGGCGTGGTGGTCCGGATAGGGCGGCTGCAGCGCTACCTCAAGGGCACGATGCAGCGTGCCGTGACGGAGGTGGGTCTGCAGGACTTCGAGTACGAGACGCTGCACTCGCTCATGATCCGCGACACCCCGGGGACCGCCTCCCCCACGAGTCTCGCTGACGAGCTGGGAGTCTCAGGCGCGGGAATGACCGGCCGGCTCGACAGGCTGGAGCAGGCCGGCTGGATCCAGAGGACCGCTGCGCCGGATGACCGGCGCCGAGTGATCGTGGAGATCACCAGGTCGGGCGCGGAGATCTGGCGTCGCGCGATGGCGATCCGCGGCTCGCAGGAGCAGGAGATGGTGAGTGTGCTCACCGCAAAGGAGCAGGCCACTCTCAACCGCCTGCTCAGGAAGATGGCGCTGCACGTCGAGGCCGAGACGTCGGAGAGCCCACCCACGAAGGCTGCCGAGGACTGACCTCAGCTGCCGGTCGCCATGGACCCGGCCTCGGGCAGGAGCTCCTGTGCCAGCGCCTCGGTCTCGGGCTCGAGCGGGATGCTGTGCAGGGCCTCGCTCATCTGGTCGAGCGTCCGCTGGACCCCGGCGACGCCGGTCTCGGCATAGCGGGCACGCATCAGGTCGCGCCAGAGGAGCTGGCTTCCCGGGCTGATGCGCAACCCGGACTCGGCAGCCATCGCTGCGCCGCCCGGATCGTCGTCGGAGAACAGCTCCGCGAGCCGGTGGGCACCGTCCACGACGACGCGGACCATCGTGCGCGTCACGTCATCGCGGGCGATCCAGCCGTAACGGCCCTCAGGCACGCCGTCGAAGACCTCACCGCGTACGAGCTTGAGCGCGCGACGTAGGAGGTCGACCTCGTCGGACGGCGAGGCGGCGCTGCGAGCACTGATCAGCAACGTGCGGGCACAGTCCCAGTCGCAGACCACCTCGTCGGCGAGCGAGAGCCGCCCATCGACATCGCTGCGCAGCAGATGCGACCCGTCGGACGCGCTGCCGAGCCACTGGCGGGCCCGTGCGATCGTCGCCTCCTGCACGTCCGCCGTGACTCCACGCGGCCACAGGATGCCGCCGAGCACGTGCGGATGAACCCCTTCGGGATGCAGCGCGAGGAACGCGACCAGCTCGGTCGCGATCGCCGTGCGGTCGGCCGGCAGGTCTCCGGCACCCTGCACCGTGACGCGACCCAGCACGCCGACCCGACGTGAAGCGGTCGTCCATGCGGCGTCGTCGTGCGGGCGAAGCGGCTCGGGAATGCGTACGCGGTCACCGTCCTCGGGACGATCGGGTTCGCGCGAGGCGTCGAAGAGCTCGGCGACGGCGCTGACCTGCGAGGGATCGATCCGGTTGGCGGTCAACGTGAGGTCGAGCAGGGGCACCGTCAAGATGCCGTGCTCGTCGACCCGCAGGCGCCATCGTGCGGCCTTGTGCTCTCCGGCGACCACGACGGAGAACGACTGGCGGCCGGCTCCCGCAAGGGCACCCAGACGTTCGGCCACCTCACGCTCGGGCGCATGCCCGCACACCACGAGGTAGGACGGCAGCTGGCCGCGGCGCCGCAGCCGGCCACTCAGGACCTCGTCGCGCAGCCCCGTGATCTGCTGCTCGAGCTCGGGCAGCTCGGCACGGAGGTCGTCAGTGACGCGGATGCGCTCGTCGCCGATCTGCTCGAGGCCGTTGGGCAACCCACTGGCGATGACCCGCACCGCTCCCGACCACGCGGTGGTCGCGGCCTGGACGGCGATTGCCGCCGCAACCTCCTCGGCCACGTCGGCGTCACCAACGAGCGAGACGATGCCACCGGCAGCCTCCAGGTCCACCATCACGTCGCGGCCTTGGTCGTCCACGCCGAGGCTGACGAGTGCCGGGTAGGGCGCGACCTCGCGGGGGCTGGAGGCCTCGTCGTCGGTGCGCTCATGCCGCCACCGGCGACCGTTGGCCAGCGCCGTCCACCCATCCACGGTCTCGGGGACCGCCGGAGCCAGCAAGAGCTCGACCGAGTCGTCGTCGACCACCGCGCCGTACGCAGGCGGCAAGGCGACGCCCTGCCGACGGCACTCCAGCGCCAGCGAGCGCAGGCAGCCGTCGAGCCAGGAGCTTCGGGCGAGAGCCGCCGCCACACGGAAGTCGGTCTCGACCTCGAGAGCGTCGTCGTCGGGACGACGACCGACCTTCTGGCGACGACGGATGGCCAGGGCTCCGATCACACCAGCCGCCAGCAGGCCCGCACCGGCCGTCCAGTCAGGGGCGTCCGAGACCACCGCGTCGTGAGCTGCCTGCCCGTCCGAGGCAAGACCGGCGTCGAGGTCCTCGACGACCGGAGCGGGATCGGCGACCGGCGCCTCGGGTGCCACCTGCCGGGCCACGCCCACCGCGTCGTCCGGCATCACGAGCTCCCAGCCCGGCTGGATCAGGCGGGCCAGCTCGAGCTTGCGGCCGTCGGGCTGCACCCGGTCCTTGTTGAGCTCGTAGATCTCCTTGTAGCGCTGACCAGCACCGAGATGCTTCTCGGCGATGTCCCACAGGTTGTCGTGGTAGCCGTTCTGCGGCGTCTTGACGGTGTAGACCTTGTCGCCGACCTGTTCCGCCTGGGGCGCCGCGGCCTCGGCGCGCACGTGGTCGGCTGCCATCGTGGCGGCATCAGCCACCGCAACGGCCACCGGCGAGGAGCTCGGCGCGTGGTCCACGGCGGGAGTGGCAGCCTGTGCCGTGCCGGCCATGATGCCCGACATCATGAGCACGCCGACCAACACCTGCGCGAGCTTCTGGAGCGGGCCAGCGAGCGGCACCGCGCGCGCCATGCCACCTCTTCGAGCGGCGATCACCTCGACCACGACGCACACCATGAAATAGAGCCACGCAAGCCAGACGACGCCCACCAGGACCGCCAGCAGGTCCTCGAAGCTCAGCTGCTGCGCGAAGTCGCGCATCGACGGCGAGGAGGTCGGGATCGGCGGGGCGCCGGCCAGCACGAGAAGCAGGGCCGGCAGGCCGACGACCAGTGCGAGGAGCGCGAGGCCGGAACCGATGACTTCGCCGGCACGTCGTTCGCGCTTCACCGCGGGCGCGCCGAGGCCCGCGAACCGCATGGGATCCGTGGAGCGTTCTTCCAGCTCGTTCGAGGTGTCGTTCATGAATGTCCCTTAGGGTCCGGTCTCGGGCTCGGACACTGCGCCGGCCTGGACGTCGTACTGGTTGATGATCCCCAGCGCGCTGAGGATCTTGGTCTCCGAGATGTCGCGCACGACCACACGGACGGTCTCGCCATCGACCTCGATGTCGAACTGTCCCGCTCCGTAGCCGCGGTCCTCGAGGTAGCCGCTCGCCCGCTGCTGGGCGAGATCCGGATCGATCTCGATCCCACCACCGGCACGCAGCACGTCGAGGTTGATCGAGTCGGCGCCGACCCGCGACGCCTGCTCCGCGTCATCAGCGACCCGCATCCGCGCATTGATCGCGAGGCCACCATCGACGACGAGACCCGCGCAGATGAACAGCACGATCGACATGCCGAGCACGAACACCGTGGCGGACCCCGACTCGCTCCGGGGGCGCTGTGCGCGCTTCATCCGGTCCTCCGGAAGGTGTCGAGCGGTGCGCTGCCGGTGGCGCTGAGCGAGAGGCTGCCGGACAGCCCGATCAGCCCGAGCCCGCTGTTGGTGACGTGACAGTTGAGCGTCACCGAGACGATGCCGCCCGCCACGAAGTTGCCCCCGATGCGTTCGACCCGACAGTCCGAGAGGCTCTCCAGCGAGCCGTTCGCCACGGTGTCCGCCGCCTGCTGGGCCTCGTCGGGCGTACGTGCGTAGGACGCGGCGCGGGCCGCGTCACGCGCCGCGGCCTCGATGTCCGCACGCACGCTGACGTAGCGTCCACCGGCAACGACGAGCAGGGTGAACATCACGAGGATCGGCACGAGGAGCACGACCTCGACCGCCATGGATCCGCGCTCGTCGTCGCGTCGCCTCGGCGCGAATCGCAGGAACGGTCTCATCGGATCACGGCCCGTCCTGGACGAACCGCTCGATCGGGCCCTGAACCTGTTCGCTGACTCGCGGCGGGGCGAAGAACGGCAGCAGGCGCGGCGCCTCACCCGACACGGTCGCCCGCATCTCTTCGTCGCCGACGCGCTCGACCGAGACCGTGACCTGCTCGAGCACGCCTTGGCCGAGGTTGGCCGCGTAGGACTCGCCCTTGGCGCGAGCGAGACCCGGATCGTCGGTGACCCGGCCCACGCGGGCGGCCTCGCGCGCCGACGCCGATGCCGCCTGGTTGCCGAGAAAGACCAGGGCGAACTGCACCGTGAAGATGATCGCGATCATCAACAGAGGCATGTAGAGCACCAGCTCGACGGCGCTGGTGCCCTCCTCTCGACGACGCGATGGCATGGGTCCTACTGGTTCTGGATCTGGTCGCCGATGTCGCCGGCCTCGCCGACGAGCGCTGACTTGAGGATCGCCGCGATCGCGATGCAGATGCCGACCACGATCGCCGCGATGATGACCCATTCGACGGCGGACGCGCCTCGTTCGGCCCGGACGCGCTGGCGGCGTGCCTCGAGCATCAACAGCAGGAAGCCGACCGGGGACGTCGGTTTGATCATGCTCATCATGTGTCCTTCATGGTTGGTGGTCGGGGGCATGTCAGAGGCCGATGATCTCTGACACGGCGGGGAAGATCAGGAAGAGCAGGAAGCCGACGCACAGCAGCAGCTGCGCCACGAGCATCGACTGTGAGCGCTGGGCTGCGCGTGCCTCGGAGTCGGCCAGCTCGCGCTGACGCATCGACGCGGCCCTCGCGGAGAGCGAGTCGCGGACCTTGGCGCCGTCCTCAGCGACCAGGGCGAGAGCCGACGCGAGGTCACGCAGCTCCTTGATCGCCATCTCCTCACCCAGGTCACCGAGCGCGGCCCACGGGGTGACGCCCTGCAGGCGAGCGGACTCCATCGTGTCGCGGATGCGGACCATGGCCCATCCGTCGCTCAGCCCGGACGCCGCGACGAGTGCCTCAGGAACGCCTCGCCCACCGGCGAGGTTCATCGACACCAGGTCGAGGAACGCGCTGACGACGTGCCGGAAGTCGCGGCGACGCTCCTTGGCCTGCGAGGACAGCTGGGCCGTCGTGAGCGCGAAGCCCCCGAGCCCGCCGATGCCCGCGAGCCACAAGGGCACGCTCGGACTCGTGCCCAGGAACAGCACGGCCGGTGCCAGCATGATCGACGGCGCGAAGACGCCGGCGACGCCGGCCATCACGCTCATGCCCAGATGCGTCTCGATCGAGCGACCGAGCACCGCGAGATCTGATCGCACACCAGCCGGGACGTCCCACCCACGCGACTCGATGGCAGCTCGCAGGGTGGCACCCAGACGGCGTACGCGCATGGGTTCGCTCAAGTGGCGCCGGTCGGCCGTCAACGACGCCTGGCGTTGCGTGCGTTGGCGCGCCGCGTCGAGCCGCGCCAGCTCGGCGGCGGCAGTGCCGGTGCCACGGTCGTACTGCAGGACGAGCGCATAGACGCCCGCTCCCGCCACGGCGCCGCACAACAGGACGAGGATCATCAGCGACCTCCCTTGCCCGGACTGACACCAGCGGTGAACAGGAAGCGCTGGGGCAGGTCGAAGACCGAGAGCCGTCGCATCCACATGAATCCGGCGGCGAAGAACAGCAGGACGATGAGCAGCACGACCTGGCCCAAGGGCGACGAGTAGGGCTCCACGTAGTCGCGGTTGAACAGCACCAGACCGAGCACGAACACGACCGTGATGCCCACGACGATCTGCACACTGCGACGCGTGCTCGCCCGACCGGAGCCGACCCGGCGACGCATCTCGAGCTCCTCACGCGCCGAGCCGGCCAAAGACGTGAGGACGTCGCGCAGACCCGGCCCGCGGAGGCGGGCATTGAGCATCAGCGCCGCGACGATGAGGTCGGCGCTCGGATCGTCGAGCTCGTCGGCGAAGCGCTGCAGCGCGATCGGCAGCGGCGTGCGTACGCGGAGCCGGTCGGCCAGCGTCGTCAGCTGGGGCGAGATCGACGGTGCGGCGGCGTAGGCGGTCGCCGGGATGGCCTGCTCGAGGCCGACGGCTCCGGCGATCGTGTCACGCAGTGACTCGGTCCAGGCGGCAAGGCCCTCGAGCTTGGCGATCGCCTTCTTCTCGCTCGCAGCTCCGCCGAACAGCGCGGGCCCGAAGAACACCAGCAGGCCGCCGGCGATCGCGAGCACGGGCCACCGCGTCAGCAGGAGCAGCACGAAGCCGGCCCCGATCGCGAACGGCACCCGGGCTCCGAGCTTGGCGATGCCGGACAGGATCGTCGACTGGCTGACGTGTGGGGCGGGCTCTTGCGGGGTCAGCGAGCTGACCAGCAAGAGCACGCCACCGCCGGCCAGGGCACCGGCGAGCAGGATCAGGAGCAGCTCGGGAGAAACCACGGTCAGTCCCCCTGCCCGTAGAACATCGCTGGCCGATAACCGGCCGCCTCGAGCTCGGCCTGACAGCTGATCGACGCTGCCGGCTCGGCGAGGCCGTCGGGACCCTCGCGGAACACCTCGCTGGAGAGCACCCGGCCGTCGACGCCGTTGACCTCCCGGACGGACGTGATCGTGCGTCGCAGGGCACCGCCCGCTGCGTACTCGTTGCGTCGTTCGACGAACACCACGAAGTCGATCGCACCAGCGATCAGCATCATCGTGGCGTCGGCGGGAAGGCGCTCCGCGGACTGGATGGCATACGTGCAGATGCGGTTGAAGACCTCGAGGGACGAGTTGGCGTGGATCGTCGACAGTGATCCGTCGTTGCCCTGGCTCATCGCGTTGAGCATCGTCACGATCTCGTCGCCCAGGACCTCGCCGACGATGACCCTGCTGGGATTCATGCGCAGTGACCGGCGCACGAGGTCGGCCATCTGGATCGCCCCGTGGCCCTCGGAGTTGGGCAGTCGCTCCTCGAACGCCACCACGTTGGGGTGCAGGTCCGGGAACTCGCCGAGACCGAGCTCGAGGGCACGCTCGACCGTGATGAGCCGCTCCTTGGGCTCGATCTCGTTGGCGAGGGCGCGCAGCAATGTCGTCTTGCCGGCGTTGGTGGCTCCCGCGATCATGATGTTTTTGCGCGCGCCGACGGCGGCCGACAGGAACGAGGCGAGGTCGGGCGTCATGGTGCCGCCCTCGACCAGCATGTCGAGCGTGACGCGATTGAGCCGTGCCCGCCGGATCGACAGCGACGGGCGCTGGGTGACGCCCATGACCGCCGACAGTCGACTGCCGTCGGGCAGCCGGAGGTCGAGCTGGGGGTTGGCGGTGTCGAACGGCCGGCTCGTGAGGCCCGAGTAGGCACCCAGCACCTGGACCAGCTCGACCAGCTCGTCATCGGACTCGGCGACGGGCGGGAGGCGGCGCTCCTCACCGTTGGCGTAGCCGACGAAGACCTGGTCACAGCCGTTGATGTCGATGTTCTCGACGTCGGGATCATCGAGCAGCGGCTGCAGCCGGCCGACGCCGTAGAGCGCCGCGTGGATGCCGTCGGAGAGCTCTTCCTCCTCGCTGCGGTCCGGCGGCGTGCGACCGGCGGCGATCTCCTGCCGGGCATGTGCCTCCAGGACCCGGGCGATGACGGCGCGCGCGAACTGGCGCTCGTCCTCGCTGGTCATGATCGGGAGGCCCGCGTCGGCATCCTCGCGACGCTGGCGGGAAAGCGTGTCGGCGACCTGCTCGCGCAACCGCCTCAGAAGCTGTTGGTCCATGCCTACCGGACTTCCATGCGCGCCAACGCGCGGTCCGCTATGAGGGTCTCGATCGAGGTCGCGACATCGATCAACGACCGGATCAGTGGCGTACGGGCGAGGTTGCGGCTGGTGCCGGTCTGCAGGGCCCGGACGGTCTTGGGATCGTCGGCGACGATGCCGAGGGCGCGCACCGGCAGTCCGGCCGCGGCGAGCAGCTGCTCGGTGTCCTCGGCGCTGCGGGCGTCACGCGGGTCGCCGACCAGGGCGACGCCGATAGGAATCCCGTCGACTGCTCCGATGCCGAACGCCTCACGCATCGCACGCAGGCGTTCGCGCAGGTGAGCCAGCGCGGCGATCTCGGACCTGGCCACGAACACCAGCGCCGAGGAACGCTCAATGACCGGAATGATGGGGGATCCCGGGGTGAGCCGCCCGCAGTCGGCGAGCACGTCGTCCGGATGAGCACTCAAGGTCGAGCCGATGTGCGGCCAGGTGGCACCCAGGCCCTGGACCTGGCCCGGAGCGGCGACGCCGACGAGGACCTGCATGCCGTCAGCCGTGGTCTGGAGGTGGTCGCCCAGGTCAGCCCGGTCGCCGCCTCGCAGGGCCGCCCCGAGCGAGACCAGGCCGCGATCGAGGTCGAGGGGCTCACCGTGCTCCGCCTGGTTGCGGAGGCTGACGTCGCCGCCGATCGGATCGAGGTCGGCAACCGCGGCGCGGCGCGGCCACACGAGCGACAGTCCGGCCACGGTCTGGGTCACGCCTGGCGACCCCTTGGCGGAGACGAACGAGATCAGTGTCATGACGAGCTTCCCAGGGGCACCAGGTTGGCGTCGTCGATCGTGGCCCCCCGACGGATGAGGGACATGCCGAGCACGTCGCCGCCGGCTGCGTCCACGACGCCGTCGGCCGACCGTGAAGGCACCAGGACCGTGGCGGTGCCGGCATTGCGACCGCTGCCGCCGAACGAGCCGTCATCGTCAGGCGTGGAGACGCTCAGGACGAGCCCGACGGCCAACGGCCTGACCGGGTTGCTGCCGTCTCCGATGCGAACGACGCGGACCTCGTCGCCGGACTTGAGCCCGGGCGGAACGTGACCAGCGGTCAGCGGGACGCCGACCTGGACCTGGGTCGTCCCGAACGGCGCAGCAGTCGTCAGCATCGTGGTGTCGAGCAGTTGGCCGCGGGTCAGCGACGTACGTGCGTAGGTGCCGAGCACCTCCCTGACCTTGCTCTCAGGGATCAGCTTGAGCCGGTCGCTCGCGACCTCGGTCGTGCTCAGCTGCTCGGCGGTGATCTTGGTGCCGACCGGCACGTCCTGGTTGAGCACGATGACCGGTTCGCGCGAGTCGAGGCGCAGCGCCAGCAGTCCTGCGAGAGCCGCACCGCCGATGATCAGGAGGACCGCGAGGGCGGCCAGTGCGGGACGGCGGCGACGCGGCGGGGACGGCCTCTGACCGGCGTATGTCGTCGCGGTCTCGCGCGACCGGATGCCGCGAGCCGCACGGTCACGCTGCCGGTCCTGCTCGGTGACATCCGCGACGCGTGTGGAGTCGTTGGCCATGCTGGTGTTACCCCCGATATGTGTGGAAAGACAACGCTCTTGGCAGAGGTCGCTGTCGTCCCCCTTTGCTCCGACACAGACCTCGGCAGTCTAGGCGACATGCTGGCGCAGAGGCGAACCGACCGGTGCCGGCGGTCCGACCGCGGCCGAGCTCCCTCAGCGCGTCCTTGGCTACGCTGAGGCGCATGCGACTCTTCATCACCGTTGAGTCGGCCACCTCGGGGGAACGTCGCGACGCGATCGTGAGCTATTCGCCCGAGTCGACGGTCGGCGATCTCGGCAACCACCTCGCGCAGCTGCTGGACGAGCCGGTGACACGAGGCGCCAACGTGATCTCGATCGACCCGGCACGTCGCAGCACCGCTCTGCTGCGCGGCTCGGGCCTGGCACCCGACGTCTACCTGGGCACCACCTGCCTGGACCCCTCGCTCGCGATCGATGCCAGCGACGTCCGCCATGGTGCCCTGCTCGGACTACGAGGCCCGTCCGCTCATCAGGAGTCCGAGCCCCAGGGCCTCGTCGAGGTCCGGATCAGCTCAGGCCGGGGCGCCGGTCGCGTCCACCGGCTGGGCATCGGTTCGAGCGCTGTCGGGTCGGGCCGGCACTGCGCGATCCGCATCGACGACGCCGACGTGCCCGACGAGGTAGCGCTGCTCGAGGTCGACCGCGAGGGCACGATCCGCATCTCCCCCGCCGACGACACCACCGACCTGACGATCCCTGCGCCGCTGCGCCGCGAGCCGGCGACGGAGCCGATCGTGCTGCAGGCCAGCTCGCTCGACACCCACCAGGTGCGCCGGCGCCGCAAGAAGGTCGTGACCGAGCTCAAGATCGGTGATCGGGTCGACCCCATGGCACCCGTGCCGATGATCCACCTCGACCGGCGGCCGATCACGGAGGACCAGGTCGTCTGGCACCCGGGAGAGGTCCTTGGTGTCGGCCGTGTCCTGCTCGAACGCGTCGAGGTCACCGAGCCCGATGCCTCACTGTCCCGCTCACCATCGCTGCCGGAGCTCGACTACAACCGGCCACCCCGCCTGCATCCGGCCCCGCGCACCAAGGAGTTCAGCCTGCCGACCGAGCCCCGGCGGCCCGACAAGATGCCGATCCCGTTCCTCATGGTGATGTCACCGATGATCATGAGCGGCTCGATGTTCTTCATGACGCGGTCGATGTACTCGCTGCTCTTCATGGTCATGATGCCGATGATGATGCTGCTCAACGCCTCTGGATCACGGCGGACGCAGAAGCGGCGCTACCAGGAACAGCTCGAGGAGTTCAGCAAACGACGTGTCCAGGTCGAGGAGGCGGCGGTCGACTCGCTCCTGGCCGAGCGCTCATTGCGACGGAGCACGTACCCGGATCCCGCCTCCGTCCTGCTGTTCGCGACCGGCCCTCGAGCGCGGCTCTGGGAGCGCAGACGCTGGGACCCCGACTTTCTGACCCTGCGGCTCGGCACGAGCGACCTGCCCTCCGACGTCGTGGTCAAGGACGGCACCCGTGAGGCGCACGAGGGCCCGCTGCGCTGGACCGCGCCGGACGTTCCCGTGATCGTCTCGATGGGCCGCACCGGCGTGCTGGGCATCGCCGGACCCGCCGCCGACTGCCGGTGCACGGCGGCCTGGCTCATCGCCCAGACGGCGTCGTTGCACAGCCCCACCGACGCCTCGGTGTGGGTGTTCACCGACCCCGAGGGGGCAGCCGAGTGGGACTGGGCCAAGTGGCTGCCTCACACGCGCAACGTCGACGACCACCCGCGACCCATCAAGCTCGCGCTGGACGAGCAGAACTGGGCGGGCATGATCTCCGAGCTGAGCGGCGAGCTCGAGAATCGCAAGCAGACGGACGAGAAGGCTCGCGACGGGCTCTCCCGGATCCTCGTCGTGCTCGACGGTGCTCGCGAGCTGCGCATGGCGACCGGCATGATCTCGCTGCTCAAGGACGGCCCAGCGGTCCACATGTACTTCGTGTGCCTCGACCGTACGCCCCGCCAGCTGCCCGAGGAGTGCCGCGCCGTCGTCGAGCACCACGACGGCATGCTCAACCTCGAGACGACCGAGGAGCACCACATCGACGCGATCCGTCCAGACGCCGTCGACCAGGCCTGGCTGGATCGCCTGGCTCGGGCGCTGGCGCCGATCCGCGACGTCAGCACGGAGGACCTGAGCTCCAGCCTGCCCGCGTCGAGCCGGTTGCTCGACGTGCTCCGCCTCGAGCACCCGACCGGCGAGGCGTTGACCGAGCGATGGTCGGCCGGCGGGCGTACGACCCGTGCGGTCATCGGTGAGGGCATCGACGGGCCGTTCACGATCGACGTACGCGCTGACGGCCCGCACGGCCTGGTCGCCGGCACGACGGGGTCCGGCAAGTCCGAGCTGCTGCAGACGATCATCGCGTCGCTCGCCGTCGGCAACCGTCCCGACGAGTTCAACTTCGTCCTGATCGACTACAAGGGCGGCGCAGCGTTCAAGGACTGCCAGCACCTGCCGCACACGGTCGGCATGGTCACCGACCTCGACGGTCACCTGACGACCCGGGCCCTCGACTCGCTCGGCGCGGAGCTGCGCCGTCGCGAGCACCAGCTCGCCGATGCGGACGCCAAGGACATCGAGGACTATCTCGCCGGTCGCCAGCCGGGAGACGAGCCCATGCCGCGCCTGCTGATCGTCATCGACGAGTTCGCCGCCCTGGTCGCCGAGCTCCCCGACTTCGTGACCGGACTCGTCGACGTCGCACGACGGGGACGCTCGCTCGGTGTGCACCTGATCCTCGCCACGCAGCGTCCTGCCGGTGTCGTCAATGCCGAGATCAAGTCCAACACCAACCTCCGGATCGCGCTGCGGGTGACCGACAGCAACGACTCCGACGACGTCATCGAGTCCCCCGCCGCGGCCCGCATCCCCAAGAGCTTCCCCGGCCGGGCCTACGCCCGGCTCGGCCACTCCTCCCTCACGCCGTTCCAGAGCGCGCGGGTCGGTGGACGTCCGCGTGGCACCGAGGCCGAGGAGCTCGTCTCGCAGGCGTTCGGCTGGCGCGATCTCCCCCACGCGGGGCAACGCGTCGTGGTCGAGGACGCCGAGGACGATGTCAGCACCCCCACCGACCTGGCGAGCCTCGTGTCCGCGGTCCAGTCGGCCAACGACCTGATCGGGCTGGCGCCCATGCGCAAGCCCTGGCTGCCTCCGCTCCCCGACATGCTCGCCCTCGACACCCTCGAGCTGGCTGACCCGACGGACGGCGTCGTGCCGCCTGTTCCCCTGGGGCGCTCCGACCTACCGCATCGTCAGCTGCAGGTCGACGAGCTGTGGGACCTCGAGGGCGCCGGCCACCTCATGATCGCCGGGCAGTCGCGATCGGGCCGCTCCTCGGCCCTGCGCGTGATCGCCGGCGCGATCGCCCGCCAGTGCTCCCCCGCCGACGTGCACCTCTACGGCCTCGACGCGGGCAACAACGCGCTGCTTCCCCTCGTCTCGCTTCCGCACGTCGGCGCGGTCGTCACGCGTACTCAGGTCGACCGGGTCTATCGGTTGCTGGACTTCCTGCAGAAGGAGCTGGCCCGCCGTCAGCAGTCCCTCGCCGAGCAGGGCTACGCCGACATCGGCGAGCAGCGCCGCTCCACCGGGCCCGGCGCGCGCCTGCCCTACCTCGTCGTGCTCCTCGACCGGCTCGAGGGCTACACCGCGGCGTTCGAGTCGGTCGACGGTGGCGTGCTGGTCGACCGCATCACCGGGCTCCTCCAGGAGGGCGCGGGCGTCGGCATCCGTTTCGTGATCGCCGCCGACCGCTCCGGGGTGCTCGGCCGGATCTCGACCCTCGTCGAGGACCGCATCATGCTCTCGATGAGCGATCCGAGCGACTTCTCCGCGATCGGCCTGAGCAACAAGGACGTGCCGTCCGTGATGCTGCCGGGCCGGGCCTTCCGTGGTGGCGAGAGGCCCCGCGAGATGCAGTGGGCTCTGCTCGACGAGACCGGCGTCGGCACGGACCAGGTCCGCGCGCTCCACGAGATCGGTCGCACGTCGCACGAGCGCTTCGCGGATCTCGAACGGTCGAGGAGGCCGCAGCGCATCGATGAGCTGCCGGCGTCTTTGGGGCTCGCCGAGGCCATGGAGCTCGATCCGGAGTCGCCGAGCCGCAGCTTCGTACCGGTCGGCGTCGGCGGCGACACCCTCTCCCGTCTGGGCTTCGACCCCATGCGCGACGGGCCGGGATTCCTCGTGGCGGGACCGCCCCGGTCCGGCAAGAGCAACACATTGCAGGGCATCGTGCGGCACCAGATGGACCAGCGGCGGAGGGTCATCGTGTTCACCCCCCGCATCTCGCCGTTGCGAGAGCACCAGTCCGGGCGCAATCTGACGGTCTTCACCGGCGACGAGCCGATCAACGACATCAAGGACGCGCTGGCGGCCCTCCGCGCCGAGCACACGATCGTCGTCGACGACTTCGATGTCATCGGCGCCGACACCCCCCTGGGTCAGCTGCTGGCCGAGCATTTCGGGACGCTGAGGGACACGACGAGCATCATGGTCGTCGCGGCGAGCATCGACGAGATTCTCTCGCTCTACCGAGGGCTGCCGGTCGAGCTCAAGCGCGGCCGCACGGGCCTGGTGCTCGCACCGCGCGCCAGCAACGACGGCGACGTGCTCAACGCGCGGTTGCCCCGCTCGGTGGGAGCGTCACTCCCGGTGGGTCGCGGTGTGCTCACGCATGCCGGCGGCTGGCGCTGGGTCCAGGTGCCGAAGGCGTGAGATCGATGGCGCCGCGACCTGGTGGTCAGCGCACGTCGGTGACGACCGACTGGATCTCGCCGATCTCCAGGTCGTAGGGTGCGCTGGTGTTGCTCAACGGCATCGAGAGCTGCCTGACCTCGCCGTTCGGGAGGCGGAACCTCACCGCGTACGTGCGGGTCAGCGTGATGCCGTAGTCGCCCGAACGCTTGAACACGTGCTCCACTGCTCCGGCTCCGCCCACGGGAGCGCCCTTGACGCCGACGCCGCTGCCTGCGCCGCCGTCGCCGAACTTCCACTGGAAGCCCGACGGGGTGAAGCGGATCTCGACGTTGAGCCCGGCAACCGTGACGGTCGTCGTCACCGCCTCGTCGTCGGCATAGAAGTTGGTCGGGACATTCACGTATGACGTGGTGACCGGCTCAGCGTGGACGACGGTCTTGGGCGCAGCTTGCCGCGCCTGGTCGAAGATCATCTGCTCGGTGATCTGGGCCGGACCACCCTCAGCCGGATCGTCAGCACCCCGGCACTGCATGCCGACCTGTTTCCAGTCGCTCGTGGGCTTGTTGTCGGCACTCATCTGCCGGGTGTAGACCCAGAACCGGATCTCGCCCTTGTCGCACGTCGCGACCGCGCCCATGCAGAGGGCATCCGCGCCGCCCTCCGGGGCATTCACCGAGCAGGTCGGCACGTAGCGGTACTCGGTCCACGGTCCGGGGGCGGTGTAGATCGGCGTCGTGCCGGGCCCGTGATCCGTCGCCGGGATCGAGTCGCCGAAGTCGACGTCGGCTGTGTCACCCGTGCCGCCGGTGCCCCAGCCGTCGTCGTCGCCTGCCATCGCAGGGATCGCCGAAGTGAGTGCGAGCGCCGATGCCAGCAGCAGGCCGATCAGAGTGCGCCTCATGCCGCTTTGTCCTCCGTGAACTTGTAGTCGAGCAGGACCCAGGAGTCCTTGACCCACCTGACGTTGACGTTCATGACCTGGGCCGCTCCGTCGAGCTGTGAGTACTCCTTGCCGGTCTTGGGGTCGATCACGGCGCCGTCAGGGAGCCTGACCCGCTGGCGCACGGTGTAGAACTCGCCCTCGTGCGACGTGAGCTTCGGTCCGCTCACCTTTGGGGAGCCCTTGCCTACCTGGACGCGGTTGCCGCGCTCCTCGACGCCGTCCTGCACCTGCTTGCACGCGCGACACAGGTCCCGGTCCGCGATGCCGTACAGAGCGTCGACGTCGTTGGTGGCCAGCGCATAGAAGATCATGTCGACCGAATAGCCGCTGAACGCGAATGCCCCGGCCTTCGAGCGCACGTCCTTGGGCCGCTCCGGCGGCGAGCCGGGCACGTTGTCGAGCAGCGTGCCGGTGGTGCTCTTGGTGGGGCTCGGCGACAGGCTCGGAAGCTCAGAACCCTTGTCATCGGAGCCGCCACACGCGGTCAACGTCGTGGTCAGTGCCACGGCCACGAGCAGCGCGCGGAATGTCACGGTGTCTCTCCCCCGATTGATCGCCGGTACAGCATGACGCACCATCACAGACAGCGCGTCACCTGCAGTCTACATCTCCCGATCGCCCCGGATGAACGTCGTGAGGGGAGCGGCCGAAGCCACTCCCCTCACGACGAACAAGGCGATGCGAAGCTCAGCGCGGCGACGTCAGCGGCGCCAGCACGGGGTGCAGGTCGGCCTCCTTGGCGCCTTCGGCGAACTTGTTGTGCTGGTAGGCGACGTCCGTGCCGGCCGACGAGAACGCCTGGCACAGCTTGGTGAGCGACGTCTTGAACGTGCCCCATGCCTCGTTGAACTCCGAGGCACCCTTGGAGGTCCACTCCTCGTTGGCGGTGCTCAACGAACCGTCCACGTCGCTGATCATGAGGTCGGTGTCCTGCATCGACTTCTCGAGCGTCTTGTACAGCGCTTCGAGGTCTTCGATCCGTGCTCTGGCCATGCGGCTGCTCTCCTCTGATAGGTCCGTCCCCCGACACCCCGCCGAAGGACCCACGTCGGTGTTTCCTTGGATAGTAGACCAGCGGCAAGACGGCACCGAGACGGGTTGCGACATGCATACGCATATACTTCCTGTTCGAATCATTGGGTGATGACTCACGGGGGGTCACATGGCCGGCGAAGACGAGCCGAAAGAGACGAACCTCTATCTCACAACGCTGGAACGCTGTCGGGACACGCTGATACCGGACTGCCGTGACACGGTGCACGAAGGTTCTGGATCGCCGGCCGACGCGATCGCCAACCCGCTCGGCGACGGTGGTTGGGAATGCACCGAGGCCACGGCCTGGGTCGCCGAGCTCACCCAGCACTGCACCGGGATCCTCGACGCCTTCGACGACGCGATCGATGCCGTACGCAAGAAGGCCGGCTCCGAGCCGGAGAAGGTGCCTGCCCACGACTGGCGGGGCAACAACTGGCCACGCACGTGGTCGATGGAACAGCGGATGCGCTGACCGGTGGTCGACGACCGGTCGGGTGGATATCCCGGGCGGGCCTGGTGAGGCAGACAGCGTTCAGGCCAGCGCCAGGTCCATGGGCCACGTGTTTCGTCACGCTGGAGGACTCGGCGGCGTCAGGAAGGGCTCCAGCATCTGGGCCTGCGGTCAGGTGAAGCTGATCGCCCTGACGCGGGAGGTCGATCCCGACGACGACGCGCTCCAGAAGGTGCTCGAGGAGTTCGCCGACCTCGCCGGATGCTGGCCGTCCTGACCTCGACTCGACATCAGTCGATCTCGGTGACTGCCGAACCCTCAGCCCAGGGCCGAGACGGCTGCAACGGCGCGTGCGAGCTCGGTCGCCGCCGTGTCGAGGTCCTCGGCCGTGGTCGTACGTCCGAACGTGAAGCGGACCGCGGTCTGCGCGACGGGCGCGTCGTAGCCCATCGCCGTGAGGACGTGCGACGGCTCGTCGCTGCCGGCGGCGCAGGCCGAGCCGCTGGAGCACACGATGCCACGCGCTTCGAGCTCGAGCAGGATCGTCTCGCCGTTGGTGCCCGGGAAGACGAACGAAGCGCTGCCGGGCAGCCGGTGGTTGCGGTGACCGGTGAGCTCGGCGCCGGGAACCTCGGCGAGGACCCGACCGATGAAGGCGTCGCGCCGAGCGATCGTCTCGTCGTTCGAGCCGCCCGCGAGGCGCAGTGCCGTGGCCATGCCGACGGCTGCCGCGACGTTCTCGGTGCCCGATCGTCGGCCGGACTCCTGCCCGCCACCGTGGATCAGGGGCTCGACTCGTGTGCCACGTCGGACGTACAGCACCCCGATGCCCTTGGGGGCGCCGAGCTTGTGGCCGGAGATGCTCATGGCCTGCACGCCGAGGCGGTCGACGTCGAGGTCCAGCCAGCCGGCGGCCTGGACGGCGTCGGTGTGGAACGGCACGCCCTTGTCAGCGGCGAGCCTCGACAAGGTCTCGACCTGCTGGATCGTGCCGACCTCGTTGTTGGCGTACTGGATGCTGACCAGCGTCGTCTCGTCGCGGAGTGCCTCGGCAAGCGCCGCCGGCTGCACCATGCTGTCGTGGTCGACCTCGAGGACCGTGATGTCGTAGCCGAGGCGGCCGAGGAACTCCGCCGACTCCAGCACCGCCGGGTGCTCGATCGACGAGACGATGACGTGCTTGCCGCGTGGGGCGGCCAGGGCGATGCCCTTGATCGCCGCGTTGTCGGACTCGGTGCCGCCTGACGTGAAGGTGATCTCCGACGCGCGGGCTCCCAGCGCCTGTGCCACGTCGGCCCGAGCTTGTTCGAGCGCCCGGCTGGCCGACTCGCCGACCTCGTGATGGCTCGACGGATTGCCGAAGTCGGGCCCGAAGTAGGGCCACATCGCCTCGAGCACCTCCCGCTTGAGTGGGGTGGTCGCCGCCTCGTCGAGGTAGATCACTAGGACACCGTGATGTCGAGACCGAGGTCGAGCGCCCGCACGCTGTGGGTCAGCGCGCCGACGGAGATGACGTCTACGCCCGTACGCGCGACGTCGGCGATCGTGTCGAGCGTGATGCCGCCGCTTGCCTCGACGAGCGCACGACCGGCGATCTTCTCGACGCCTGCCCGCAGGTCGTCGAGGCTGAAGTTGTCGAGCATGATCGTGCCGGCCGCGTCCGAGTCGAGCACCGCGTCGAGCTGCTCGAGCCGGTCGACCTCGACCTCGATGTGCGTCGTGTGCGGCAGGTCAGCCTTGGCCTGCCGCAAGGCGGCGGTGAGGTCGGCGATTACGGCGAGGTGGTTGTCCTTGGCCATCACGGCATCGGACAGTGAGTAGCGGTGGTTGTGGCCGCCGCCGCAGCGCACGGCGTGGCGTTCGAGCGCTCGGAGACCTGGTGTGGTCTTGCGGGTGTCGACGACGCGGGTCGAGGTGCCGGCGACCGCCTCGACGTACGTCGAGGTGAGCGTCGCGATGCCGGTCATGCGCTGCACGAGGTTGAGCGCGACCCGCTCGGCCTGCAGGATGGCCCGTGCGGGGCCCTCCACCCGGGCGAGCACGGAACCCGCCTCGAACCGCTCCCCGTCGGCCGCCTCGAGCGTGACCTTGACCGTCGCGTCGAGTGTCGTCATGGCAACCTCGAACACCTCGGCGCCGGCGAACACGCCCGGCTCCCGTGCGACCAGGTCGGCGCGTGCCACGGCTGACTCGGGCACGAGGGTCTGCGACGTGAGGTCACCGAACGGGGCGTCCTCGTCGAGCGCGAGGTCGACGACACGCTGGATCTGGCGGCGCTCAAGCATGCTGCGGCGCGATCGAGGAGTGCCTGGCCTGAGCAGGGTCACTGTCGGGGAAGTCGGTGCGATAGTGGCCGCCACGCGATTCACGACGAGCCAGCGCACTGGCCACGACCGCGCGCGCCACGACGAGCAGGTTGGCGTCCTCGGCGGACTTGGCGTCGGTCGCGTTGGGCGCCCGCCACTGCGCGAGCGTTGCGAGGGCGCGCTGAAGATCCTCACCGTTGCGTGACAGCCCGGCGGCGTCCCACATGAGCTGCTGCAGGTCGCTGCGGTTGACGTCGTCACCGTCAGGATCGTCCGCGAGGTCGATCGCGATCGGCGCGGGCCAGTCGGCATCGAAGTCGGCGAGCGGAGCCGGGTCGCTGATGCCCTCGATGACGCGAGTGCCGTAGACCGCGCCCTCGAGCAGCGAGTTGGACGCCAGCCGGTTGGCGCCGTGCAGTCCGTTGCAGGCGGCCTCGCCGACCGCGTAGAGGCCGGGGATTGAGGTGCGTCCCCACTCGTCGGTGCGGATGCCACCCATGTAGTAGTGCGCCGCCGGGGTCACCGGGATCGGCACCTCGCCCCAGTCGAAGCCCTGGGCACGGCACGCCGCGTCGATGTTGGGGAACCGCTTGGCGAGAAACTCCGCGCCGAGCGCCGTGGCGTCCAGGCGTACGGGGATGCCGGACTGCTTGGCCATCTGCGCGGCGATGCCTCGGGCCACGACGTCGCGCGGCGCCAGCTCGGCGTCGGGGTGCACGTCGAGCATGAAGCGCTTGCCCTCGGCATCGATCAGGACCGCACCCTCACCGCGTACGGCCTCGGACACCAGGAAGTTGCCCGGGGCGTCGAGCGACGTCGGGTGGAACTGGTAGAACTCGAGGTCTGCAGCGACGGCGCCGGCCCGCAGTGCCATGCCGAGCCCGTCGGCCGTGGCAACCTCCGGGTTGGTCGTGTAGGGGTAGAGCTGGCCCGCGCCCCCCGTCGCGAGGATCACCGAGTCGGCCCGGAGCTCCTCGCCATCGAGGAGCCTGACCCCGACGCAACGAGGGGTCCCTGAGCCTGTCGAAGGCTCGACGATCACGTCAACGACGGTCGTCCGCTCACGGATCGTCACGGCGCTCTCGCGGAGCCGATCGATCAAGGCGTACGCGATGCCGGCCCCGGTGGCGTCTCCGCCGGCATGCAGGATGCGTGCGTAGGAATGTGCGGCCTCGAGCCCGTGCGACAGCTCGCCGTCGTGGCGGTCGAACGGCACGCCCCGGGCGATGAGCTCGTCGATCGCCCCCGGTCCCTCGGCGCACAGGATGCGGACGGTGTCCTCGTCGCTGAGGCCCGCACCGGCCACCAGCGTGTCGCCGACGTGCGACTCGATCGTGTCACCGAGGTGCGGCGCGCCGGGATCGTCCATGGCGTCGATCACGACGGCGACCCCGCCCTGTGCGTAGCGGGTGTTGCTCTGCGCCAGGTCGGCCTTGGTGACGAGCGTGACGTCGTACGCCTCGGCGGCCTCGAGGGCCGCGGTCATGCCGGCCACTCCGCTGCCGACGACGATGATGCTGTTGCGCATGTCGAGTCCTTACTTCGGGAGCGCCGCGAGCATGCGCTCGAGCGCGACCTTGGCTTCGGTGGCGATGTCGTCGGGGACGATGATCTCGTTGCGGAGCTCGCCGGCGACGAGGCCGTCGAGGGTCCAGGCGAGGTAGCCCGGATGGATGCGGTACATCGTCGAGCACGGGCACACGACCGGGTCGAGGCAGAAGATCGTGCGGTCGGGGAACTCGGCGGCGAGTCGGTTGACCATGTTGACCTCGGTGCCGATTGCGATGACGTCACCCGGCTCGGACGCGATGACGTACTTGCGGATCGCGTCGGTGGATCCCGCTGCGTCCGCCGCGTCGACGACCGGCATCGGGCTCTCAGGGTGCACGATGACCTTGACGCCGGGGAACTCGGCACGTGCCTTGTCGATCTGGGCAACCGTGAACCGCTTGTGGACCGAGCAGAAGCCGTGCCACAGGATCACCTTGGCGTCGTTGAGCTCCTCGACGGTGTTGCCGCCGAGCTCCTTGCGCGGGTTCCACATCGGCATCTGCTCGAGCGGGATGCCCATGGCCTTGGCGGTGTTGCGGCCGAGGTGCTGGTCCGGGAAGAAGAGCACGCGCTGGCCGCGCTCGAAGGCCCACTCGAGGACCGTGGCGGCGTTGGACGACGTGCAGACGATGCCGCCGTGGCGACCGCAGAACGCCTTGAGCGCCGCCGAGGAGTTCATGTAGGTCACCGGGATGACCGGCTGCTTGCCGTCGGCGCTCGACTCTTCGCCGTACACGGCCATGAGCTCCTCCCAGCACGCCTCGACCGAGTCCTCGTCGGCCATGTCGGCCATCGAGCAGCCCGCAGCGAGGTTGGGCAGGATCACGTGCTGCTCGGGACGGGCCAGGATGTCGGCCGTCTCGGCCATGAAGTGGACACCGCAGAACACGATCGTGTCGGCGTCGGGCTTGGTCAGGGCGGCGTTGGCGAGCTGGAACGAGTCACCGACGAAGTCGGCGTACTGAATGACCTCGTCGCGCTGGTAGAAGTGACCGAGGATCACGAGGCGGCTGCCGAGCGTGTCCTTGGCGGCGCGGATGCGGGCGTGCAGCTCGTCGTCGGTCATGCGTTGGTACTCGGCAGGCAGCTGCCCCGGGCGTACGACGGGCTCGGGGATCACGTCGTTCTCGGACGCGCCCGGGCCGTAGCCGGGGAACGTGTCGAACTCCCACGGCCCCTTGGCGAGCTCGACGTCACAGCTCGTCTCGGGTGCCGCGACGATGGTGTCGTTGATGGAGGTGGTCATCTGCGCTCCTCGGGGGCGTTTGACGGGGGTCCTGCCTCGAAGCGGAACAGGGCCGGAGGCCGGTGGCTCGTGCCCTGCAGGCAGGTGCCCGTGGGGACGAGGGTCTTGCTGGCCAGCGCCTGGCGGCGGAAGTTGGCCGGGTCGAGATGCGTGCGCAGCACGGCTTCGTGCACGGCGCGCAGCTCCGCGAGGGTGAACTCGTGGGGCAGGAACCCGTGCGCGATCTGGGTGTAGGTGATCTTGGCTCGCAGTCGGGCCAGGGCGTAGTCGACGATCTCGGTGTGGTCGAACGCCAGCGGCGGCAGCTCGTCGGCGACGAACCACTCGACGTTCTCGCCGTCGACCGCACGGGCGACCTCGTCGGGCTGCACGAGCGCCCAGTAGACGATCGACACGACCCGGTCGTCCGGGGAGCGGTCGAGGCTGCCGAAGGCGTACAGCTGCTCGAGGTAGTTGGGAGTCAGTCCGGTCGTACGTTCGAGGGTGTGGCGGGCGCTCGCCGCGAGGTCCTCGTCGGCCTCGAGCGGGCCGCCGGGCAGGGCCCACTGGCCTTCGTAGGGCTCGCGGATGCGGCGAACGAGTGGCAGCCACAACGTCATGAGCCCGGTCTCGGGGTGCGGGCGGAGCGCGAAGATCACGGTGGAGACCGCGAGGGAGACCCGTTGGTCGATCGCTGACTGCGTCGTCACGCGCGTGCCTCCACTCTCAGGGGTACTTAAGGTTGAGTTGACTCTAAGGTCACTCTAGCGGCCCCCTTAAAGTCATGTCAACCCTAAGTCGCCCCCGTTGATGCGGCTATGCGCAACGGCCGTTGCCTTGGCCTTGCGATGTCGGTGGTGGCGCCGATGATGGGGGCATGCTGCTTGCCGACGTCGTCGCCACCTCCGATGCGGTCGCCGCCACACGTTCACGCACGGCGAAGGTCGCCGCTTTCGCCGATCTGCTGCGCAGGGCGGCCGACGAGCCCGTTGCGATCCCCATCGTCACGTCCTATCTCGCCGGGGCGCTCCGACAGCGCCGCACCGGCCTTGGTTGGCGGTCCTTGCAGGACCTGCCCGAGCCGGCGGGCGATCCGACCCTCGACGTCAACGAGGTCGATGCGATGTTCGAGCGGCTCGCCGCCCTGGCCGGTGCCGGTTCGCAGGCCGCACGGGCCGAGGCCACCCGCACCCTGTTCGGCCGCGCCACAGCCGACGAGCAGCGATGGCTGCGCGGCATCGTCACCGGCGAGGTCCGCCAAGGTGCGCTCGACTCGTTGGTGCAAGAGGCGCTCGCCGCGGCCGGCGCCGTCCCGGTGGCGTCCGTCCGCCGAGCGGCCATGATGGCCGGGGCGACGGTCGACGTGGCAGCCGCTGCGCTGACCGGCGACGAAGAGGCGCTCGCCGTGTTCACGCTCCAGGTGGGCCGGCCCGTGCTGCCGATGCTGGCCTCGACCGCCCCTGACGTCGAGGCTGCGATGGCCAAGGCCGGCGGCGGCGAGGTGGCGATCGACACCAAGCTCGACGGTGTCCGCATCCAGGTGCATCGTCGCGGCGATGACGTCCTTGTCGTCACCCGCTCCCTCGACGACGTGACGGACCGGCACCCCGAGGTCGTCGAGGTGGCCCGCGCGCTCCCCTGCCACGACGTCGTGCTCGACGGCGAGGTCCTGGCACTCGGCCCCGACGGCCGGCCGCGACCCTTTCAGGAGACGGCGTCGAGGGCGGCGACGGCGGGTGGCACGGTCCGGCTTACCCCCGCCTTCTTCGACCTCCTCCACCTCGACGGCCGGGACCTGGTCGACGCGCCGACTGCCGAGCGTCTCGCCGCGCTCGAAAGTCTGGTCCCTGAGCAGCACCGAGTGCCTCGGCTCATCACCGCGGATGCTGGCGAGGCAGCGGAGTTCGCTTCGGGGGTGCTTGCCCTCGGACACGAAGGGGTGGTCGTCAAGAGCCTTGCCGCCCCCTATGCGGCGGGCCGGCGCGGAGCCGCGTGGGTCAAGGTCAAGCCCGTGCACACTCTCGACCTCGTGGTCCTGGCGGTCGAGCGCGGGTCCGGCCGGCGCAGCGGGTGGTTGTCCAACATCCACCTCGGCGCCCGCGACGGCGACGCATACGTGATGCTCGGCAAGACGTTCAAGGGCATGACCGACGAGATTCTCGCGTGGCAGACCGAGCGCTTCCGCGACCTGCAGACGAGCGACGACGGCTATGTCGTCACGGTGCGGCCGGAGCAGGTCGTCGAGATCGCGTTCGACGGCGTCCAGCGCTCGACCCGCTATCCCGGTGGCGTCGCCCTGCGCTTCGCCCGGGTGATCCGCTACCGCGACGACAAGACGCCGGCCGAGGCCGACACCATCGACACCGTCCGCGCGTTCCTCACCACCTGACCCGTCACCAAACCCCGCTGACGGGTCACTTTTCGCCCCACGACGGGTCAGTTATGGCCCGCTGACGGGTCACTTGTTGCCTCACGACGGGTCAGTTGTCGCCTCAAGGAGACGATCGGGCGGTGCGCGCCGCCCAAAAGTGACCCCTCAGCGGCCAGAAAGTGACCCGTCAGCGGTCAAAAAGTGACCCGTCAGCGGAAGTTGCGGCCTTGGTGCTTGGCGGGGATCGCGGCCGCGGCCTCGGGATAGACGCTCTCGATGCGCTCGAGCTTGTCGGCGACCAGGTTGGTGACGCCGTCGAAGCGCTCGAGCTTGCCACGGATGATCATGCCGGCCGAGTTGCGGGCGACCCGGCGATAGCGGCTCCACAGCGCCTGGGAGCACACGACGTTGAGCATCCCGGTCTCGTCCTCGATGTTGAGGAACGTCACGCCCACGGCCGTGGCAGGACGCTGCCGGTGCGTGATCAAGCCGGCAACCTTGACCCGTCGACCGGAGTCGGCGGTGGCGAGCCCGGCAACGGAATGGATGCCCTCGGACTCCAGCAGCGGGCGGAGGAACTCGACGGGATGCTTCTCGGGAGAGATGCGGGTGGCCCACAGGTCGGCCATCGTCTCCTCGACCTCGGTCATGCCCGGCAGCATCGGCGGCGGCGACTGGACCGAGGTCCCTTCGAGCTGGTCGGGATTCTCGACGTAGCCGGCATTCCACAAGGCCTGGCGGCGTGACAGCCCGAACACGTCGAACGCTCCCGCGGTGGCCAGCGACTCCATCTGGGCGACGGTCAGCCCGGTCCGCCGCGACACGTCGGCCATGTCCTTGAACGGCTGCTGCTCGCGCTCGGCCACGATGCGCCGGGCGACCTCGAGGCCAAGCCCCTGCACCTCGTCGAGCCCCAGGCGTACGGCGAAGCCACCGTCACGGCGATGCTGCGGCGTCGGATCCGGCGTGCCGCGGACGAACTTCGGGACCGGCGGTTGCTCGCGCTCCAGACAGCTGTCGAGCCCCGTCGCCTCGGCACTCTCGAGGACTTCGAGATCTGCCTGTGCCTGCGAGTGCATGATGTCGGGACGCAGGACCGTGACGCCGTGGTGGCGGGCATCGGTCACGAGCGACTGCGGTGAGTAGAAGCCCATCGGCTGGTTGCGCAGCAGCGCTGCCAGAAATGCCGCGGGATAGTGCAGCTTGAGCCACGAGCTGGCATAGACCAGCAGCGCGAAGCTCAACGCGTGGCTCTCGGCGAAGCCGAAGTTGGCGAACGACTGGATCTTGACGTAGATCGCGTCGGCCTCCTCCCCCGTGATGCCATGCGCGGCCATGCCTTCGTAGAGCTTGAGCCGCAGCGACTCGATGCGCTCGATGCCTCGCTTGGAGCCCATCGCCCGGCGCAGCAGGTCGGCCTCGTCACCCGTGCAACCGCCGAGCTTGATCGCCATCTGCATCAGCTGTTCTTGGAACAACGGGACGCCCAGCGTACGTTCGAGCACCTCCTTGAGCGCGGGATGCGCGTACGTGACCGGCTCGCGACCCGTGGCGCGCCGGATGTAGGGGTGCACCGCGCCACCCTGGATCGGGCCGGGACGGATCAGGGCGATCTCGATCGCGAGGTCGTAGTAGGACCGAGGTTGCAGCCGCGGCAGCGTGCCGATCTGGGCCCGGCTCTCGACCTGGAACACCCCGATCGAGTCGGCCCGGCACAGCATGTCGTAGACCGCGGCCTCCTCCTTGGGCATCGAGGCGAGGTCCCACTGCTCCCCCAGGTGCTCGGCGACGATCCGCATCGTGTGGTCGAGGGCGCCGAGCATGCCGAGGCCCAGCAGGTCGAACTTGACCAGCCCCATCCACTCGCACGCGTCCTTGTCCCACTGCAGCACCGTGCGGTGGTCCATGCGCCCGCGCTCGATGGGGCAGACCTCGCCGATGGGTCGCTCGGTGAGGATCATGCCGCCGGAGTGGATGCCGAGATGTCGTGGACCGCCGAGCAGCTGCTGCGCCAGCGACACCACCTGGGTGGGGACGTTCGAGGTCTCGTCGGCCGAGATCGCGCTCCACGCATCGATCTGCTTGGACCATGCGTCCTGTTGACCGGGCGAGTAGCCCAACGCCTTGGCCGCATCACGTATGGCCGAGCGTGGCCGATAGCTGATGACGTTGGCGACCTGTGCGGCGTTGTGCCGGCCATAGGTCTCGTAGACCCACTGGATGATCTCCTCGCGCCGGTCGGAGTCGAAGTCGACGTCGATGTCGGGCTCCTCCTCACGCGTCGTGGCGAGGAAGCGCTCGAACGGCAGGTTGTAGAAGATCGAGTCGACCGCCGTGATGCCGAGCGCGTAGCAGAGCGCGGAGTTGGCCGATGAGCCTCGGCCCTGGCACAGGATCTTGCGCCGCCGGGCCTCCATGACGATGTCGCGGACGATCAGGAAGTAGCCCGGGAAGTCCTTCTCCTCGATGACCTTGAGCTCACGGTCGATGCGCTCGCGCGCTGCGTCGAGGTTGTGGGCATAGCGCTCACGGATGCCCTGCTCGGCCAGCTCCCGCAGATAGCTCATCGCGGTGTGCCCCTCGGGGATGCCGCGATGCGGCAGGCGAGGAGTCGCAGCGCGCAGGTCGAAGGCGAGCTCGTCGGCGATCGCGACCGTACGCTCGACAGCGCCCGGGAACCTCGCGAAGAGAGCCTGCATCTCGGCGCCGGACCGCAGGTGCGCCGCACCGGTGGCCGGCAGCCAGCCGTCCATGTCGGCCAGACTGCGGCGAGCGCGGACCGCCGACATCGCGGCAGCGAGCTGACGGGTCGCGGGCCTGGCGAAGTGCACGTTGTTGGTCGCGACCGTCGGCAGCCCGTGCATCGCGGCCAGCTCGGCGAGGGCGTCGTTGGTGACGCTGTCGTCCGGGAAGCCGTGGTCGATCAGCTCGACCACGACGTTGTCGAGGCCGAACAGCGCGGTGAGTCGGTCCAGGGCATTCGCGGCCTCGTCGAGCCCCTGACGACTGAGTGCGTGACGAACGTGGCCCTTGCGGCACCCGGTGAGGATCAACCAGTGGTCGCTGCCCCGCTCGGCGAGCTCCTCGAGGTCGTAGACGGGGCGGCCCTTCTCGTCACCGCGGAAGTGCGCGTCGGTCATCGCGGCGGCGAGGCGGTGATAACCCTCGACCCCACGCGCCAGGACCAGCAGGTGGCTGCCCTCGGGATCGGCGGTGCCGTTCTGCGGCTTGCTGAGTCCGAGGGACAGCTCGGCGCCGAAGATCGTCTTGAGCCCCGCATCGTCGTAGGCGACCGCCTCCTCGGCGAACCGCGGGGCACCGTAGAACCCGTCATGATCGGTCAGCGCCAACCCGTGCAGGCCCAGGCCGATCGCCTCCTCGACCAGCTCGTCGGGACCGCTGGCTCCGTCGAGGAAGCTGAAGTTGCTGTGGCAGTGCAGCTCGGCGTAGGGCACGACCGGTCCCTCGGGACGCTTGAGCTCCTTGGGCTGGGTCTTGGCGCGCTTGCGCGACCAGCCCGGCGCATCCCCGCCGTCCGGTTCGGGCTTGCCGGACAAGCGACGTTCGAGCTCACGCCACGACACGTCCGGGTTGTTCCACCCCACTCAACCCACCCACTCAGTCATATTTGGCCTCCGTCCACCAGGAGCCACCCTCGACGATCATGAGGTAGGCACTGCCGTCGACGCCCACGACCTGGAAGCGGGCGATGCGGCGTGCGGCGGCTTCGTCCCACCACTGGTCGTCGACCGGCCACGGCCCGGCCCACGACGCGACGGGTTGCCAGTCCTGACCCGTCGCGGCCCGGAATCGCGCGGGCTCGCCCGTGACCATGCCCCGACCGGTGACCCCGATGGCCTGACCCTCGGCACCGACGACCATGGCCTGCTGGGGCTCGGTATAGACCGTCGCCGGCGCGGGCGGCGGCAGGCTGCCCGGCCACGGCAGCCCCACGGCACGGGCGGCGACCGGACGCTCACCCCAAGGGGCGAGCAGCTGCCGCTCGGCCGGCCCGCGGCCGCCCTGGACCGAGACCGAGACGACCGCCTCGTGCCCGACGATGCTCTGCACCCGCGCCACCCCGCGCTCGACCCGCTCGTCGGGACCTCCACCGAAGAGGCTGTCGGCGTGGTCGCCCAGCGGCTCGGTGACCTCGGGGATCAGGCGTACGGCATCGACCGGCGCACGGATCGCACCATCGACCTGCAGCTGCCAACGGACCCGGTCGACCAGGTCGGTCGAACCGAACCAGCGCGGATGCATCCATCGCCGGGACGTCGCCAGCGAGCCGTCGGTGTCGACCTCGATCAGGACCGTCGTGCACACCAGCCCATGACCAGCCAGATCGGTGACGAACTTCTCGGCGGTCCTGCGCACGCTGAACGCGATCTGCTCGGCCAGGTCGAGCGGCGGCTCCAGCACGAGGGTCGCCTCGAACTCCGGTGGCACCTGGCGCCGGCTGATCGGCTGGGGGTTGAGGCCACGCGCCATGCGGTGCAGGAGCTCGCCGTGCGTGCCGAAGCGGGTGTGCACATCGGCCGGCGAGAGGGCGGCGAAGTCGCCCAGGGTCAGCAGTCCCATGCGACGCAGCAGCCCCACCATGGACTCGTCGTCGAGCGCATCGATCGGCAGGTCCCGCAGGAACTGGGCCGATCCGCCGGGCGGCACGACAAGGCTGTCCTGGGCCAGCGCGCGGCGCGCGGCCTGCTCGGCGGCGAAGAGACCGTCGGCGATGCCCGCACGCACGTCCCACACCCCGAGGCGTACGAGCCGCTCGGCGATGATGGCTGCCGCCTCGGGCTCGCCACCGTAGAACCGGGCCGGCACGTTGATGGCGCAGAGCCCGGGCCGCAACGGCGCCACCCCCGGGCTGAGCTCCTCGATCGCGGTCAGCACCGCCTCGAAGGCGCGCGCATCGGCGTCGGGGTTGTAGTCGTGCAGGGCCAGGCCCGGACACCGCGACTGGGCATCGCGGCGGCGCATGCCACGGCGTACGCCCTCGACGCGCGCGGCCTGCGAGCAGGCCAGGACCTGGCCCTTGTGGAGCACCGCGGCGGGCGTCGAGGCCGAGCTCTCGACGGCGACGATCGGCCAGTCCGGCGCCCACAGCACCATGGTCCGACTCCTTCGCTCGGACACCTAGCTCACGCTCCGCAGCGTGGACCGTCCCTCGCGAGCCGGAGCCGCCCCCGTCTCGACCCGACGGATGGCCTGAGCCCGGTCGGGCAGCCACAGCTGTCCTGTGCGAGGCGGCGCGGTGCCGCGGCGGACCTCGACCGTGACCCGGCGAGCCTGGAGGTGCCCGTGCCCCCAACCCAACCCGACCCACTCGGCGTCACGCAACGACAACCGGGCGTCACAACGCGGCCAGTCACCATAGGCGATGAGGACGCTCCCCCGCTGACGCAGCCGGGCACTGATGCGGCTGACGTCCTTGGCCGAGACCTCCGGCGGCGCGGCCACCACGACGACCCCCAGCACGTCGATCAGTGCGGCGGTGGCCTCGAGCCACGCCTCGCCCGGATCCGGCACCAGGATCGTGCGTCGCAGGTCGACTCCAGCGGCTGCGGCGGCCTCGAGACCGAACTCCGCCGACCCCACGACACCACACCAGGCACCATCGGCGGAGGGCCCCGCCATGAGAGCCATCGCCAAGCTCGCCGAGTCGACGCCATAACTGGATCCACTCTGCAATTGCAGCAGTCCCGCGAAGGCGGCATGCGTCGCAACGGGTTGGGCGGCGGGACGTCCCTGCATCTGGTCCACACGCGCACGCAGCTCGTCCAGGGTCGGGGCAGGAGCTACGGTCATGACCCCATCTTCGAACATGTGTTCGAAGGAGTCAATCCGCCAGAAGGGCTAGCTCGTCACGGTCACCGTGATGGTCGGCGACGACGCGGCGGACACGCTGGGACTGCCGCTGTAGCGTATCTGGACCTTGTGCTTTCCGGTCGACCTGAAGACCGGCAGCAGCACCTCCTGACCCCCCTCGACGACCGCAGTGGTCGAGATGCGCTTGCCATCGATGTAGACGTCGATGTTGCCGGTGGGCACCTGCTCCTGGGTGGCCGTGACGAGCACCTGGGCGGTCAGCCGCGTCACCTTGTTCTTGGCGCGGGTCGACGACAGCGTCAACGCCACCGACGCCCCAGCCTTCAACACGGCCTTGGCGGCCGAGAGTCCCGAGAAGTCGGGGAACCCCTCGGTGTGTGCCGTCGACCGCACCGTCAGGGTGCGACCGAGATCATCACCCGTCAGCGTGTACGACGTGTCGGTCGCACCCGCGATCGACTCACCATTGCGCAACCACTGGTAGGTGACCGAGTCCGGGTGGCCGTTCCATTGGGGTGCGACCGTCAGGGCGCTGCCAACCGTCGAGTCACCCGTCAGAGCAGGCTGCCCGATCGGCGCCGGAATGCCCGCCAGGTTCAGGATGCCCGCACCGCAGACGTTGCGCTCGGCACCGGTGTTCGGATCGTTCGAGATGCAGGTGAAGTAGCCGCTGAGATGCGGTGGCTTGACCGCAGAGGCCTTGAGCACCTGCACGACCTCGTCGTTCGTGAAGTCCCCCAGAGAGAGCACCAGCGCTGCGGCCGCCGAGACCTCCGGCGCCGCCATCGAGGTGCCGGCCAGCTGCCCGTACGTCGACCTCCTCGGACCGGTCGTGCCGGCATCGATGGTCGACCAGATGCCTTGGCCCTCACCGACTTCTCCGCCCGGAGCCATCATTCCGATCGTGTAGCCGGCATTCGTGTACGACGTGGGTGCGCCCTTGTCGTCGGTCGCCCCCACGGACAGCACGCCCCGGCAGTTGGCCGGCGTCCGCGAGAGGACCACCTTGCCCTGGTTGCCCGCCGACGCGACGACGACCACTCCGCGCGCTCGTGCCTCGTCGATGACCTCTTGATAGGCCGCAGGGCACAGGTTGTCGGTGACGGTGCTCGAGAGCGAGAGGTTGATGACATCAGCAGGCGTCTTGTTGCGTGGGATGCCAGGGACGTCGCCGCCGGCCGCCCAGCGGATGCCGGCGACGATGTCCGACATCGTGGCGCCGCACTGACCCGCGACGCGTACGGGCTGGAGCGTCACACCCGGCGCGATGCCCGAGACGCCGATGCCGTTGTTGCGCAAGGCACCGATGATGCCGGCCACGTGCGTGCCGTGCCACGAGCTGGGGTGCGCCGCGCAGTAGGTCCCATTCGACCCGTTGCCCGGGTCCGCGGCGTTGGAGTCACGCCCACCACCGTCACCGGAGTTACGGCTGTCGGCGATCATGTCCCAGCCGGGCACGGTCTGCCTCGAGAGGTCCGGGTGTGCCACGATGCCGCTGTCCACGACCGACACGACGACCGACTTGCGGCCCTGCGTGGCCTCCCACATGGCCGGCGCGTCGATGCTGTAGTCGGCTGCCGGCTCGCCGTCGTCCGATGCCGCCTCCGGCGACCACAGGTTGTTCTGCTGCGGGAAGTACGGGTCGTTGGGTGCGGCGTCGGGCGTGGCGACGAGGTCGGGACCGACCTGCGCCACTTCGGGCAACGCGTTCAGGAGCTTGGTCACCGACCGTACGGTCGACGCCGACACCTTCTTGTCGAGGCGTATCGACACCAGGGAGTCGCCCAGCTGCGACTGCCCGACGACATCTCGGCCCAGCAGCAGGGAGATCGTGCCCAGCGCCGACTCCGGAAGCGGACCGTTGGTCGAGACGATGATCCCGGTTGCGCTCGAAGACCCGGTCGCCTTCTCGGTGCCCACCGGCGGTGGAGGCTGCGCACTCCTGGTGCTGGCCTCGGCAACCGAGGGCAGAAGCAGGGTGCACAGAATGATCAGGGAGCAAACCCAGCGCGTCATGTCGATCCTTCGCTAGCGCCTTACTCCCAACGTCAGAGTACGGCCGCCAGCGAAGAATCGTTGCGAATCCGCGAAATCAGGCTCCCAGCTCGATCGACGCACCAGGGATGGCGTCCAGCAGCTTGCGGGTGTAGCTCTGCTGCGGGTTGTCGAAGACCTGCGAGACAGTCGCGGCCTCCACGATCTTGCCGTCCTGCATCACCACGACGTCATCGGCGATCTGCCGGACCACCGCGAGGTCGTGCGTGATGAACAGGTAGCTCAGGCCGAGCTCGGCCTGCAGATCGTTGAGCAGCTCGAGGATCTGCGCCTGCACCAGCACGTCGAGTGCCGAGACGGCTTCGTCGCAGATGACGACCTCGGGCTCGAGGGCCAGCGCGCGGGCAATGGCCACGCGCTGTCGCTGGCCACCGGAAAGCTCGCCGGGATAGCGAGACATCACGGTGGTCGGCAGCGAGACCTTGTCGAGCAGGTCGCGGACGCGCGCCTCGCGCTCCTTCTTGGTGCCCACATTGTGCAAGCTCAGCGGCTCCTCGATCGACTGGTAGATAGAGTACAGCGGATCCAGCGATGCGTAAGGGTTCTGGAACACCGGCTGCATCTGCCGGCGCAGCCTCAACCGCTCCGCCTTGGACTTCAGGTCGCGTACGTTCCTGCCGTCGAAGATCACGTTGCCCGAAGTCGGCGGCAACAGGTCGAGCACCATGCGCGCCACCGTGGACTTGCCCGAGCCGGACTCCCCCACGATCGCCGTGGTCGTTCCGCGGCGCAGCTTGAACGAGACATCGTCCACGGCCGCGAAGTCGACCTTCTGCCACGGCTTGGCACCGCGGAGCGAGAAGATCTTGGTGAGGTTCTCCACCACGATGATGTCCTTGCGACCCTCGCCGAACTCGGCATCACTGTGGGCAATCTCCGCGGCGACCTCCGCGGCGGTCTGGACCGCCTGCTCGCGCACCTCGGCGCGCGCACGTACGGACGACAACCGCTGCGACGCGAGCGAAGGCGCCCTGGAGACGAGCCGCTTGGTGTAGGGGTGCTCGGGACTCTGCAGGATGTCGCGGGCCGGGCCCGACTCGACCACACGCCCGCGATACATCACCACGAGGTGGTCGGCGCGCTCCGCAGCAAGACCCAGGTCGTGGGTGATCAGCATCACCGCGACACCGAGAGTGTCGGTGAGCTGGTCGAGATGATCGAGAATCTGCTTCTGCACCGTCACGTCGAGCGCCGAGGTCGGCTCGTCGGCGATCAGCAGCTTGGGACGTGCCGCCAGGCCCATGGCGATCAGCGCGCGCTGTCGCATCCCTCCGGAGAACTCATGGGGATACTGGCGGGCCCGACGTTCGGCGTCCGGCAGTCCGGCCTCCTCGAGGAGCTCGACGACTCGCTTGTCGGCTTCGGCCCCACTGGCGACCCCGTTGGCGACCAGCGCTTCCTTGATCTGGAAGCCGACCTTCCACAGCGGGTTGAGGTTGGACATCGGGTCCTGCGGCACCAGCCCGATGCTGGAACCCCGCAGAGCGAGGATCTTGCCCTTGCCTGCGTGACTGATGTCAGCACCGTCGAACGTGATGCTGCCGCCCAGGACGCGACCCGAACCCGGCAGCAAGCCGATGACGGCATGCGCCAGAGTGGACTTGCCGGAGCCCGACTCACCGACGATCGCGATGGTCTGGCCGGGGTAGATCGTGAGGTTCGCCTCGTCGACGGCGGTGAGCACCTGCTTGCCGGCCGTGAAGCCGACGCTGAGGTTCTCGACCTTGAGCAGGGGCTGGATGTCGTTCACTTCTTCCTCGCCTTCGGATCGAGGGCCTCGCGGACCGCCTCACCCAGCAGGATGAAGCCGAGGACCGTCATGGCCAGTGCGGCCGCCGGGACATACATGACCCTGAGGTACTGGCCGGACCGAACCTGGGACTGCGCGGCCGAGAGATCGTTGCCCCATGAGGCGACTCCCTGGGGCAGGCCCAGGCCGAGGAACGACAGCGAGGTCTCCGCGACGATGAAGACACCAAGCGAGATGGTTGCCGTCACGATCACCGGCGCCAGAGCGTTGGGCACGATGTGCCGCCACAGGTTCTTCATCCGGGAAGCACCGATAGCGGTGGCGGCGTCGACGAACTCGAGGTTCTTGGTCTCGAGCACCGCGCCGCGCATCTGGCGGGTGATCTGTGGCCAAGCGAACAATGAAAGTGCCAGCACGACGACGAGGACCGAGAGCCAGAACCCACGATCCGGCCACCGGTTGTTGAGCACCGAGACGGTGACGATGGAGGCCAGCAGCAGTGGGATCGAGAAGAAGATGTCACTGAGACGCGAGATCAACGTGTCGGCGAGCTTGCCGTAGTAGCCGGCAACTGCACCGGTCACGACACCCAGGAGAGTCGTGACGATTGTGGTGAAGAAGCCGACCGCGACGGAGGCGCGAGCGCCGTAGACCGTGCGAGCCCAGACGTCGTAGCCCTGTTGGTTGTAGCCGAACGGGTGCCCGCCGGACGGTGCCTCAAAGCTCTTGGACAGATGAGCCGTGGACGGTGACGCATCGGTGAACAGCGTCGGGAAGAAGATCATCGCGGCGATCACACCGAGGATCACGACCGACAGCCAGAAGAGGACCGAGGTGCGCAGCCGCTTCCACGCCTCTTTCCACTGGTTCTCGGGGACTGCGTCGACGTCGACCGCATCAATCTCCCTCAACGGGGTCTCGTCGACCGGTGCGACGAATCGCTCCTGGCCCGGGCGGGTGCCCGGCTGCGTCTCATGCATAGCGAATCCTCGGGTCGAGTACGGCGTAGAGAAGGTCGACCAGCAAGCTCATCAGCACGTAGACCATGACCATGAACGTGACGATGGCCACGACCGTCGCAGTCTCGCCCTGCTGGATCGCCTTGTAGGCAGCGTTGCCGATGCCCGGCACGTTGAAGATCGTCTCGGTGATCACAGCACCGGCCATCAAAGAGCCGAGGTTGATACCGATGTAGGTCACGACCGGCACGAGTGAGTTGCGCAGCACATGGTTTCGCACCACGGCACGGTTGGGCAGACCCTTCGCTCGGGCCGTGCGGACGTGATCAGCGGTGAGGTTCTCGGCGACCGAGGTGCGGGTCAGCCGGATCGTGTAGGCGAAGTTCGCGATCGCCAGCACGATGGCCGGCAGGATCAGGTCGGTCACCGTCCAGTCCCCGCCCACCGTCGGTGAGGTCCAGCCGAGCTTGACGCCGAAGATCAACTGCATCACGAAGCCGAGCACGAAGATGGGGATCGAGATCAGCAGCAGCGAGATGACCAGAGCGGTGGAGTCGAAGAGTCCGTTGCGGTTCAGGCCGGCGATCGTGCCGATCGCAATGCCGAGGATCGCATCGATCGCGAGAGCCATGACGGCCAACGTCACGGTGACGGGGAAGGTCTCCTTGATCAGATCCATCACGGGCTGGCCGGAGAAGGTGTTGCCGAAGTCCAGGGTGACCGCACCCTTGATGAAGTAGAACATCTGGGAGTACCACGGGTCGTCGAGGTGGTACTGCGCTGCGATCGCGTTGCGCACTTCCTGGGACACTGGCTTGTTCCCGGCGAGGTTGAGCACCGGGTCGCCCTGTCGCAGCTGCAACAGGAGGAAAAGGATGGCCACGGCGCCGATGAACACCGGGATGGTTTGCAACAACCGTTTGGTGACGTACCACCACATGGCTGATCTCCTGAAAGGTCGTGAAGCGTGAACCCAAGCGGTTGCGCTTCACGGTACTCCGAAAGCGGTCAACCGGGGATGCGGCCGGATGTGAACCGGCCAAGAAACTCAGGCGGACGGAACGGAGGCAGCCCGCGGGGGGCCGCCTCCGTTCGTCACACCGGCGGAACTACTTGGTGAGCTTGTAGTAGTCCGGCTTCTGCTTCCAGTTGAACTCGAAGCCCTTCAGGTTCTTCCCGGTCACTGCGGTGGCGTTCTGGTACCACAGCGGGATGGCCGGCAGGTCCTTGAGCAGGATGGTCTGCGCCTCACCGATCAGCTTGTAGCGCGCATCGCCCTCGGCCGCAGCGGCCTCGGAGATCAGCTTGTCGAAGGCCTTGTTGCTGTAGTCGCCGTCGTTGGAGCCGGCGCCCGTGGCGTAGATCGGTCCCAGGTAGTTGAGCATCGACGGGTAGTCGGCCTGCCAACCGGTGCGGAACGCGGTCTTGATCGTGCGGTCGGTGACGTCCTTGCGGAGCTCGTCGAACGTCGCGTAGACCTTGGGCTCGGCTTCGATGCCCAGCGTGTTCTTGAGCTGGTTGGTCATCGCCTCGGTGAACTCCTTGTTGCCGGCACCGTCGTTGTTGTAGGCGACGACGAACTTGCCGCTCCACTTCTTGATCTTGTCGGCGGCGGCCCACTTGGCCTTGGCGTCCGAAGCGTTGAACTTCAGCACCTCGTTGCCGGCCACATCCTTGGTCCAGCCGTCGAGCACCGGCGACGTGAAGTCGTCAGCAGGCGTACGAGCGTTGTTGAAGATCTTCTCGGTGATCTCGGGGCGGTTGATCGCCTCGGAGATGGCTGCACGACGCAGATCGCCTTCCTCGTCGTCACCGAAGTGCGCGAGGCGCTCGGGGATCGTCAGGGAGGAGAAGCTCGAGCCTGGCTCGTTGAACGCCTTGACCTTGTCGTCCTTCTCGAACGTGGACAGCGCGCTCGGCGGAACCTGGTCGAGGACGTCGAGGTTGTTCGACTGCACGTCGGTGTAGGCCGCGTCCGTGCCGCCTCCGGCGTAGAACTTGAAGATCAGTCCGTCGTTCTTGGGCTTGTGGACACCCTGGTAGTCCGGGTTCGGAACGAGCGAGATCTGCTTGTTGCGCTCCCAGCCCGACTTGCTCAGCTTGTAGGGGCCGTTGCCGATCGGGCGCTCGCCATAGGCCTTGGTGATCTTGCCGTCGGCATCGTAGGCGGACTTGGGCACCGGGAAGTAGGCCGAGTAGCCAAGGCGCAGCGGGAAGTCCGACTCAGCCGACTTCAGCTTGATGGTGAACGTCTTGTCGTCGATGACCTTGAGGCCCGAGACCGTGTCAGCGCCCTTGACCGTGTTGCCGATGTCGTCGGTGCCCTCGATCGGGTAGAAGAAGTAGTTGTTGAGCTGCTTGTTGGCCGGGTTGGCGCCGTAGTTCCACGCCTTGACGAACGAGTCAGCCGTGACGGGCGAACCGTCGGTGAACTTCTGACCGTCCTTGAGCTTGACGGTCCAGACCTTCTTGGCCGAGTCGGGCTCGATCGACTGGGCGACCTCGTTGGTCACCGAACCGTCGGTGTTGTAGGCCACCAGACCGGAGAAGAGGTTGTCGATCGGGTCGCCACCGCCGACCTCGTTCGTGGCGGTCGGGATCAGCGGGTTCTGGGGGTTGGTGCCATAGACCGTGATGACGTTGCCGCCATCTCCCTTGTCGTCGCTGCCGCCGCCGCAGGCTGCCAGGGTAAGGCTGCCGGCCGCGATCAACGCCACACCCGCAAGGCGGGTACGCCGAGAGAGTCGCATGGATTCCTCCTGTGATTGTCTGGTGCACGCTGGCGCGCGCCCCCTATGACTATCACCACAGCAGGCTCATGGGACAGCGTTGGAGGGCTGCTTAATCAAAGTGTTACCAAAAGGTACGGACGGTTCTGCGCTGCGAAGTCAATAGTCAGGCGGGGTGATCCGGCGTGGCCCTCGCGAGTCACTCCACGCGGCGCGCCTCTGAGCCCACGAAAAGCGCGACGACCGGCCCGCAGGGCGCGAGCCGGTCGTCGTGAGGAGCTGTCGATCAGCCCTTGCGCTTCTTGATCTCCTCGGTCGCCTGCGGGAGAACGGCCTTGAGGTCGCCCACGACACCGAAGTCGACGAGCTCGAAGATCGGCGCCTCGTCGTCCTTGTTGACCGCGACGATCGTCTTGGACGTCTGCATGCCGGCGCGGTGCTGGATCGCACCGGAGATGCCGTTGGCCACGTACAGCTGCGGCGACACGGTCTTGCCGGTCTGGCCGACCTGGAACGAGTGCGGGTACCAGCCCGAGTCGACCGCCGCACGGCTCGCGCCGACAGCGGCACCCAGCGAGTCGGCGAACGCCTCGACCTCAGTGAAGTCACCACCGGTGCCACGTCCACCCGACACCACGATCGCGGCCTCGGTGAGCTCGGGCCGACCCGAGGCCTCCTTGGGCTTGGACGAGGTGATCTTGGCGGTCTTGGCGGCATCCGAGATCTCAGCCTTGACCGCCTCGACAGCGCCGGCGGCCGGAGCGGCCTCGGGCGCGGTCGAGTTGGGCTTGACCGTGATGACCGGTGCACCCTTGGTGATCGCCGACTTCACCGTGAAGTTGCCGGCGAACACCGACTGCGTCGTGGTGATGGAACCGCCGTCGGCCTGCACGTCGACCGCGTCGCTGATCCAGCCCGACTCGGTCTTCAGCGCCACCCGGGCGCTGATCTCCTTGCCCTCGGTGCTGGCACCGACCAGCACCGCGGCCGGGCTCTTGTCCGCAACCAGCTGGGTGAGCGCCTCGGCCTTGGGGCCGACCAGGAACTCGTCGAAGGCGGCGTCGTCGTACGTGTAGATCTTCTCGGCGCCGTACTCCTTGAGGGTGTCGTTGTCCGCGGATCCGAAGACCACGGCCGAGGGCTCGCCGATGCGGCGGGCGATCGTCAGCAGCTCGAGCGAAGGCTTGGTGACCTTGCCGTCGGGCGCGTCGATCAGAACGAGTACTTCAGTCATGTGTCAGTGCCCTTCTCAGACGAACTTCTTGGAGGCGAGGAACTCGACGAGCTTGGCGCCGCCGTCTCCCTCGTCCGTGACGATCTCACCGGCCGTGCGCGGCGGACGGGGCTCGAACGACTCGACCTTGGTCCACGCGTTGTCCAGACCGACCGAACCAGCGTCAAGGCCCAGGTCAGCGAGCGTCCACTCCTGGACGTCCTTCTTCTTCGCGGCCATGATGCCCTTGAACGACGGGTAGCGCGCCTCGCCGGACTGGTCGGTCACGCTTTCCAGCACAGTGGGATCCGAAGCTTGGAATTCACGTGACTTGAAGTCGCGGCC
>JADMIO011507029.1_pt1 | contig 60032 bp, 50 predicted proteins | sample 8958161 | NCBI WGS metagenome assembly JADMIO01 (sample SAMN16585339, study PRJNA669376) | soil metagenome | isolation source: Crop rotation soil | place: USA: Cullars Rotation, Alabama | collected 2011
GCCGCGACTTCAAGTCACGTGAATTCCAAGCTTCGGATCCCACTGTGCTGGAAAGAGCTCGTGTATTACCTGCGTCTCGGTGTCGCGAATGTGCGGGCGCAGCGTTACGAGCGCGCGCGCGACGTCTTCAACACTGCGCTCCAGCGTTATCCTGACAATGCGAACCTCTATTTTCTGCTCGGCTATGCGGCGCGCGCTGAGGGACAGTACGACCAGGCAGTCGAGGCGTTTCGAAAGACGCTGAAGCTTCAGCCTGACAATCCGGATGCGATCGCGAACCTCGGGTACATCGCGAGCCAGCGTGGTGAGAACGTTGAGGCTGAGCGTTTACTGAGGCGCGCGATCGAGCTCAATCCGAAAGGCTTTCCGTCGTATCACGATCTGGGGCGACTCTTGGTGAAGTTGAAGAGATACGACGAAGCGGTGCCGTTGTTGACGCGTGGCATTGAACTGAACGCGAAAGATCCGGGCGTGCACTATCAACTGTTTCTCGCGTACTCGCGGTTGAAGCGAAAAGACGAGGCTGACAAGGAGCTGGCGGAGTTCAAGCGGTTGGATGAAGCGAATCAGCATGGCGCAACGCCACTGACGCCGATGAAGGATGGAGAAAGTTTACCGCCGCTGCCGGTAGTTGCGGCAGGTGATACCTCAAAACCCCGAACACCTAGAGACTGATGACGGCCACAAAAAAGCACAAAAAGCACAAAAGATTTTCCGTAAGTTTTTTGTGCTTTTTGTGCTTTTTTGTGGCTGGCTTTTGTTACGCGCAATCTCCGACAGTAACGAAAGTCGATCCACCGTCGTGGTGGGCCAAACATACGATCAATCCGGTCAGGCTTTTGGTGCGTGGGACGAACCTCCGCGGCGCCCGCGTGACAGCCATGAATCCGGAGCTACGTGCTTCGGTAGTCTCCGTTAACGAGAGTGGTACGTATCTTTTCGTAGATGTCGAGATCAGTCCTTCGCTGCGTCCGGGTAAGTATCCGCTGCTTGTCGAGCATGCGAGCGGCAGCACGATGATCCCATTCAGTCTCGAAGCGCCTCTCGACACGAGTACGAACTTTCAGGGCCTCACTACTGACGATGTTATCTACCTGATCATGATCGACCGTTTCGCCGATGGCGATCGGTCCAACAACACTCCGAAAGACTCTCCACCCGAAGCGAACGATCGCAACAACCCGCGCGCCTTTCACGGTGGGGATCTGCGCGGCGTCATCGATCACCTTCCATATCTGAAAGATCTCGGCGTCACCGCACTCTGGCTCACACCGTGGTACGACAACTGGAACGGTGTTAATCGTTGCGACAAACCCTGGTGCCCGAACACGTATTACCACGGCTATCACGCGATCGATTACTACGCCGTCGAAGATCGTTTCGGCGACCTCGCGACGTTGCGCGAGCTAGTCCAGAAGGCGCACGCACTCGGCCTTAAGATCATTCAGGATCAGGTCGCAAATCACGTCGGCTCGCAGCATCCCTGGGTCAGAGATCCGCCGCTTCCGAACTGGTTTCACGGTACACTCGCACAGCATCAGCTCAACAAGTTCCGCAATTACGTGCTGCTCTCGCCGCACTCGAACGAACCAGACGTTCGCAACACACTCGATGGCTGGTTCAGCGACGATCTTCCTGACATGAACCAGGACGAGCCGGAAGTCGCGCGCTACGAGATTCAGAATGCATTGTGGTGGGCGGGCATGACGGGTATCGACGGTATTCGCCAGGACACGATCCAGTACATGCCGCGCTTCTTCATTCGCGATCTGTCGAATGCGTTGCACCGGCAGTATCCGAAGCTGTGGATGGTCGGCGAAGTGTTTGAGCGTGATGCGGCGCACACGGCGTACTTCATCGGTGGTCACACGGGTCGTGATGGAATCGATACGAAGCTCGATTCGGTTTTTGATTTTGCGTTGTGGAATGCATCGCTGCGGGTCTTCACTAACAAGGCGCCGATGAGTTTTCTGCCGCAGCAGTTGAAATACGATGGGCTTTATCCCGATGCGTCGAAAGTCACGGTGCTCGCGAACAATCACGACACGACGCGGTTCATGTCGCTCGAAGGCGCGACGATGGCGGGCGCGATGATGCACGTCGCGTTTGTGTTGAGTGTGCGTGGGATTCCGCAGCTCTATGCGGGCGAAGAGATCGCGATGGCAGGGAAGGAAGATCCGGATAATCGCCGCGATTTTCCGACGGAGGCGTTCAAGACTGAGGGGCGCAACGCAGAACAGCGCCAGATGTTTGATTCGACGCGCTCATGGCTCAAGTTGCGGCGTGAGCACGCGGCGCTCCGATCGGGGAAGTTGATCGACTTGTTTGTTGATGAGAACACGTATGTGTTTGCGCGGCAGCTTGGGGCGGAGACGATCGTCGTAGCGTTCAATCGTGATAAGCAGAAGCAGGTGGTGATTCCCGTGGAGATGATGTTACGACCGCTGATTGGTGACGCCAGCGCACGAGTTGGAAAGGGTGAGACAACGCTTACTTTACCGGCACAGTCTGCGGTGGCGTTGGGAGCTTTTTAGACAGGATTTCAAGATTTTTCATGATTAACAAGAAAAGGTTGAGTGGAGTCTTGTTGCACCCGACGTCGTTTCCGGGGCCGTACGGGATTGGCGATCTGGGGCCGGAGGCGTACGGGTTTGTCGACTTTCTTGTTTCAGCAGGGCAGAGCCTGTGGCAGGTTTTGCCCCTTGGACCAACGGGATACGGAGACTCGCCATATGCCTGCTACTCGGCTTTCGCCGGTAACACGCTCCTCGTCAGCCCAGAACAGTTAATCAAAGAAGGATTGCTTGACTCAGCTCCCACCGCCACACATCACGACAAGATCGATTTTGGCGAAGCACACAATCTCAAAGACCAAATACTCCGTAGCGCCTACGAGCGCTACACCAAAACCACCGACACTTCGCTGCGCAGCGCATTCGAAACGTTCGCCCAGGACCACCGCCACTGGCTCGAAGATTACGCGCGCTTCCGCGCCCTGAAAGATGCGCACGGCGGCGCTGCCTGGAACGAGTGGGAGTCCACGCCGGCGCGTGACGAGCTGCGTGAAGAAGTCAAAGCGCACATGTTCTACCAGTTTCTCTTCTTCCGGCAGTGGTTTGCTTTGAAAACCTACGCCAACGAGCGTGGTATCAGCATCGTCGGCGACCTGCCGATCTTCGTCGCGCAGGACTCGGCGGATGTTTGGACCAACCCCGAACAGTTCAAGCTCGACAAAGACGGAAAACCGATCGTCGTCGCGGGAGTGCCGCCGGATTACTTCAGCAGCACCGGTCAGTACTGGGGCAATCCGCTTTACGATTGGGAACGCATGCGCGCCGACGGTTTCAAATGGTGGATCGAGCGCGTGCGCGCCACGCTTACCGTCGTCGACATCGCGCGGGTGGACCACTTCCGCGGCTTCGCGGCGTGTTGGGAGATTCCGGGCGGCGATAAAACCGCCGAGCGCGGTCAGTGGGTCGAAGCGCCGGGCAAGGAACTGTTCACCGCGATTCGCGAGACACTCGGTGAGCTGCCGATCATCGCCGAAGACCTCGGTGTGATCACGCCGGATGTGGTGGAGTTGCGTGAGGAGTTCGGGTTTCCGGGGATGCGGATTCTTCAGTTTGGCTTCGGCAGTGATTCGAAGAACATCGATCTGCCACACAACTACGTGCCGAACGTCGTCGCTTATACCGGCACGCACGATAACGACACGACTGTCGGGTGGTTCAACAGCGTCGCCGGCGAAGGCTCGACGCGCACCGCGGAACAGATCGAGAGCGAGCGCGAATTCTGCATGGATTACTTGAATACTGACGGCGAAGAGATCCACTGGGACTTCATTCGCGGCGTACTCGCGTCAGTCGCAAACACCGCCATCGTTCCATTGCAGGATCTGCTCGGGCTCGGAACGGAAGCGCGCATGAACCTCCCGAACAGCACCGAGGGAAACTGGGCGTGGAGATATAAACCGGGCGCGTTAACTGACGAGATTGCAACTCGACTAAAGCAACTTTCTGAACTCTACGGAAGGAATTAACCACGGATGACACGGATTATAAAACGCAGATCAGCGCTGATCCGTCTTTTCTGTGTTCATCTGTGGCTATGTTTTAGTGTTGCAGCGCAAGCGCCCGAGATCCTCAAAGTCGATCCACCGAGTTGGTGGACGCGAAGCACCGTTAATCCCGTGCGTCTCATGATTCACGGTCGCAACCTTCAGAACGCGCGCGTCGACGTTCAGGGACTGCGCATCATCAACACACCAAAGATCAACGACCGCGGCACGTACATCTTCGCTGACGTCTTCATCGCGCCCAACGCAACACCGGGATCGCGCTCGATATCAGTCACGACACCACATGGCTCGGCTCGCGCTTCCTTCGACGTGCTCGCGCCGCTGAAACCCACCGGACGCTTCCAGGGCTTCTCCCCTTCAGACGTGATCTACCTGATCATGATCGATCGCTTCGCTGACGGTGATCCTTCAAATAACGATCCGCCACAGTCGCGCGGCCTCTACGATCGGCAGAACAAGTTCTACTACCACGGCGGCGACCTCCAGGGCGTGATCGATCATTTGCCTTATCTAAAAGACCTCGGCGTCACGGCGATCTGGCTGACGCCTTGGTACGACAACTACGATCGCCTGAACGAGATCGAGCTGAAGGAAGACAAACCGAGCACCGGGTTTCACGGCTACAACCCGCAGGACTTCTACGCAGTCGAGGAACACTTCGGCACGCACGCTAAGTTGCGTGAGCTGGTCCAGGCTGCGCATCGCTCCGCCATCAAGATCATTCAGGACGAGGTGATGAATCACACTGGTCCATACCATCCGTGGGTCGACGATCCACCGGCGCCGGCGTGGTTCAACGGCACCAAGTCGAACCATCTGAAGAACGTCTTTCAAACGTGGGTGCTGCACGATCCGCGCGCGGTCGAGTCGTTGAAACGTGAGACGATGGAGGGCTGGTTTCTCGATTTCCTGCCGGATCTCAACCAGTATGAAACGGAAGTTTCACGGTATTTGATTCAGAACACGCTCTGGTGGATTGGCACGACCGGACTCGACGGCATTCGCATGGACACGTGGCAGTACGTGCCGAACTCGTTCTGGCGCGACTGGACGGGGGCGGTAAAACGCGAGTTTCCGAATTTCAAAGTCGTCGGCGAAGTAAAAGACGGCGACGTGGTCCATACGTCGTTCTTTCAAGGTGGCAAGATACGTTTTGACGGAATTGACTCCGGACTCGATTCGCTGCTCGACTTCCCGCTGTTCCATCCGATTCGACACGCCTTTGCGGAAGGCAAGCGGATTGATGAGATCCCGAAGACGCTCGCGAAAGATTATCTCTACACGAATTCCGAGATCCTCGTGACGTTGCTCGGTGGTCACGATGATGGGCGCTTCATGAGTGAGGAGGGCGCGACCATCGAAGGGTTGAAACTAGCGAATGCATTTGTGTTGACAACGCGCGGTGTGCCACAGCTTTATTACGGAGATGAGCTTGCGATGGAAGGTGGTGACGAACCAACCACGCGAGGCGACTTCCCCGGCGGATTTGCAGGCGATAAACACAACGCCTTCACCGCCGGGGGTCGCACTAAAGATCAGCAGGAGTTGTTTGAGTTTATACGTCGACTGACAACCTTGCGCCGCGAGCTCGAGCCGCTGCGGACTGGCGCGCTCGTTAATCTCTACGTTGCCGAGCAGCAATACGCCTACGCGCGTATGACTCGCGACGACGCAGTTATCGTAGTCTTCAATAACGACGATAAACCGGCAGAAATCGAGTTCGACCTGCCGCGCTCCCATCTTCGACTCTGGAAGGCATTGTACGACCGTCTGGGTGAAGGCTCGGCCCTGAATGTAATTGGCGGCAATTTTCGCGCAACACTTCCGAGGCGTTCGGTCGCAATTTATGCACGAACAATGCCGTTGGACCATCATGTAAATCCTGTCAAAGGAATCCTTCATGAATAAACCACGCTTGAGCTTCTGGCAGATCTGGAACATGAGTTTCGGATTTCTCGGCATCCAGTTTGGCTGGCAGTTGCAGCTCGGCAACATGAGCGGCATCTACGAAAAGCTTGGCGCAAATCCGGATAAACTGCCGATTCTCTGGCTGGCTGCCCCTCTCACGGGTCTGATCGTACAGCCGATCATCGGGTCGATGAGCGATCGCACCTGGAGTCGTCTCGGTCGGCGCCGCCCGTACTTTCTGGTCGGCGCGATCCTCGCCAGCGTCGCGCTTTTCATCATGCCGACGTCTTCAAGTCTCTGGATGGCGGCCGGATTGCTGTGGATTCTCGATGCCAGCATCAACGTCAGCATGGAACCGTTTCGCGCCTTTGTCGCTGACAAACTGAATTCCGATCAGCGGACCACCGGCTTCGTGATGCAATCGTTTTTTATCGGCGTCGGGGCCACCTTCGCGGGCTGGTTGCCACTGGCCTTTCGTCGTTTTGGCGTGTCAGGCAATACAGAGAGCGGCATTCCGCTGACGATAAAGTACGCATTTCAAATCGGCGCAGTCGCATTCCTTCTCGCCGTGCTCTGGACGATCTTTACGAGCAAGGAATATCCGCCTGATGACATGGAAGCTTTTAATCGCATGCGCGGTGAAAAAGCAGGTGTCGCGGCGGGCTTCGCCGAGATCATGACGGCACTGCGCGAGATGCCGCGCACCATGCGACAACTCGCACCCGTTCAGATCTGCACCTGGCTCGGACTGTTTTGCATGTGGTTGTTCTACGTTCCCGCCGTTGCGCGGCACGTCTTTGGCGCGTTGGATCCAAAGTCCGACGCGTACACGCACGGCGCCGAATGGGGCAACTTTGCGATGTCGTTTATGAACATCACCTGTTTTGCAGCAGCTTTCTTATTGCCGAAGCTCGCCATTGCCAGCAGTCGAAAGATGGTACATGCGCTTTGCTTGATCTGCGGCGCGCTTGGTCTACTTTCTATCTACTTGATCCATAACCCGTGGCTGCTCGTCGTCTCGATGATAGGTGTCGGTATCGCGTGGGCTTCGATCTTGTCGATGCCATACGCGATTCTCTCCGGTGCTCTACCGGCGGCTCGCATGGGCGTTTACATGGGCGTCTTCAACTTCTTCATCGTCATTCCGGAGATCACGCAAGCACTGACATTTGGTCCGCTGATTCGCTTGTTCTTCGGGGTAGACAATCCGCGAAGTTCGCTTTACGTCGTGCTCATCGGCGGCGCGTTTATGTTGCTGGCGGCACTGCTGGTGACGCGTGTTGACGATGTCACTGCCGAAGTTAGGGACGACGCGGTAATAGAAGTGGTTTAGTGAATATGACAAGTTTTCTCACGCAAAGACGCAAAGTCGCAAAGCATTTTCTTTGCGCTTACTCTGCGTCTTTGCGTCTTTGCGTGAGTGCTTTTTTGATTACGTTACTTCTCACGGCCAGTTCTTTTGTGTCGGCAGGTCAGGAAGCTGGTCGCGATGTTTCGAAAGAGACGGCGCGGCCGGTGCGCGACTGGGTACGTGATGGTGTGATCTACGAGATCTACCCGCGCGCGTTTTCACAACAGGGAAACTTCAACGCGATCACCGCACGACTCGATGAATTAAAGGATCTCGGCGTGACGATCCTCTGGCTGATGCCGATCCATCCGATCGGGCAGGAGAAGAAGAAAGGAACGATCGGCAGTCCTTATGCGGTTCGCGACTACTACCGGATCAACCCCGACTACGGTAGTGCTGACGATCTGAAACGACTCGTGCGCGAAGCACACGCGCGCGGTTTGAAAGTCATCATCGACATCGTCGCGAATCACACGTCGTGGGACAGCGTGTTGATGAAGCATCCGGAGTTTTACAAACGGGACGCGCAGGGGAACATCACTTATCCGCACGACTGGTATGACATCGCCGCGTTGAACTATGAAAACCGGGAGTTGCGGCGTTACATGACGGACATGCTCAAGCACTGGATCCGCGAGTTTGATCTCGATGGATTTCGTTGTGACGTAGCGGGTGAGGTGCCCACAGACTTCTGGGAGAACGCGCGTCGCGAGCTGGAGCAGATCAAGCCTGACATCGTGATGCTGGCGGAGGCGCATAAAGCCGAGCTGCAAGTGAAGGCATTCGATCTCGACTACTCGTGGCCGTTACACAGCGCGTTGTCTGACGTCATACAGGGACGCCGTCCCGCTGCCGATTTGCGTGTCGAGTGGGAAAAGGAAGTTAAAGAGTGGCCCAAAGGCGCGCTGCACATGCGCTTCTCGGATAACCACGACGAGCGACGTGCAATCGCACGGTTTGGTGAACCGGCTGCGCTGGCTGCGTCGGCGTTTGTGTTCACGCTGGATGGCGTGCCGATGATTTACAACGGGATGGAAGTTGGTGATACGACCGAGTCGGGTGCGCCGGCGTTGTTTGAGAAGTTGCCGATCTTCTGGGCGATTGCGGGGCGTCGCAAGGAGTTTCCTCAGTTTTACAAAGAGATAATGGCGCAGCGCCGATCGAGTACGGCGTTACGCAGGGGAACGCTCGAATGGGTGCGAAATTCTGATGAAGCGCGTGTCGTGACGTTTGTGCGTCGAGCAGGGAATGATGAGGTGTTGGTGGCAATTAACTTTTCAAACAGGCCGTTTTCCGGTTCGGCCGGCGGGCGAAAAGTCTCGCTGGATGCCTGGGGGTACCGAATCTTTAACTACAGATGACGCGGATTATTTTACTGATTTTACTTAGTTGCCAGGTCGCGTTGGCCCAGAGCACTGATGCGCATTGGGCCACCGCGGCGAAGAATGGGTTTGGGACGTCGAATACGCTGGCGTCGAAGGTTTGGTTCACGCTCGCTGATGGGGTGATGACGGAAGTCTTCTATCCCACGCTCGACATGCCGAACGTACAGATGCTCCAGTTTCAGGTTGTGACGGGCTCGAAGATCGAGAATGAAGTTGATGACACCGTCCATCAACTCGAGCTGCCGAATCCAGCGTCACTTACTTTCCGGCAGATTAATCGTGCCAAGAGTGGTGCCTACACGATCACCAAGACTTATATCGCCGATCCGCGACGTAACACAATACTGATAGAGGTTGATTTCCAAACTCAAACCAACGCGCAACTAAACGTCTATTACGATCCGTCGCTGCATAACAGCGGTCTGCACGATACCGGTTGGACCAACGGCAATGCCTTACTGGCTACGGATGGAGATATAGCCTCAGCCCTGGTGCCGAGTTGCGGCTTTGTGAATGCTAGTGTTCAGCCCGCAGCGAAAACGGCAGGCAACGTCGTGCAAACCGGTACATTGCAGAAGAATCAGTGCACGATCGCACTCGCGTTTGGGAGAACCGCGACTGAGGCGCTGGACACAGCGCGAGCGTCACTCGCCAGAAGCTTTGAAGCCATGCGCGCTGAGTATGAATCCGGGTGGTCCAGGTACGTCAGGCAGTTACCGCGCATCGCCAAACACCAGCAACAGTTCAACATGGCCGCGATGGTCCTGAAAGGTCTTGAAGACGCGACTTCCCGCGGCGCCGTGATCGCTTCGCCTTCGACGCCGTGGGGTGGCGGACCAAACGCCAACGAGCCGAACACGACCGGCTATCACGCTGTTTGGGCGCGCGATCTTTATCACGTCGCGACCGCGTTCGAGGCGATGGGCGATCACGTAACGGCCAATCGACTGCTCAACTATCTATTTCGGGTGCAGCAGAAGCTCGACGGCAGCTTCCCGCAAAATTCGTTTGTCGATGGACGCCCGATCGGCGACGGATTGCAGATGGATCAGGTGGCGTTGCCGCTCGTGCTCGCCTATCAACTCGGTCGCAACGAGTGGCAGGTGTGGTCCAGTCATATAAAGCCGGCGGCGGATTTCATTGTGCGTAATGGTCCACGCACGGATCAGGATCGCTGGGAAGAGAAGTCCGGCTATTCACCGGCGACGATCGGCGCGCAGATCGCAGGGCTCGTATGTGCGGCTGAGATCGCGAAAGCGAACAACGATGCCGCGTCGGCTAAGAGATATCTCGACACTGCCGACAACTGGGTGCAGAACATCGAGAAGTGGACCGTCACAAAGGCTGACGGCGTGAGTGGTTACTACCTGCGCATCACTGCGAACGACAACCCCAACGACGGCGCGAAGATGGAGATCAATAGCAGCAGCCGTGTCGTCAACGAAAGCAAGATCGTCGACGCTGGTTTTCTCGAACTGGTGCGGCTTGGTATCAAAGCGCCCCGTGATCGGCTGATCGTCGAGTCGCTCAAGCTTATCGATCAATTAATAAAAGTTAAGACGCCTGTGGGCGACGGGTGGTACCGCTACAATCATGATGCGTATGGCGAGACGCCTGATGGTGGCAAGTACGATGGACGTAATGGTGTCGGAAGACTGTGGACTCTGCTGACTGGCGAACGCGGTGAGTATGACCTGGCGGCAGGTGATGTCGCGTCGGCGCGCAAGCGATTGGACGCGCTCGCGGGTTTTGCGAATGATGGATTGATGATTCCCGAACAGGTTTGGGATCGAGAGGAGAGTCCGGCGCCGGGTCTGCATTTCGGTAAGGGAACAGGTTCGGCGACGCCGCTCGCATGGTCCATGGCGCAGTTTATTCGACTGGCGATGAGTATCGAGAATGGACGGAACCTGGAGACGCCGAGAGTCGTGTGGGAACGGTATGGTGGCCGCAGATGACGGATAAAAAACTGATTTTCGCTGCTGATCTCGGCGGGACACACCTGCGTGCCGCGACCGTGGATCACAAGGGGCGAATTCAGTCGCGGTTCAAGCAGAACACGCCGCAGGGTAAAGATGCGAACGCGATTGTCGATGCGATTGTCAAAGCCGTTGATGAATGTGGTTGTGATGAGATCTCGGCGGTGTCGCTGGTGGTGCCCGGCACGGTGAAGGTCGAAGAAGGCGCGGTAGTGAAGGCGCCCAACCTTCCGTGTCTTGATGGGTTTCGTCTCGCAGATGCTTTGACTAGCAGGCTTGGGCTTCCTGCGATCTTGGAGAACGATGCGAATGCGGCGGCCGTTGGGGAGATGTGGCAGGGCGCGGCGGTTGGTTGCAAGACGATCATTTGCGTGACGCTGGGAACGGGCGTGGGCGGCGGGATCATTCTTGATGGGAAGTTGTGGCGCGGTGTTGATGGTGCGGCGGCTGAGATCGGTCACATGTGTGTCGATCCTTTTGGTGGGGTGGCGTGCACGTGTGGGAGTCGTGGGTGTCTGGAGGTGTTTGCGTCGGCAACGGCGATCGTGCGGATGACGCGTGAGGCGAGTCCGCGCTATCCCGATTCGATCTTGCAGGGGCAGAAGGAGCACTCCGCGGAGATGATCTTCGAGGCGGGGCAAGCCGGTGATGAACTGGCGCTCGAGATTTTTAGAAGGATGGGAGTTTATCTGGGGATAGGCTTGGCGAACCTGATCAATATTTTGAATCCCGAGATGATCGTGATTGGTGGTGGGGTGGTGAATGGTTGGGATCTGTTTGAGAAGCACATGCACCAGCAGGTTGAGGAGCGTGCCTTCCCGTTGCTGGCCGCGCGCGTGAAGATCGAGAGGGCGAAGTGTGGCGATGATGCGGGCTTACTGGGGGCTGCGCGCCTGGCGTCTTGTTAATCCTGTAAATCTTGTAATCCTGTAAAAAACTATGAAACCTCTCCTCGTACTCACATTGCTGTTGACCAGCGGTACCTTCGCCTTCGCGCAGGACATCACGACTCTGGAGAAAATCGGATCAGTTGTTAGTCTCACCAAAACTGATAACGCCGTCACCCTCACCTGTAATGACAACTCCCAAGTTCAACTGACAATCCTCGCCCCGGATCTCATCCGCGTCCGCGCCTCATTCACGAAACCGATCCCCACTAAAGATCACTCATGGGCCATCGCCAAGACCGAGTGGACCACCCCGCGCTGGTCCCTCAAGGAATCCACAACATCCATCACGATCACGACCGACGAGCTTGAAGTCACAATCCAACGTTCCCCGTTACTCATCTCCTTCAGCGACGCCCGCACCCATCAACTTCTCAGCGCCGACGAGCGCCCCATGTCCTACGACGCCAACGGACGTCTCGCCAATATGCTCTTCGATCCCAAAGCGGGATCATTCGTCGCCGCGTCCAAGAAGCTCGGCTTCGATGAACACTTCTACGGTCTCGGCGAAAAAGCCGCGCACCTCGACAAGCGCCGTAGCTCATTCGTCAACTGGAATTCAGACACGCCCGGCTACGTCGAAGGCCGAGATCCGATTTACCAGACGATCCCGTTCTACATCGGTCTCCAGCGCGGCATCGCGTACGGCATCTTTTTCGACAACAGCTATCGTAGTTATTTTGATTTCGGAAAATCGTCGCAGCAGCGCGCGTGGTTTGGTGCTGAAGGCGGCGAGATGAATTACTACTTCTTCTACGGTCCTTCGATCAAAAAGATTCTCGGCCGCTACGCAGACCTCACGGGCCACATGCCGATGCCGCCGCTCTGGGCGCTCGGCAATCAACAGAGCCGCTGGAGCTATTACCCCGACACGACGGTTGAAGAAGTGGTGAATGAGTATCGCAAACGCGACCTGCCGCTCGACGTCGTCCATCTCGACATCGACTACATGCACGGTTATCGCGTCTTCACCTTTGACAAGGATAGATTTCCCGATCCGAAAGCTCTGACCGACAAACTCGCTCGCCAGGGCGTGAAGCTCGTGACGATTGTCGATCCTGGGATCAAGCGCCCGACTGACAAGAACGAGCGTTATCACGCGTTCGATCAGGGTCTCGAAAAGAATTACTTCCAGCATCGTCGCAACGGCGATCTGTTTGTGCCGCGCGTCTGGCCCGGCGAGAGTGTTTTCGTCGACTACACTCTGCCCGAAGCAAGACAATGGTGGGGGAACCTGCATCGTGTTTACACCGACAACGGCATCGCGGGTATCTGGAACGACATGAACGAGCCGTCTGACTTCGTCGATCAGACCGGCAAGAACCAGTTAGACGTGGTCAGCGACGACGAGGGCGAGAAGACTACGCACGCGAAGAATCGCAACACGTTCGCGCTTTTGATGTCGCGAGCGACTTACGAAGGTCTCGAGCGACTGCGGCCTGATCGGCGCCCGTACGTCATCACGCGCGCGGCGTATGCAGGCATTCAGCGCTACGCGACGATGTGGACCGGGGATACAAACAGCACCTGGGACTCACTCGCGCTCAACGTTCCGATGTTCACTTCGCTTGGATTGTCAGGAGAGCCGTTCGTCGGCAGCGACGTTGGTGGTTTCATCGGCCGCGGCAATGGCGAACTGCTGGTGCGGTCTTATCAAGTCAGTTTTCTCGCGCCGTTTTGTCGGAACCACAAAGTGATCGACGGTTACGATCAGGAGCCGTGGCGCTTCGGCAAGTATTACGAAGATATCATTCGCAAGTATCTGAAACTCCGCTACGCGCTCTTGCCTTATCTTTACACGGCGCTGGAAGAAGCGCATCGCACCGGCGTCCCCCCGTTTCGACCGTTGCTGCTCAACTATCAGGACGATCCGAGCACGTACAATCTCGACGATCAGTTCATGGTTGGCGACGACATACTCCTGGCGCCGATCGTGAAGCCGGACGTGACGCGACGTCTGGTCTATCTGCCGGCGGGTAGTTGGTACGACTACTGGACGAACAAGAAATACGCAGGTGGGACGATGATCAGCGTCGAAGCTCCGCTCGAGGTGGTGCCGATGTTTGTGCGGGCCGGCGCGATGATTCCGGTTGGACCGTCGCAGAACTACGTCGGCGAAAAGTCGTCGGATCCCATCACGTTCAATATTTATCCGGATGACGGTGGGTCGGCGTCGGCGACGCTGTACGAAGACGACGGGCTCAGTCCGGCTTACAAGACCGGCGCCTTTCGCCGCACCACTATTACAGCGCGGCGTGGACCGGATGGCTTCGCGGTCACGATCGGACCGGTGCAAGGTACTTACAATCCTGGCCCACGGAAATTTGAGTTCGTCGTTACCACTGGCGAACGCGTACTTCGCTGACCAGTGCGGGCGGCGTTGCAAAGCACAGAACCGAGCGCGGTAGCGCCGGGTCAAAGTCAGCTACCGAGCGTGATTGATATGGTTGACCCGGCGCTACCGCGCTCGGTTCTGTGCTTTGCAATGCTGCGCATACTGGTCAGCGGTCTGTACGCCGCCGCGCTTATGACAGGCCCAACAGGTCCAACCAGCTCACTTGGTCCATTTGTTACAATCACGTGGCATTCGAGTGACAGTTTCAGAACACTCTGGCATTAATTTGCCACGACAATCACCCAAAAAAGTTTTTTAACCGTTGTCCCCTAAATTTAGCCTCCGAGGAACGAAACAGTAGTTTCGAAGGGTGAACTATGAGCAGATCACGGGTTTTGACCGGCATCATTGGTGCCGCAATTTGTCTGACTTTTGTGGCGTCGGCGCGGGCTGACCGTCTGCATCCGGACATGCAACTCGAAAAGCTTATCTTTGCTGAGAGACACAATTTGACCGTGTTTGATGATTTATTAGGTGCGGAAACAGGTTATCTATACGCGGGACAGTTTGAAAACAACAATGGAAAGCATCTCGGATTTAGCATGACCTCTGTCAATCGTGGCCCGAGGCTCGGCATCGTGAGACCGCCCGCTTCAGTGGATGTTTCACAGAATCCAGAGCCAACGGCGATGGTGCTGCTGGGTACTGGTCTGGCGGCAGTTGGCGCATTTGCGCGCAAGATAAACCGAAAACGGCGAACGTAATTCGCCGTTTTCGCTCCATCAAGTAGTTCGGTCTAGCTTCTCTCCAGGTAAACGGCTCCTTAAGACACCGGCAGCGTCTCGCTGCCGGTGTTTTTACTTTGCGACGCGCTCGAGAACGATGTCGAACACGCCCGTCTGAAACTTCTGACCATTCACGTTCTGCTCGTCAGCCGCAATCGCGTTCTCGATGCGATACATCGGATCGTTCTTGTGCGGATCGCCTTGGAAGTGAATCTCGGTGACGAGCGTTTGATAATTCGGACAGACTGCGACGAGGTGAAAATGCGCGCAGCGCCAATACTCGGGCGTGCTGCCGGGATTGGTTCGATATGGAATCGGGCGAATACTCTCGAGCTCATACAGGCCAGTCTCCGATGAGATCACCCGGCCTCGATTGCGAAAGTCTGTAGTGCCGTTTGAATACTTCTCCTGCATGTCTACGTGCCAGAAGTCGAGCACGACTCCGGGCAGCGGGCGCTTGGTGTCGTAGGCCCAGACGCGACCGGAAAGTAGGAACATCGTGCCGGGTTCGCCGGGCACACTCAGCTTGCCGCGGAAAGGCGCGCCCGTTCGATAGAACGGTCCGTATGGCTGTGGCGTGACTTTCTTCAGCTCGGTCTTCGGTGTGATCTCCTGTTGTGCCTGTCCCATCTGAATCACGACACCGTTCGTACTGTCGCGATTTACTTCCTGAGTTGGCTGTGCGTGGGAACAGAGGACGAGGCCGGTGACACCCGTAGCCGCGAGTCCGAGCGATGTGTGGCGAAGGAAAGTTCGTCGTGTTGAATCAAACATGTTTTTGGCTCCTGTTAGTGTAGAAACACCGTCGCGGCGGTGTTTATGTAAAGGATGTGATGAACTGGCCTCAGGCTGTGACGAAAAGGGTTTGGTCATGATTGTAAGAGTGTTTCTCATTGTCCTGTTTGTGTTTGGATCGGTGTCAGCGCAGGTCAACGTACGGCTGGTCACTGACGAAGCAGAAGCCGTGCTGAACGTGCTCGCGAAGCGTCAGGCGAATCAGACGATTGATGAGGCTGACTGGCAGCGAATTTTTCAGAGTGAAGGTTATGTGCGGCTGAAAAAGCGTGAGACGTCGATGCAGCGGTCGTTCGAGGACGCTGACTTCAATACGTTTGTGCTGTCGGATGCACTGGCTCAACGTGCGCCTGCACTCGCAGAAACTCTTGCGCGTTGGAAGAGCGCTGACGTTAACGTAGCGGCGCGCTTGGCGCTGGCCTATTTGCCAAAAGACGCGCAGATCCGGGCGAAGATTTATCCCGTGATCAAGCCGCGCGAGAACAGCTTTGTGTTCGAGGTCAAAGAGGATCCGGCGATTTTTCTTTACCTCGATCCGGCAGTTAGTCGCGAGAAGTTTACCAACACGCTCGCGCACGAGCTTCACCATATTGGGTACGGCAGCAGTTGTTCTGGCAAGAGCACTTCAGATCAGATCGCCAAGTTGCCGGCGGATGTGCAGACGGCGCTGAAGTGGATCAGCGCGTTTGGCGAAGGCTTTGCGATGCTCGCGGCTGCGGGTGGTCCGGACGTTCATCCACATGCGGTCAGCGGTGCGGACGAACGCGCGCGTTGGGACAAAGACGTCGCAAACTTCGATGCTGATTTGAAGAAGGTGGAGCAGTTTTTCCTCGACGTACTGGCAGGCAAGCTCACCGAGGAGCAGGTTAACAAGACCGCATTCTCATTCTTTGGCACACAGGGTCCGTGGTACACGGTCGGATGGAAGATGTCAGTCATGATCGAGAAGGAATTCGGCCGCGCGAAGCTGATCGAAAGTTTCTGCGACCAGCGCAAACTCCTCGCGACATATAATGCTGCCGCCGAGAAATATAACCGCACATCTGCAAAGCCCGTTGCACTGTGGTCCAAGTCTATTATCGACGCACTGCGTAATGCCGAGTAGCCGCAAAAGGGCACAAAAAGCACAGAAGGTCCTTGTGCAATTTGTGCTTTTTCGTGGCTAACGAGAGTGAGATGGAACGTGTTTCTAAGAATTCTGTTGTTGTTCACCGATGCTCGAAGATCCGGCGCGCTTCAATCAGATGCTCGCTGAGATACTGCGCAACCTGCCGCGGATGTAGTTTTGCTCGACGCGGTTGGTGGTGAGCGAGAGCGCGGTTTCGTACGCAGCGGTCGCCTCCTCGAAGCGGTGAAGACGTCGTAAAAGATCGGCGCGCGACGCGTGAAACAAGTAATAGTTTTGTAGCGCGCCGTTCGCGTCCGCAGCATCGATTAAGTTCAAACCGCGCTCGAGACTCTCACCCATCGCGACAGCTGCCGCGTGATTCAATGCCACGATCGGCGACGACGTAATCCGCATCAGCTCTTCGTAAAGCGCGATGATCTGTCGCCAGTCTGTTTGGTCCGCGGCTTGTGCTTCGGCGTGCACAGCCGCAATCGCAGCCTGAAGTTGATAGCTTCCGATGCGTCTCATCCGCAGCGCTGTTTGCACGAGGCGCACACCTTCCTCAATCTCACGCGCGTCCCAATGCGAACGATCCTGTTCCTCGAGTGTCACCAGCTCGCCTTGATCGTTCACACGTGCTTCCCGTCTCGAGTCCTGCAACAATATCAACGCCAGCAGGCCTAGATTCTCCGGCTCGTCGGGCAGCAGTTCGCAAAGCACACGTCCCAATCGAATCGCTTCCGTGCACAGGTCGTTTCTGATCAGACTCTGACCGGCACTCGCTGCATATCCCTCGTTGAAAATGAGATAGATCACAGCCTGAACTGCTACAAGGCGATCGGCGATACGTTCGATCGAGGGAATCTCATACGGAATGCGCGCGAGACGAATCTTCTGCTTCGCGCGCACGAGACGTTGGGCCAGTGTTGACTCGGGCAGCAGAAACGCGTGCGCGATTTCGGTTGTGGTAAGACCGCCGAGTGTGCGTAACGTTAGCGCAACCTGTGCCTCGCGGCTTAGCGACGGGTGACAACAGGTGAAGATCAAACGCAGGCGATCGTCAGGATATTCCACGGCGTCTTCAGGCAACTCGGGCTCGACGTGCGGCTGCAGTCGAGTCGTTTCGAAAGCGAGTTCTGACTGTTTGTCGGTGCGAGTTCGATCGCGGCGGAACGCGTCGAGGAGACGTCGATGAGCGACGGTTGTCAGCCACGCGCCAGGATTGTTTGGAGGTTCTTCAACGTCCCATTTAGAGGCAGCGGAGATGAACGCTTCCTGCAACGCCTCTTCGGCGAGATCGAACGAGCCCGAGATACGGATCAACGTGGCGATAATTCGTCCGTACTCTTCGCGAAAGACTTGTTCGAGCGTCTTGCGTGCCTGCGACATGCAGGCGAAACTATACGCTTTAGCCGCGGATTTTCGCAGATGAACGCGGATCGATCCGCGTTAATCCGCGAAGATCCGCGGCTTATTTTTAAGCAGTTGCCGGAGCGGCGGCATCGACGAGTGGACGCACCTCGATCGTTCCGGTTTGCGCCGACGGAATGCGCGCGGCAATGCTCGTCGCTTCGTCGAGGTTCTCGGCTTCGATCAGAAAATAGCCGCCGAGTTGTTCGTGCGTTTCGGCAAACGGACCGTCAGTTACGAGCTCTTTGCCGTCGCGTACGCGCACGCTCGTCGCCGTCGAGATCGACTGCAACTGCGAGCCAGTCACGAACTGACCGCGCGATACCAGCTCCTCTCTTAACTTGCGAAACTCGCCGTAGATCTGCTGGCGCTCTGACTCGGGGACCGCGTTCCAACTCTGTTCGTCGTGGTAAATCAGCAACATGTATTTCATTTGATTAATCCTTTCTACTCGTTGAAATCCTGCCTTCAACCTTACGACGCGCGAGAGTGCCGGAAATCGACAGTCACCGCGAAAAAATTTTTAGCCGATAGTGCGACCGTAGCCGAGCCACTTACGAAGAAAGCTCACCTGCCCGGTGTGATACGTGTCATGAAAAGCGAGGAACGCAACCGAGCCGCTCAGTTTCTTATCGAATGAGGGCGGACCTTCCGGCGCGGGTCTTGTGAGAACTTCTTCAGGCGGCTCGCGAAGAGCTGCTTTGAGTTGCTCTGAGATCTCGTTCCACGCGGCGCGCATGTCGTCGACTGTCGGATACTCCGCGTCATCCACTCGCTCTGAGCCGCGCACAAACAACGGCGCCCACGAGCTGTCCCATTGACCACCGAGCGTCTTGAGCACGAGACCGCGATGCACGACCACGTGCCCGAGCAGCCACATCAGATGATTCGAATCGTCGCCCGGCTTGCGAAACCAATCCTCAGGACTGACATCTGCAATGGCCTTGTTGATGATGTCAGTATTGTTCCTGAACATTCCGGAAATGTTTTTAAAATCAGTCTGCATGAATATCTCCTTTTGGCGTCCCAGTGTACCCAAAGTACCCGATCTGTGCTTCTTTTTCGCGTTACAAGTGAGTTGTCAGTATTTAGAGAGGCCGCCATGAAGGCATGTCCCACGTGTGATCTGGTTTACAGTTACGAGTTGCTGCGTTATTGCCGCTTCGACGGAACTCGTCTAGTCAACACGTATTCCGGGGAGGAGACAACGCAGCAGTTGGAACTTCCGCTAGAAATGTTAAATCAAAATACGGGAGCTCACGTCGACCACCGCTCGGGTGAACACAAAGCATACAATCAACTCCGGTGAATCTCAGCGCCTGATCTGCATGTATCGTCGTCAAAAAGTAGCTATCAATGCTATCTTTTTACCCCGATATGCACGACTTGTTCATTCCCTCAAGGTAAACGATGCATAAAATTTCAAAGTGGATGGTGCTTCCGCTAGTTGTCTTCATTACCGGCTTGGCGTCGTCGCGCAGCGCGGCGCAACAGGCCTGCTTTACGTCGCAGGAACGTGCGCGGGCGGAGCAGTCGGCGAAGGTTTATCGCGCGCCGGATCCCGGCTACGATCCGGTGCTCGGTTACAACCCGGCCATGGGTCCGCGACGTGGCGCGCCGCCGGTTAATGAGAATGGACTCGCGAGAGCCATCAATTGCGTTGCGAATAAAGACGAGAAGCCGGGCGCCGGCACGACGCCGAAGTTTCACTGCTCGGTGGCGGGTAATACTGACGAAGACGGCAATCTGATCCGCTACAAGATCAAGCCACACTTTAAGGGACAGTCGATCGACAAACGCAACGGCGAGATCTACGGCGAGTTTTTGTCGTCACGATTTTCGAAAGCACTCGGGTTCTTCGCTGATGATGAGTGGGTTGCAGATGTGAATTGTCCGGACTGCGAGAAGAGCCTGACGAAGAGTTTTCAAGGCGCGAGCTTCTCACCGTTTCAGCCGGCGGCGGGCATCGAGCTTCCGCTCGCGCGCGGCATCGATGTGAACTGTAACAACAAAGATTCAGCACCGCTGGGCGAGACGTTGACGAACCTGCTTAAGAGCGGCGCGCCACGTGCAGAGATCGACGCGTTCAAGCTGTGGCTCGCGTTCATCGATCACGGCGATACTAAAGCTGATAACCACAAGTTCGCGTGTCTGAATTCGAAGAAGAATGGCAATACGCGGATGTGTGAACCGGGCGAGGCTGTGTTCTACGTTGGCGACATGGGATCGACGTTCGGCTTTTCCACTTCGAGTGAGAAGAAGGCGAGACTCGACACGTGGCGCCACAAGAAGCCGATCGAGGTTAAGGGCGGAGTATGCATGGCGACCGCGAAAAGCGTCGGCGACACGAGTGTCAGCGAAGACGGTCGCAAGCTGCTCGCCGACAATTTGCAGCGACTGCTCGATGCCGAGCAGCAGAACCAAACAATCACGAGAGTTTTTGCGGCTTCGCGAAATGCCGAGCGCGATCGACCACCAGCCGAGTGGGCGGCAGAATTCGTGCGTAAAGCGCGGATGATCATCGACGCGCGGTGTACAAATTAGAGAACATTTCAGGTAAACCAATTAATGCAATCAGAACCATCGGGTCAGCCGAAATCGAAACCAAAACGTTTTCTTTCCTGGTCAGTCCTCAACCGCGACTTGTGCCAGTTGGAATTCTTTCGACGAGTACTCGAAGAAGCAGCCGACAAGTCGAATCCAGTGCTCGAGCGACTGAAGTTCCTCGGAATCTTTTCGTCCAATCTCGACGAGTTCTTCATGGTGCGCGTCTCCGGCATCAAGGAGATGTTGAGCATCGAAGACATTGGACCAATCCCAGGTGAATTGACACCAGTGGAACAGCTCGACGTGATTCGAAAGACAGTGGTTCCGCTCGTTGAAGAGCACTCGCGCTGTCTGCAGCAGGAGGTGATTCCTGATCTTCAGTCGAACGGCGTAGTCATCGCTCCGTACGCATCGCTTTCTGAAGACGAAAAGCGCATCCTCGCCGACTACTTCATGAAGAACATCTTCTTGGTGTTGACTCCGCAGGCTGTCGATCCAGCTCGTCCGTTTCCTTACATCTCGAATCTGAGTTTGAACATCGGCCTCACGGTTGAGAGTAATCCCGAAGACACACTGGCTGGAGCGCCGGTCGGTGATCAGGTGAGATTTGTCCGGATCAAAGTGCCGCCTGTGGTGCCGCGACTGATTCCGATCAACAAAGGCGAGTTGAAGTTTGCGTTGGTAGAGGAAGTGATCGAGGCAAACATTCACTCGCTGTTTCCGAGAATGCACCTGAGCAAGGGACATGTCTTTCGCGTGACGCGCGACGCTGATGTCGAGATTCGAGACGACAAGGCTGCGGATCTGTTGGCGCTGATCAAAGAATCGCTGCGTGAACGTCGTTTTGGTTTGCCGGTGCGACTGGAAGTGTCGGCTTCGATGCCGCCCGAGATGGTTGAGTACCTGGTAACGGCGCTCAAGATCGAGCCACACGACGTTTATAAAATCGATGGACTACTCGACGCGCCTGATTTGATGGAGCTGTACGGCATCAACGCGCCCGAATTGAAAGACAAGCCGCTCAAGTCTGTCGTGCCTCCCGCGTTGCGCGGCAAGGAGTCGATCTTCGACGCGATCAAGAAACAGGACGTGTTGCTGCACCATCCTTATACCTCGTTTGGCACGATCGTGGATTTCATCGATGCGGCTGCGAACGATGCCGACGTGGTTGCGATCAAGATGTGTCTGTATCGCACGGGAAAAAGATCGCCGATTCCGCAAGCACTGATCCGGGCGAGCGAGCGTGGCAAACAGGTCACGGCCGTAGTCGAGATCAAGGCGCGGTTTGATGAAGAGCATAATATCGAGTGGGCCAGGCGGCTCGCCGAGTCTGGCGTGCATGTCGTCTATGGATCAGTGGGTCTGAAGACGCATTGCAAGGTCACGCTCGTCGTTAGGCGTGAAGAGCACGGCCTGCAAACCTACACACACATTTCCACCGGCAACTACAATCCGACGACTTCGCGCGTGTACACAGACATCGGCCTGCTCACGAGTGATTCAGCGATCGGCGATGACGCGTCAGACGTGTTCAATTTCCTGACCGGATTTTCGATACAGAAGGAATACAGCCGTTTGATGGTCGCGCCGCTGAACCTGCGGCAGCGCATGATGAACCTAATCAAACGTGAAACAGCGCACGCCCTCGCGGGCCGGCCCGCGCACATAGCGGCGAAGATCAATCGTTTGACTGATCTGCCCATCATCGAAGCGCTTTACGAAGCCTCGCAGGCGGGCGTCAAAATCGATTTGATCGTGCGCGGTGGTTGTATTCTGCGTCCAGGCGAGCCGGGACTCTCGCAAACGGTTCACGTGCGCAGCATTGTTGGACCATTCCTCGAGCACAGTCGCATCTTTTATTTCGGGAATGGCGGCGATGAAGAGGTCTACATCGGTTCTGCCGACTGGATGGCGCGCAATCTCGATCGTCGCGTTGAAGTCGTGACGCCGGTAATGGATCCGCAGTTGAAGAAGTATTTGAAGGACACGGTGCTTGTTGCATACCTGCGTGATAACGTGAAGGCGCGGGTGATGAATTCAGATGGCAGCTACGAGCCACCCGCAGTTGGACCAGACGAAAAGCCTTTCAACAGCCAGCTATTCTTCGAAGGTCCAAACAGTTCACCGCACGGCGGAAATGTGCACGCGTTGAAGAGCAAGCGACTGTGGTCTAAAAAATAATGTTGGAGAGGACAACGTATGAACCGCGTGACCGTTGCGGTGCTGGGACTGTTTATCGTCATCCTGTTGGGTAGCGGAATACTCGCTTACGTTCTGCGCGAAGAACCGAAAACCGCTGCGGTGCCGGCCGCGTCGCCGTCTGTTACTCCTGCCGGTGAGAACCAGTCTCAACGCGAGATTCCATTGATTGGCCAGCTTTTCGGCCCTGATCCCACCGGACTCTCGCCCGCGAATTTTTCGACCTGGGAAGCGACGTCGGCACGGATCGCTTTGCGGTTTTCGCTCGCTGCGTTTCTCGCGTCATTGCTCGCGTTTCGTCCGCGACGCGGTGTCTCAGTGGCGCGGCGTAATCCATACGTAGCGCAGACGCAGATCCTGATGGCTGTAGTTGCCGGTGCGATGATGATGGTGGTGGGTGACAGTGCGGCGCGGGCGTTTGGAATCTTCGCGGCTGCCTCGCTTGTGCGCTTCCGCACGAATATTAGAGATCCAAAAGAGACGACGGTGTTGTTGGTCTGTCTTGGAGTCGGTCTCGCGTCGGGTGTTGGGCGTTGGGACATGGCCGTGATCCTGACGGTGTTCGTGCTTTTGACGTTGGCGGTGTTGGAGTCGTTCGAACGCTTCCAGGTATTTCGGTCGATGGAGATTTCCGTACAGACACGCAGCGTCGAAAAGGCTGACAAGATTCTGAGGGGACTGTTCGAGCGTCATCAATATGATTACGAGTTGCGCCACCTCGATCCGATGGGTAAGGTGGTCTACCTCGTCAACCTCGATCCGGTTATCAGCACTAGCAAGTTGAGTGAAGAGATACTCTCGTCGGATCGCGAGAACATCGACAGCGTCGAGTGGGAGCAGAAGGAAAGTAAGACTTACCTTTACAAGTAAGTCTTACAAGCTTCCCTTAGAATCTAATGCCGACACCCAGGCTACCCTGAAAATTGTGAGTAGTGCCCAGACGCTGAGCGAACAATCCCTCACCAACGATGTTATTTCCGAAAGGGATGATCACGTCGCCCGCGTCGACGCGCACGACCAGGTGGCGGTTAGGATAGAATTCGGCGACGCCACCCACGTCCACCGCGAACCTCGCCTGCTCGCGATCGTTGACGACAAAGTTGGTTTGAAAGCCCGGCCTGACTTTCGCAAAGACGCCCACGTACTTGGTCCGTTTTCCGGCCTTGATTCCGAATAGGCTCTGGACAGCGGTAGGTGGTCCTTCGTCCGGAAGGAAGAAATCGACTTCGCTATCGAATGCTATGTTGTTAGTGAAATTGTAGGTGAATCTACCGCCCGCACCCCAACCATTTCCCAGATCGTGACCAGTAAAGGAAAAAATCTGTCCCCCAATCTCGTAGGGTGGGGCTTTCTCGTAGTCAGAATCGGTCTTGGTCTGCGCCTGCGAAACTAAGCAACTGAAACCCAGTAGGAGCGTACTCGCGGCGACGATGAGAAGACGTTTTCGCATATCATTCTCCGATCGGTTGCTGAGAAAACGAATCAGCTTTGGCAATCGGAATGCCTGTCGGATTGTTTGGGTTTTTACGGGGTTGGGGTTTGGCGTTGCAGGGTAAGGACAACAGATGGTGAGTGAATCCGGCGGACAGGTTTTAGTCACTTGAAGGAGAAACGGTCATCAGAGATGAAAAACGGCAGCGTTCGTACCTGCCGTAAGTCATCGATGTTAATGGTGAGCCGAGCAGGGCTCGAACCTGCGACCCGCTGATTAAGAGTCAGCTGCTCTACCAACTGAGCTATCGGCCCTCGTGGTGATGCGGAAAATTATACGTGCGATGGTGGGAGTGTCAAGCAAGCACACTTGCTATTCAGGGTGCTTTACTTGCGTTCGAGATTCTGGTAAAAGGCGTCGCTGTTAATTGTCCCACCTTACCTGATGGATAATTATGACTGACTCTACCTCACATTCAATGCAGCACTCTGCCGTTCCGCCTGAGCCTGATCCGGATTTCATTAACTGGTTGAAAGGGAACTGTGTGCCGATAGTCGGTACGGCCTTTGGCGCTTTGGTGGTGTGTCTGGTTCTTCATTACAGCTCGACAACCGTCGATTGGACCAGGACGAAGGATCTCACTGAGGCATTTGCCAATATCACGCAGTCTCTTGCCTTAGTTGCGGCTGGTGTTTGGGCATATTTCAAGTTTGCTAAGGGACGAACGTTTCGAGACCGGTTGACACTTACCGTAAGCGGCAGGTCTGTTTCGATCGATGGGTCTGTTTATCTGGTCGTCACGATGCAGCTTAAGAACGTAGGCTTGTCACGAATTGCATTCGATCAAAAAGTGAGCTCGCTCGTCGTTAGTGAGTATGTTCCGTCAGAAGCCGCGGAGACTATGAGTGTCACGAGTAATTCGTTAGATAGGTTTGAGGTTTTCACAGACAGAGAGCGGTATATCGAACCAAATGAATTTGTCGAACGGCAGACGTTGATTGCGCTGCCACGCGTCTCACTCATAGGCTATCAACTCGAATTTCAAGTGTTATCTGACACCGCACGCGGATGGCGAACGACGACCATTGTGGAACAGTCGGCTTTTTCGCATAATGACGTGGGGTAAAACATACTCGGATTGGAGAATAATCGTAATGAAAATGAGCGACTACCCTCCCGGATTTTCAACTCCCAGCTACCGCGTAACTCCTGAAGAAATAGAGCAAATTAAGCGGGAGATTCAAATTACCCGGGAAAAAGAGGAGCGCCATCGGATGAAATTGATCGAGGAAGGGAAATTACGTCCAGACAATAAGTCAGACGAGAAACCAGCATAGCGTTCCTCGTTGCACTTCATACCCACCGAGTCAGCGATACAAAACCCTGAAAGGCAAAGATCTTTCAGGGTTTTTACTTACATTTGATCGATCCCAAACCGAACCTAAGTCGTAGCGGCGCACTCGCTGCCGGAGAGGAGTTGGTGGACTGCGTTGATCAAACCTTCAATATCGGGCTTGGCGACGAACGCCGCGGCGCCGGCCGCGAAGGCTTCGCGCCGGTGAATCTCATATGCATCGCCCGTGTAGAAGATGCAGGGCACTGAGGGCGTTATCTTCGTCAGCGTCTCGCACAACTCGACACCTGTACCGTCGGGGAGGCGCTTGTCGAGAACGTAAAGATCGTACTGCGTCTGCGAAGCCATCTCGCAGGCTTCTTCCATCGTGGCCGCAGTGTGAACCTGGTAATTCTCTTCAGAGAGCAGCATCTGCAACATCTCAGACGTGTCGCGATGATCGTCTACACAAAGCACACGACATTTGGAGTTTGGCACAGCGGAAGCCTCCTTGTTCGGGTCGTTTTTCAGAAATCCACTGAAAGCAGGAGAAGCAGTGGAAGCGCAAATTATAAGCGGCCCCGCACAATTATGCCACCGTGAAACGCGTTCTGGAACCCACGCCCCATTCGCGTTTTCCTAGATACAAGAGCGTATTGCGGATCGTTCAACCTTTCTTGCGATCCAGTACGACCAGGTGGGCAGCCCTCCTGCCCACCGCCAGCAATTTTGTTGGATTACAACTGATCAGTTTTCGGAGCTACGTTCACCGGTCCAGACCTGCCACTCTTCATCGCCTTCAACAACTGATTCAACACGTCGAGATCCTCGTCCTCTGGTTCCAACTGTCGATACTTCTCCAGGGTCGCCGAAGCCGCATCCAGATCGCCAAGCTTGTGATAAACCAGCGACAGGTTGAAATAGACTAACGAGAACCCGGGCTCGATCTGTGCCGCCGCTTCGTAGTGGAGTTTCGCGAGCTGCAGATCGCCGGCATCGTAGTAAAGGTTGGCAAGGTTGTAATGTGCCTCGACGTGTCGCGGATCGTTCTTCAGCGAAAGAGTGAAGTTGTCGAGCGCGCTCGCGGTCTGTCCACGCTCGAGATTGATGATGCCGAGGTTGCAATACGCTTCGGCAACGTTGTCGCCTTCGCTGATCGCTTCGAGGTAATGCTCAGCTGCTTTGGCGTCCCCCTGTTCGTGTAGAAGCAGAGCTTCTTCGAATGGCGTAAGCAGTCGGGCGAGGCGTGGGGTTTCGATGCGAAACAGATTCAACTGGCCCTGAAGCTCAGCTTCGATCTGGCGAATGCTGTGACCCTGCGCGCGCAACTCACGCACGCGCCGAAATTGTGTCAGCGCGTTGAAGTCGTAGACGTAGTCGGGCGCCTGCGACGTTGCGGAAGCCTGGATGATGCCTTGCTCCGTCCAGCGACGCAGGGTTTTTTCACTGAGACCAAACAGTTGTTTGATCTCTTTGATGGAGTACGACGACTTGACACGTTGGTAATCTGCCTTCGACGGGACAGGTGAGGGAAACGAGATTACCTTGGTGCTCGATTCTTTCATTAAAGCTTGAGACGGTTAACCGACTTTGCGTTTCTTTGCGGCGCGAGGTTTCACCAATGTGATCTGCGGCTTCTTCTTGGCCGCTTGCGCCGGCGCCTTCACCATCGGTTTGCGGCTCGATGCCTGCAAACTCTTCTTGAGCGCGCTCATGATATCAAGTCTGGGTAGTTCTTCAACCGGTTCGAAATCGGCGATCTCGTTACCCTTGATCTTCGAATCGATCAGCGTTCGCAGTGCGTTGAAGTAATTGTCTTCCGTGTCGACCTCGGCGAGCGTGGTCGACATCTCCTGAACCAGCGTAGTCGCGAGTTTCAACTCGTTCTTGTTCAGTTTTTGCGCGTCGAGTTTTTGGACGCTTTCGAGATCGGGCACGTCTTCCATCTTCCGCAGCTCGTGCGGGTAGTGCAGCTTCTGAAGCACCAAACCTTCCTCGTGCGGAAACACGGCGACAAGATCTTCACGATCTCTCAGGACCACTTTCCCGACGGCAACCTTGCCCGTCTGCTTCATCACTTCGCGCAACAGCGCATATGGTTTTTCTGAAACGGCGCCATCTGGCCCCGCGAAGTATGGCGCATCATAAAACGTGCTCGGTATCTCTTCGCGGTCCACAAAGCCGACGATGTCGACAGCCTTCGTAGTCTTGATCTTGATCTTCGAGATGTCGTCAGGTTCGACTATCGCATAACGATCGGGCTCGTACTGGTAGCCTTTTGTGATCTGATCGTTAGTAACGACCTGGTTACACTTCTTGCAGCGCTTGTCGTAACCGATTGGACCAAAATCGTCGCGGTGCAGTTGGTTAAACTGAATTTTCTCACTGGTCTCGATGGCGTTGTAGACGCGAACGGGGATCGCAACCAGCAGAAATCGTATGTGGCCCTTCCAGATTGAGCGCATATCAACTCTCCTCAAGGCGGATTATGCCACGAAAGTTTTCGTTTTCCACAGGATTTATGCAGGAGTGACCGATCCGGTCCTGTCGGACTAGATGCAATGGAGCAGGGCGTTGCGCATGGCGCCCGCGCTTTGCCACCGCTGTGCAGGATCCTTTGCAAGGGCCCGATCGATGATTTCGCACACCGGTCGAGGGATGTGGGAGGCCCTTTGGTGCAGGGGCACCGCGGGTTGTTCGAAGATGGCGCGGATGGTGTCGTTGACGCCGCTACTCTTGCTCAAGTCGAGAGCAAGCGAGCCCGTTAACAAGCTGTAAGCCGTCATGCCGACCGCGTAGATGTCTGACTGTGGCTTGACGTCGCGAAAATTCCGAAGCTGCTCGGGTGGCATGTACGCGAGCGTACCCGCCATCTCGCCGGCCATCGTCACGCCACTCATACCCGAATTGGAAAAACTCTTTGCCAGTCCGAAGTCAGTAAGCTTTGCGACGAGGTTTGGTGAACGACCCGCGACGAGGATGTTCTGGTCCTTGAAGTCGCGATGGATGTAGCCCTGCGCGTGCGCGAACGAGAGCGCGTCGAGCGCCTGCGAGATGATCGAGATGCCGTCTTCGTAAGAGAGTCGCCCGCCGTTATGCTCAGCGAGCTTGCATGCATCAGCGCCGTCGACAAATTCGGTGACGAGATACACAACACCATTGTGCGTGCCGCGATCGATGAACTCGACGATGTTCTTGTGCTTGAGTGTTGCAGCAACGTCGATCTCGCGCATGAAGCGTTTCATCGCCTTGTCACTGACGGCAAATTCAGGAAGCAACGTTTTGATCGCAACTGGACGTCCCGTTTTTTGCTCGCGCCCGAGCATCACGCAACCCATGCCACCACGACCCACCAGCTTCACGGTGTCGTAACCGGGAATCGCCTGCGGCGAACGCTTGAGCTCGATGCGACAGTCTTCACAAAGAAACGTCAGATGCTCATCAGGCGCTGATGCCTGCGCTTGTTCGCGCCGTCCACAGTTAACACACTCGACCATCACGAGCACCGGTCGCTTCGGGATTCCCGCATCCTGAGTTGTCTCCGAAAGATCTATCGACTCAGTCGTGACTTCAACGACTAGAATCGTTTCACCACACTGGATCCGATCGCCGTTATTCAAATACGCATTCTGCACGCGCCGACCGTTGAGAAACGTCCCGTTCGTCGATGCGAGATCGCGCAAGTGCGAATGCGGCGGATTCATTTCGAGCAGGCAATGATTACGCGAGAAGTAACGATCGTCAGGCAAACAGAGATGAGCCTCCGGGTTGCGACCGATCAGAAAGGTGTCGTGCTGGGTGAATGAAAAGATGCGGCCTTTGTAAGGGCCGGCCGTGACTTTCAGATTAACTTGCATTGAGGATTAGCGACTGATACTCAGATCGTCAAACACTACTTCATCAGCGTCGCTGGTGTAGAACCCGGTGCGGCCGTGCCTGTAGTTTTCTGTGTCGTTGACGCGCGTCAAAAACTGTCCATTCGCATAAAACGACAACTCGGTGCCGCGGATGCGCACTTCCAGCACGTTCGGCGCGCTGCCCGAGTGGATCGCGCTCGACTTCGTTCTCGTTACCATTGACGACTGAACGCCGTCCTTGTGCTTGATGATTTCATACTCCGGCTCGTCCGACGGATAGATCAGCAAGCCATAGTCTTCGAGTTGCTTCGCCTTCGACTGTGCGCAATGGACCAGCAATCCGAAACCGGATGCCGGCACGCCGCCACTGACGCTGCGAGCGGTAACCTTCACCGTCGCGTTTTCAGTGCTGTAAGCATCCGGGGTCTCTACGGGCGCGTACATCACCACAAACGTTTTTTCACGCGAGGTCATGTGATACTCGCCGTTCTCGTACCAGATTCGGCCGAACTGCGATACACCCGTGCCCCATTTCTGCTCGCTGAAGTCGTCGACCATCGGGTTTGGGATCGTAGCAGTCGCGTTTGCATTGACGTTCGAAACGTTCGCGTTCGCGGTGACGTTGCTGTTGCGGTTTTCGTTACGAGTGTTGGCGTTAAGGTTGTTCGTATTGTTGTTTGAGCTAAGACTCAGAAAAATGAGCAGCCCAACAAGACCGGCGCCGAGGATGAGTAACACAAACACAACTCCCAGTACCCACCATATCGCGTTGGATTTTTTGCGCGGTGGTGCGGCGATGGGTGTCGGCGTCCACTGTGGCGGTGGCGGCGGTGGTGGCGCCGTAGGTGCTGCCGGTTGCGGACTAACGACCGGCGGCTGTGGACGATAGATCTCCGTTGGCGGTGGTTCCGCCGTGTCGCGCGGTACCGGGTACCGGATCGTCGCAGTCGGATCGACTGGCGGCGCGTCGGTGGTTAGCGGCGTCCCATCCTCCAAACAAAAGTTCAGGGACGTATCGGTGTATGTGCGGTTACAAGTGGGGCAGCGCTTCATCTTTGTTTATCGCCGTCCAAAACAGTCGGAAAGATTATCGGAAAGGTCACGCGCGCTCAAGCTCTAATAGGCTTTCCGCAACGTCCACAGAACTTCGTCCCGGCAGGATAACTGCTGCTACAGCCGCTACAGAACACCTCGACCGGCTTCGGTGTGCGCCATTCGAGCGACGCCGCGCCAATCGGAATCCCGCAGCGCCCGCAGAACTTCGTCCCGGTGGGATATTCGTGACGGCAACGCGGACATATGGTTCCGCTCGCAGTCACCGTCTGGATATCAGCGGAGATCGGTTGGAAAGTCGTATTACCGCAGCGACCGCAGAACTTCACGCCTTCCGCGTAACGCGACTGGCACTTCGTGCACACCACGACAGACAGCGTCGTCGAGTGTGCGCCGTGCTTGCTGTCGAGACTGCCGCCGCGCGATGGTGACAATTGATTACTCGAGACGCCGATCTTGAGTTGCGCTTCGATGATCTGTTCGGCGATGTCGCTGCGAATCTCGATCACGCGCTCATCATCAGGCTCGCCCGACTTTGCCACACGCAACACGTGCTGCCCCGGCGCGATTGACGTCAGAATCACACGACCTGATCGCCCGACGCTTCCATAACGCTCGTCGTCAACGTAGACCTCTGCGCCGGAAGGCGCCATGATCACGAGTCGCGAGTCTTTTCGTTTTACTGTGTCCGAGTTTGCAGAGACGGCGCTTGCAAAACTGTCAAACCATTCGGTCGCAGTTGCTGGTCGATCGTTAACGTCCTTCGCGAGCGCTTTCATGATCGACGCTTCGACTTCGGTGCTGATATCCGAACGCAGGCTCGAAAGTGCAGGTGGTAGTTGCGTCAACTTCTGCGCGATCAGTTGCGTGATGTTGCCGGTGAATGGCGGTCGTCCGCCGAGCATGTGATACGCGATCGTGCCGAGCGCGTAGATGTCGGCGCGCGCGTCGAGCTGGTGTTCGGGCTGCATCTGTTCCGGCGACATGTATTCCGGTGTGCCGATGATGCCGCGCGATGCCGGACCGCTGGCTGAGGTGACGTCGGAGCGATCAGCGTTGACGATCTTCGCGAGACCGAAGTCGCCGACTTTGACGAAGCCATCTTCACCGCCGGTCTTACGTTTCTGCTGCATCAGGAAAATGTTTGCCGGTTTCAGATCGCGATGCAGGATTCCGACGTCGTGTGCGGCTTCGACTCCCGCGACGACTTGCTGCATGATCGTCGCCGCTCGCTGCGGATTCACAGTGCCTTCACGACGCAGCAGGTGATAGAGCGTCTCGCCTTGGACATATTCCATCACGAGAAAGAACACGCCGTCAGCGCTCTTGCCGAAATCAGTGACGTCAACGACGTTCGGATGACGAATCGAGGCAGCCGCGCGGGCTTCACGTTCGAAGCGGGCGATCGCTTCACCTTCCTGTAAATCTTCGTCGCTGAGAATGTCTGGTCGGACTGTTTTAACGGCGACCTGGCGCGTGAGCAGGTTCTGGTCGCGGGCGAGATACACCTGACCCATGGCGCCGCGTCCGAGGCGTTTTTCAAGCAGATATCGCGAGGCCAGCAGGCGTCCACCGGGCAGGGTGTTTTTGGTGTTGGCCTGATCGTCCGGGCAGATCTCGATATCGTCTTCGTAGCAGACTTCGCAACGTGGACACTCGCGCATGGGTCAGGATTCTAGCAGAAGCAGGGCGCGTGTAGGTGAGTTTACCCGGCGCGACCAATATAGCCGAATAGGCATCTATGAAGCGTCGTTCGCTGTCAAGAACTTTTTTGGGCAGAGTCTGAGCGCGACGCCGCGAAGCGTCTGCGTTTGCTCTATCGCTGTTTTGCTCTTTGACATGAGACTGTTTGGTTTTTTACTTACCGTTGTTTGCGGTCCTCAGTGATCGAAGGCAGCAAGCCCCGATCAATCATCTATGCGGTTATCCCCCATGAGGTTTACTCCGCTCTCTTCAGCTTATTGCTCTGAAGAGGCTGGCTGCCCAATCAGTACCTCAGGCACGTTAGGCCTCTGCCTATTACGGGCAAGCCGAGCGGCGACGGCTCGACGGCGGAATTCCGCATAGTCGATCTCATCACGCAACATGATGTAAGCGCGGATGAGTAGTTTTCTGGCGGCAGCCACCTTGGCCTTTGGACGACCACGACGCTGAGCCAGCCGTTTGTAGAAACGCTTTAGGTCTTCGTCATATCTGACCGCGGTGTGCGCGGCTTCCACCAGCAGGTAACGCAACAGGCGCGAGCCGGCTTTGCTGATCCCGAGAAAGCGTTGGCGCTCGGCCGAAGAACGTTCCACCGGATCGAAGCCGGCGTAGGCCGCTACCTTGCGGGCATTGCTAAAGCGCCTGACTGGTTGCAGCGTGTGTACCAGACAGAGTGCGGTGAGCAGCCCCAGGCCCGGATGCGTGCGCAACCGAGTCACGTCTGGATCATCCTTGCTTTGCGCCTTGAACCAGATCGTGGTTTCCAATAGTTGTTGGTTCAAGGGCTGCAGCAAGGCGAACCAATGCTCGCGCTGCCATTGCAGCACCGGCGATAACGAGACCGCCCGGAACTGCTGCTGGCCAGCGCCGGTGAAGAGCTGCGGGCCTTTGGCTAAGCCAGCCTGTAAGGCGATCGCCTGCAGGCTGTTCTTCGCCATGGTACGCAGCTGGGTCAGCTTTTGCCGGTAACGCAGCATGCGCAGCACTTCGCGACTCGGCAAGACTGGTCGATGCAAACGCGGAAACTCATCGTGGACCATTAATTCCCAAATGAGTTGCGCATCGCGCCGATCGTTCTTCTGGCGCCAACGCGCCCGGCGTCGGATCTCGGTGGCATGCCCGAGCCAGATTTCGCACCCCAGTTGCTCGAGCAGGGCTTCGAACCAGGGACTGTAACCACTGGCTTCCAAGCCGACCACCACTGGCCTCGGAAACTGTTGGTAGAAAGCCCGCACTGACTCTTTGTCCGCGTGCTTCAGCTCGGTAATGACGAGTTCCCCAGTTTCAGTTTTCAAATAACAGAGCGTCTGTTGTCGTGCATGAAAGTCAACGCCGATATATAGTTTCTCCACAGCGCCTCCTTTCAGTCTCATATCAGACAGCTGAACGTGAGTCTAACAACTCGCGCACGGAGGCGCTGCTTCATAACATCAGTACCGAGCGCGGTAGCGCCGGGTAGACTTCGGTAAGGTTACGCGAGATCGGCGCAACACGCCGGGCAGCGCTTCGCACCGAGCGGAATCGCGGTCAGGCAAAGCGGACAATCTTTCGTGTTTGCTGGCGGCGGTGGCGCCGCACGCAGTCGATTAATGGCTTTTATCATCAAGAAGACCACCAACGCGATGATCAGAAAACTGATGATGTCGTTGATCAGCTGTCCGTACGCAATGACCGGCAAGCCCTTCGTCTTTGCATCAGCGATTGATAAGGGACCTTTTCCGGAAAGATCGATGAACAGGCTGGAAAAATCGACTTTGCCGAGGGCCAATCCGATCGGCGGCATGATGACGCTATCGACGAGTGTAGTAATAATCTTACCGAAGGCTGCGCCGATAATGACTGCAATTGCCAAGTCGATCACATTTCCCCGAGCGATGAACTCTTTGAATTCTCTCAACATGGTTGTTTTCTCCCGTTGTTAGTGACAGTTCTTCGCTGCTTTGAAGCCGGCCTTTTCTGCTTCTGCGGCGGTCTTAAACGTTATCTTGTTCGCTTCGCTGATCTCCTTTTCCGGGAGGCAGCCGTTGGGAAAATAGGTTTTAGCTTTCTTGTCAGCGAGGATCTCAGCAGATTCGCCATCTCCATTCGCGGCGCCTGCTTCGGCAAGTGAGTCTTGCTCTTCTTTGGCTTGCCGGCGCTGGGCGATGAGATCTTCTGCGGCAGTGTCCACCAGACGAAAGCTTGGTCCACGTGCGACGGTCGTCACCGTCAACTGAAAGTCAGCGCAACGCAGTTGCAGACCTCTGGATTTGGACTGCCAGTTTCCATCAAGCTGTAACGATTCCGAGAGCAGCTTTACAAACTCTTCCGCCGTGTGGACCTTAAACGTTTCATCGAAACCGATCCAGATCGACGTCAGTTTCTCGTCAACCAGGTCGAGCGAGATGCTGCGCACGTTCTCGAGCTTCGACTTGTCGATCGTCTCGTCGAAATACGGATTGATCGTCGTCTTGGAGACACCGAAAGGATCGGCGCCGCCAAACCTTGTTTGTGGAATGCGAGCCTTAATCTGTTCCTTCGTCATGCCGAGCCGAAAGCCGAGCAGCTCCGGCGCAGCGGGCAGTTCACTGAATTTCTTCGTGCACTGCGCAGACACAGTTTGGGGCACCAAGAGGAGCAGCAGGGTGAACAAGAGGATTCGAAACATAGGCAAGATTATACTTAACGCTGGACCAGTGAGCGAATTATCCCTTCGAGTGTGGCCGGCTCAAACGGCGTCGAGACGTATTCATTGCAGCCGGCGGCAAGGGCCTGCTCGCGAAACTGGTCGGCGCCATACGCTGAAACAGCCAGAATCGGCACCGAGTCGAGCGACTTCCGGATGCGGCGCGTGGCTGAGAGGCCATCGAGCTCCGGCATTTGCATGTCCATTATGATCAGGTCGGGTGCTTCCGTCTGCGCCTGATTGATCGCCTGAATACCGTTTTCTGCTTCGACCACACGAAAGCCCCGTCGCTCCAGCCACGTGCGCAGCAGCAGACGGGTGTCATCAAAATCATCAACAACGAGAATGGTGCGAGGTTCGTTGGCCGTATCCATAGTGCGCCTTGGTTGCCGGGAAGGTAGCGCAAGCGTAGCAAAAAAGCCGCGATTGGGGAATAACTTTAGCCGGGCTTGCGCCCAACGAACACGGAAACGGCGCCACTGCGTTTCGTATCGGAAAAGTCGAAGTACACCTTCGGCTTAAATCCGACCTGCTTCATTAGCTCGATGATGCGCTTGCGATCGGGCAGGAAGATCTTGTTCTGCGTTTCCACGACCTTCTTCCGACCTTTCTCAAAAATGATGTAGACGATATCGACGAGGCCGAACGATCCCTTTCGGTATGACTTGTTGACTCGCGCCGCCTCAAACTCCGGCGTCGTCGTGGTCTCAACACTGAAAGGTCCCGACGTCCAAGTGTGGCGCATGAATGCGGTATCAAAGATGACGACGCCTCCCGGCTTGAGATGATCGTAGAACCGCTGAAGCGTGTTTGAGAGCTCGGCGTGGGAATAGTTGTAGTTGATCGAGTTGTACATGCAGAGCAGCACGTCGGCTTGCACAGGCACATGTAACTGTCTCATGTCCTGCTTGAAAACCTTCGCGTCAGGAAGGTTCTTTTTCAGCAAACGCAACATGCTCGTGTTGAGGTCAACCGCGTACACCTCGAAACCTGCTTTGCTGAGCAGCTCAGCATGACCACCACTCCCACACGCAACATCGATCAAGATCCTCCGGCCTGGAACGTTCCCAACCCTCCGGAGAATGAAATCGACCTCGCGCTGGTAGTTCTTTGTGAGGCGATATGAGGCGTCAGTGTACTTGCTGAGCTGGTTGTAAAGCTCGTGCGCCATAGACCAGTGCAGAGTAAGCGAAGTTACTTTGTAATTCCAAAGTTCTGCTGGACGGGTCGGCGTCGCACTTTCCAGATCACTGCGTCGACAACGTAGTGATGGAAATTGATCGCCTGGTAGGCAATGGCGACCAGCGGTAACGATGTGACGATGAGAGTCGAAGCAGTTGACACCGCGAAGCCGAGCAAGTAATACACGACAGTCGAGAGGCTGAGACAGACGGCGAAATACTGCAACACGTTCCGTTGTTGGCTGAGGTACGAAAGAAAACGGTGTTTCGGGTGGATGCCTGCGTTGAAGCGATTATTATTGAAGAGCCACACCGTCAGGATGTACTGCGCGTTGTGCCACACGTTGAGCACGAGCCAGCCGTGATTGATGTTGTCGATGAACAGATAACCGAAACCAAAGATCGTGATGTGCGAGCACATGTAGAGCGTCAAGGGTGTTGCGAACGAGCGCGTAATGATTTGTCGACCCAGCCATGCAGCAGTAACAACTGCCGCGCCAACGCCCACGATCGAAACGAGCCAGAAGGGCACCGGCACGACCTTGACGCTCGAGAAGATAAACGTTTCTGGCGCCTGGTAGGAACGGTAGAGAATTCCCCAGAACGGCACTGCATAGACAGCGGCAGTCGTGAGTCGATCGGGCGCGATGTTTGCTTTGCGCGCGTAGATCCGTGAGATGCCGTAACTCTGTCGCGTGTAATGCCACCACTGCCAGTACAAATAAATCGTCGTCAGGATCCACGCACCGAAGGCGAGCGATGCAAGGATGACGACTGCGAGTACGATCAGCGGCAGCCATGTCAGCAGGAATCTGTTCTCGACGATGCTGTCGCGGTCGAAGACAAGCCGCGTGTAAGTCGACGTGACGTGGTGATAGCCGAGCAGCCAGCCGTTAACGATAAAGATCGCGGTGAATGCAGAGGGGTTTAAGACGACATAGAGACCGGTGAGCAGCGACGCGATCCCGATGACGACGACGAAGGTAAGATCGAATGAAGGACTCCTTAGCCACCCGATCGGCCGTGCGGCAAAGGTGATTGATGCAGCCACTGCTAGACAGACCTCCGCGTGAGAAGGTGCAAACCAGGTGCCGCGATAATTACTTAGAAATTGAGACGCCCAACGTGGTGAAACTGCTCGCCAGCGCGCAGTTGTTCTAATTCGTCACTTCACCAAATGATTTTCGTCGTGCAGCTTCCAGTCGTGAAGCAAGACGGATCGAACCCGCCGACTTCTACTATCGCAGTGATGCTGTCGAAACCGATTGCGCCAGTTGTTGTCGCTTGCATTTCACGATCATACTGACCCTTCACGATTCTTCCGGCGTTGAGCTTCCATCGGAAAGATGGTGGTTGGTCGGTCTTCGCTTGGCCTTCGATAACTGCGGCGAACAGGAAGGGCTTGGATTTTTCCAGCTCTTCAGGACACGATACGTTGACGACAGGACACGGTGGAGGCGGCGGATCACAACTGCCGGAATCGATTGTAGTGACTGTCAACGCAGCCTCGGCCTTTCCTCCCTTTCCGTCTGTAACCGTAACGCGAACTTCATGTGGTCCGCGTAGCACGTTATGCAAATCCCAAATGACTGAACTGCCTTTACCTGAAATGGTCCCTCCCTTCGTAGAGTACGGGTAATGCAGTGCGTCGCCGTCGGGATCGGTTGCCTTCACGAACAGGTCCACTTCAGGTTTAGCGAATACCTGAGAGAACTCACACACTGGAATCGTCGTCACTGAGGAAGTAAAGGAATCGATCGCTGGCGGGCGGTTACGCGGTCGGCGCGGCTTCTGCTCCGCCGCTGACAGAACCGCAAGGAGTGGAAACACCAAGGCCACTGAAATCATCAAGAGGCGCTTCACGACTCCTCGTTTCTAATAGTGATGAATTCTACTCTCATACTAGAGTCGTGCGTGAGAGTTCTTGAAAGAAATTTAAGCAGATTGATGGTACCCGCGTCATCCTGGCGCAAAACTTCCAAGTAATGAAAGACGTGCTCGAGACCGGACCTTCGGGAGCGGTACTCGTCAGTGAGTCCTTCGAAGAGGCGATCGAGACTTTGGTTCTGTTCTCGAAGTATTACAAAGCAGGCCCGCACGGATGCAGAATCGTAACGAAATCAATCGAATGCGTATACGAAAGCGAAAATTGATTACCCGCGGCAGGGGTCGAACCTGCGACCTTTCGCTCCGGAGGCGAACGCTCTAATCCACTGAGCTACGCGGGCCTAAACAAAATGGCATGTTTCAAAGAGATGAACCAGGAGTGTCCCCCTTTTTGTCCCCCTTTTTTAACCGTTTTTGTTCCCCTCGTCAAATATCGTGCCGCTGCGGATAATGGGCCCCGGATTGGCGCGCTCATGGTAGTTACACTCGTCGGAACCAGGTGTGAAATCATGAGGTGGAGAGTCTGGTCAGTATTCCGAACTCTACAGCTGACGGAACCGAAGCCTACATCACGAAAAACTGAGCCTTTGCCGACGTGAACAGTGAGAGGGCCATCTCGTACAATGAGCTTTTACGGAAGAGAGGTACCCGACTATGTTCGACTTTCCGGCCCTCGACGAAGCGGCGCTCGAAGATCTCAAGGAGATAGGAGGGGCGCGCACGGTAGCACAACGCAAGGAAGCGATGGAACTCTTCTACACGCTAAGCTGCGACTTCCGTGACGCGTTCAGCGAGCTCGAGATCGTGGTGCTCAAACCGCTTTGTACGAGCTGCGCATCGCAACGCACGATCGGCTGGACGTCGAACGATCCGGCGATCGTCACGGTGCTGCCTGGCTACCGCCCTCAACAGTTGCGGATCTACGACATGGCAAACCACGAGCTGCATTTCTTTGCGTATGAGCTTACCGAGGACGAAGAGCGGTCCAGGATCACTTGCACGCATTGCGGCGATTATGCAGACGACGGTAATGGGGATGGTGACGAGCTGGTGTTCGTTGAGCCGGAGTCGTTCTGCGAATACTTTGGTGTCGAAGAGGACGGTCCGAAAAAACCGGACGGTGATTTGCGCGAGGAGATCCGCGAACTCTACGGCCACATGTGTTTCGCGTGCACCGCGACGGAAAGACTCACGATTGACCATATCAACCCGCGAAGCGCGGAAGGTCGAGCGACACCGACAAACCTGCAACTCCTCTGCGAGAAGTGCAACGGAGAGAAAGCTGATAAGATCCCAAAGAAGCTCATCCTCGCGCTCGACTTCCTGATGCGGCCGGCCCCCTGGGACAGCTATGAGGGACTTATCTGGTGATCCGAACTTAACCAAGCCTTCATTGACGAACTGTAACTTGTATTGTGCGGTATCGTTTTAGAGTGTAGATACCGCTAAAAGAGGCATGGAGGAAAGAGCCGACCCAGAACCCGCGCTCTTTTCGTGTGTGGTGCACGATGCGAGGCGTTTTAACGCTGAGGTTGTCAAGTTACTGCCACGAAAAAACCGCCCGAGGGAATGCCCGCACACTTTCATTTCACTCCTTGTTCCACCCTTTCCAAATACTTCGTGACGTGTTCTTCAGAGAAGCGCAGTGTTCGACGTGCGCGGTAGCAGGCCAACCGCTTACGTCGAATCTCACGCATCACTGTAGATCGGGAGATGCCGCCACAAAGGTGCCTGACATCCTCAACGTTGTACTTTGCTCGCTTGCGCTCCAGCGTCGGGCTAGTCTCCACTTGCTTCTCTTCCTCTTCCATAGTGCTCCTGTGTGAAAATATGAGTTCGTTTCTTATCTGAGGATTGGGCAAGGGCACGCTGGACTTCCAGCACTACTTGCGCTGCACGCACTGTGCCATCTCGGTTGGCCCAGCCATTTAGATAGTCCGATCTCTTTAATATCTCGCCAGTCCTTAATAAGTTAGGAAGGTCAAAACCGTCGACCGGGCGAACCATTGCGCAAGGCAAAGTTCGGATATCCCGACTTTCGACCTTAAAAAGTGTTCGGATATCCGAACTATTGCTTCGCCAACCGATGTGTCAAATGCCGGCCCAGAGACAGGTTGTCGTCGGCGGTTCGTTCTTCTCAATAGCCGTTAGAGTGTTCTCAGCTTCATTATTAACCGGCTGAGGTTCGCAAATGCGAACCATACGGATCAAAAAGCGTTCGATGTTGCGAACGCTTCAGCGGCGATCTGGACTTTTCACCCTGGTTCAAGACCTCGCTCACGCAATGTCAAAATTTTTCACCCGCCAGAGGCTCACAATTGCTCTTAGTCATTGGGCGAGTATCTACGTCAACGCGTCAATTTTTTACGGGCACATCGCGTGCCGCGTTGGGATGGTCCTAAATAGACCAGCCGCTTAGACATTGCGTTTGGTCTGGTTTTATTGGGAAAAGTGGCCCAAAAGTCTCTTACTGAACCCATTTAAAATGCAATGACCGACCGCTCTTTCGTTGCTGCCCAATCATTGGTTTCAGCCGCTCAACTGTTAGTTTAAAAATTAAGGGGTTATGAGGTTTCTAACACCCCCTCGGTTCAGTTTTGAAGCACGATGCGAATCTCTGAGCCGTCCATCTGACCCTTCAACTCTGTTTAGTGTTGACTGACGCAATCGAATGACCTCCGCTACACCGGCGGATATGGTTGTAGAAGCGGGGTTTATTATGAATGGACCAGCTCAAACTCGTCCCTTGCAAGAAAACTGACTAACTACCAAACCTTCCTGATTGCTCGATCACCTCGCGACGGTTAACTCATGGCACAACTTTTTCTAGGCGATGTCACCGGGTCGGGTCATCACGTCTCGACTCGAAGCAGAAACACGTGAGGTTGAAAACATGGATTCAGATACTTCGAAGGCGCCTGACACAGTCCACATTCTATTGGAGAAATGGACATAGGCTGCGTGGTCCACTTCTCGGACAAACTGGTCTAAGTCTTGAGCTTACGAAAAAAGACACGATCAAGTGCCACTTGAAAAATCAAGCAACGGTTGATTTAGAAAAACAAACAGGAGTCATGTTGTATGAGTAAAGTAAACACGTCAGAGATTGAAGAAGTAGAAACGCAAGCGCATCAGGTTCCCTGGAAAGAGCAGTTTGAAGATCATGAGAATAAGATAGAAGAGTACATTCAAAACTGTATCTTTCGTGGTTGCAGTGTCGAAGGAACCATTCGCCGAAAAGCTGAACTTCAAACAATATTTCGCCGCCTCGAGATTGCCGACTCAACTCACCCAGCTGGTCATCGACAGCTCGTAGTATGGGACCTACTCAACCCATCTCGTGGATCGCATTACGTTAGTCTGATCATCTCATCGTTACTGCAGGACGATGTAGCGCCGGGAACCAGGCGCAAATACATGAATGCTCTGCGTTGGTTCTGCGACTACGTGGTGGCAAAACCAAACCTTCCCGGTAGCAGTCAGTTGAGCCTTCCTGAGAAATACGGACCACTAGTTACATCGTTGACTAAGTACGATCTCCCTATTCATGCCGCAGACAGGCCACGCAAGAAACGCTACGCTCTTGCGCCGGAGTTAAGAGACGACTTTTTTGAGTTTCTCCGACTCGAATACTTACGGAATCATCCCCAGCCGCACGTTGCCGCGCGAAACTACACAGCCATAATCTTTCAAGCCGAAATTGGGGCACGCAGCAGTGAACTCCTTGCCATCCGTTCAGAAGGAGAAAGCAGTGATATCGATGAACGCAACGATAGGATCAGGTTGTATGGCAAAGGCAAGAGATATAGCGGGAAACGGCTGCGGTGGGTTCCTCTTACGCCGCTGGCAAATGAAGTATTAAGCCCCTTTCAAAAGTTCTTCAAACCACTGTTTCCTAAATCTCCACACTCTGACTACCTGTTTGTTAGTGAAGATGGAGTTCGGCTCACAACCTTTGCGTATTGGAAAATGTTTCAGAGGATGGTGAAGCGCGCCATCAAATTCGGCCTTCCATTACCAGAGGATGTAAGGCCTCATGACCTGCGCCGTACGTTCGCGACTAACAAGTATCAGAAAAATCCGTTGGCGTACCGTAAAGTGCTTAAACATCTCGGTCACAGTTATCCGAGTTCGGCTGCCCCTTACCTCATTGCTACAGATGAAGATGTCGAGGAACAACAAAGCGACCTCATCGATATCTTTATTGATCCATACATTGAGATAAGGAGGAAGAAATAATGCCTATTAAATGGAAGTTGAGAGAGTGCCTGGAAGAACGCGGAATTACTAGCGCATCCCAAGTGAGTAAGCTGGTGCGCCATCGCACCGGATATGTACTTTCCACGCAAGCAGTCTGCGATCTCTTTAACGAGCAACCGAAAATGATTCGCCTCGAGACGAGCGAGGCGCTCTGCAACGCGTTTCACTGTTGTCTGAATGACTTCGTCGAAGTGGTTCCTAAGCGGGTTTACAACTCGCCGGCAAACAAACCCCGCGTGCTGAAAACCGCTAATCTGATCAGCGAAACGCCTGAAGGCACCAGGAATAACGATAGTAAGGACGGGAAGTCCGGGAGCGAAAACTCCAAGCTGGATTTCGCAAGCTATTTTCCTGATGCGCGAAAGTTCTCGTCGTAAGTAGAGCCATATAGAACTTGCTACGAAAACGGCAAACGTCCCCGCGAATTGCTCGCAGGCCGGCTGCATGTAGGAGATAACTGTATGTCACACCCGATAAGACGTTCCATAATTTGCCAGATTTGCCATCGCGCTCGCCAAACCCAGTCGTGGTTTGACGTCTGCCCTAAATGTGCGCGCAAACATCTTCCGAGGATGCACTGCGACGCATGCAACCACTCGAGGTTCCAGTTACAACCCGATTCTGCAATTTGTCATGGCTGTTTGAAGACGTTACTGAAAGAAAAAATAACGTGTGCGGCATGCGGCGTAACAGACTACCCGTTCATCTCTGATCCTGCTAATTGTCGCAAGTGTCATCGAAAGGAGTACGAGCGCAATTGGACGAAGGCCGTGAGAGAAAAAACCATCGTATGTATCTCATGTGGGAAAGAGAAGCCGGGATGGAAAAAGAAAGAAATGATTTGTTACGTGTGCGACGAGAAGCGAAGACTCGGCCACATTAAGTGCGTGTATCCAGGTTGCAATAAGCGAGTAAAGTATAAGGAATCGCAACTATGCGAACTGCATCATGGAGACCGTCAAGCAGCTGCATTATTGAGAGAGTACGTGAATACGTACAAGTCCCCCTTCCCGCAGAATCAACGATATTGGGCGCAACTCGTTTCAGCAATCGACTGGGAGGCGGTCGATAATGGTCTTACGAGTATCAGGGGAAGAGATTTTAGGCGATTTCGGGCGTTCGCTAGTTTCCTGGAGACATATGAACTTCCTGAAGTCCTAACCTGGCGCGCGATTGACAAAGCGCTACCGCGATTAGATCAAACTAATTCTGTAAAAATCGGATTCATTCGTTCGTGCTTGTTCGAATTAGGCGATCTCCTCGCTGCGCGAGGTGAGATGCAGGAGCGCGGTTCGTATCTACACGAAAACGGCTTGCGTCGATCTCTACAACGTTCACCTGCTGTCTTTCTAAGTCAGGTTACCGGCTTTCAGCAGTGGCTTTTAACCGGAATGGTGAATCCTAATGTGGAGCAAGCTCGAGACGCACTGACTATTGGTCCTCAGCCGATGATTGAGAGAATCAATGCGGTGACACGATTTCTGAACTTTTGCGTAACTCATAACACAACGTCGCTCGCTCAGATTGGGCCATCGCTGGTAGCGAAATATCAAGAGACCATATTGTGGCAATGGGAGTGCACTGTGTGCCACAAGCGCGTTCCTTTTGAATCTGCGGAATCAAGCAAGAAGTGCGCTAACACTGAATGCATCGGGATTAACTCTTACGTCAGAATTAGGCGACTCACGCGTGGATCACTCGGTAGTGCCATCTCTCATCTTCGGACGTTCTTTGATTGGGCCGAGCTTCATGGGTTAGTAACGTCCAATCCATTTCGGACGATCATTTGCGGAGGGTCGAAAACGTTTACGATACGCGACGAGCGCGGTGAAATGATCGAGATCGCAGAAGCGATCAGGCGATACGATGATTCAGTTATTGAGAAGCATTGCGCTTACATTGTTGCGCCCGACACGGATCCGGAAGAAGCAATAGTGCTGTATTTTATTATCTTTCACCTGCTTACGAATTGGGACTTGCGAAACCTTAGAATTCCTTTACAAGGAAAAGAGGATCCCCAAGGGGCTCTTACCCACGCAGGACACTTTGAATACCTCGAATTGCCGTTGCCCCCGTTAACACGGGGCAAGCGCTCAGTTACACGCAAAGACACTAAAATCAGGTTTCCTCCGAAGGAGTTAATCTGGCTTAGACCAATTCTGGAACGGTATTATGAGAAGCGTTCCACAATCCTAAAGGTGGCCCATCAACAGCACTTCCTGGTCGGCGAGGGAAACGCGCGCTGTCATAAACCGGTAACTAAGTTATACGTGGCCGACATTATGCGAAGGGCATCGCTTAAGGTACTAGGCGGAGTAGTAACGGCTTCTGGCTTGCGAACTACTGCTGCGGATATCTTTATGCAACATTCGGATCGTCGTGGCGCTATCCTCACTATGATGGGTTACAGCGCATTGGCGGCTACGCGGTTCAACTATCTGGAACGGTTCTCATTACAGACCAACAAGACTCCACGTCGACGTGGTCTAACAAATCGCGCAACGAAGCAGTGGCTGGTCCATAGGTCCGCTAAAGAGAGCAATAACCAAGCGGCGCCAGCCCCCAGCGGGGGCGTAGCGAAGAGAGCGGTGCGAGGTGCGCCGAGCGCGCGAGCGAAGCGGGCGCAAGGGGGAGAAGTAATAGAGTAGCGGGCGTTTGATAACAGCGATTCCGTTCGGGAGCGCCGCCAGGCGCTGTAGTTGGGAGAACGGAATCTTCTGTTATCAGATGACCGTCCGATTTGAGGCTCTTTTTGCCGAAACCCGCTTGTTTCGAGGACTGTCGCAGATGCTTCTTCTGCGACATCCGAGAAACTAAACAATGTGAGACGAATTAGGTGGCAGTATAAACCGAAGGGCCAAGTCCTCACCTAGAGGACGTGGCCTTTCGGTTGTTGCGCCCGGCAGGGCGCGCTCACTTGGGAGTGATAGTCTCCTACGAACCCGACAGGGGAATCGTTAGCCGGACGGCAAGGGTGTCCATCGCGAGGTGGAATCTGAAGGAAGCCGCAGGCAAAGCGCTGGCTCGACGAACAGAAATCGCATATGAGGCGTGCAAGCTGGATGAGAAGGCCAATGTCTTCAAAGTCCGATACCTGTACGGAAAGCTTGTGCGTATATGCGGCGGGCATAAGCGTGAAGGTGAGAGCGCATTACCCGGGGAGATCTGTCAGCTTGTCATGAACTACTGTCATCGAGAGGTGATGGGAAGAGTTGGCAGAAGTCAGCCGAGGGCATAGTAAGTTCATCGACAGAACTGAAGGCCCGAACATGAAGTAACGGACGGAGACTCGAACTTCGATGACCGCAGAAGACGCAGAAAGAAGAGCTGAGAAGCTTGAATCCCACCCGGAGGGTAGCCGACGGAATCGGCGAGAGAAAGGCTTGGGTGCGTCAAAGGTTACGGCAGTGAGAGAAGCTCTGGAACCGGAGACTAAGCAGTTGATGGAAGCAGTGGTCGAACGAGAGAACATGAGGCTGGCGCTCAGGCAGGTGGAGCGAAACAGTGGCGCGGCGGGAGTCGATAAGATGACGGTTGAGCAACTGCGACCTTATCTGCGGGAGCACTGGCAGAGAATCAAAGCGGAACTGCTGGCAGATGACTATCACCCGCAGCCGGTGCTGAAAGTAGAGATACCGAAGCCCGGTAGCAAAGGAATGAGGACTTTGGGCATTCCGACAGTGATAGACCGACTGCTACAACAGGCAGTGCATCAAGTGATAAGCCCACACTTTGAACCAGACTTTTCTGAGTCGAGTTACGGCTTCAGGCCGAACCGGAGCGCACAGCAAGCGGTGCTGAAAGCGCGCGAGTATGTAAGCGAAGGTCGGCGCTGGGTGGTGGACATCGACTTGGAGAAGTTCTTCGACCGAGTTAACCATGACATCCTGATGTCACGGTTGGCGCGGCGAATCAAAGACAAGCGTGTGCTGCGCCTGATTCGCAGATACCTGCAAGCCGGAATGATGTCGAATGGACTGGCAACGGCACGGCGAGAAGGGACACCACAGGGTGGACCACTATCACCACTGCTGTCGAACATCCTGCTCGACGAGTTGGATAAGGAGTTGGAACGACGTGGTCACAAGTTCTGCCGATACGCAGATGACTGCAACATCTATGTGCAGTCGCGTAGTTCCGGGGAACGAGTGATGAAGTCAATCACCAGTTTCCTTGACCGACGACTGCGGCTGAAGGTGAACGCGGAGAAAAGTGCAGTGGCGCGACCGTGGGAACGAAAGTTCCTGGGCTACTCGCTGACGTCGAACCGAAAGCCACGTTTGAAAGTGGCCAAAGAATCGGTCAAGCGACTAAAGGGAAAGCTGCGGGAAATCTTTCGTCGCGGGCAAGGGCGCAATCTGGGCCAGTTAATCGCTGACGAACTGACACCACTGCTGCGTGGCTGGATGAACTACTTCCGGCTGGCCGAGGTGAAAGGGGTCTTCGAAGAACTGGACGGCTGGATCCGACGCAAATTGCGGGGCGTGATCTGGCGGCAATGGCGGCGCACTATTACTCGTGCTAAAGGACTGATGCAACGCGGTCTGGATAAACTCCGGGCTTGGGAATCAGCGAACAATGGGCGTGGCCCCTGGTGGAATGCCGGAGCTTCGCACATGCATACCGCCTTTCCTAAATCCTACTTTGATCGACTTGGTCTCTGGTCGCTGCTTGACCAACGGCTTCGTCTCCAGCTTGTTTCATGAACCGCCGTATACGGAACCGTACGTACGGTGGTGTGGGAGGACGGCGGAGGTGACTCCGCCTCCTACCCGGTGGCGAGACATTCAGCCTTCGATTTAGATCGCCATCCTTAGTCCGGCATTCCTTTTACTATGGGTCGATTTTGAGTGGCTCGGAGGAAAATCTAGGAGAGACACAGCTGACAAGCCCAGTTTTGAAATAAACCTGGTCGCACTCTGGCTGGCGAAAGTGCTCCGTTAGCTCGCGGTTGTCGTCGGCGTTCCACAATGTGCTGGTAACGTTCTATATCCTCTGGTTCATAGAACTTTTCAGTCCCACATTTATCGCACCGATGCTGATATGTTTGGCGAATTCTCGCTTGGCCATGCGACGGATCGTAGAAGAGGGATTGCCTAGTTTTGCATTCTGGACACATTACGACAAGTACCATTGGAAGGGCTTACAAGCAGATAACAACATAGGGGAAAGCTGGTAAAATTTTGTATAGGGAAAGTAAGGGCCAGCATAAGGGCTTGTAGTTTAATTGGGCTCGCCTCGTCAATGCTCAAACGTACTGAAGGGAAGTGAGCTTCGGGTGAGAGTTCACTAAAGAATTTGTCAGGTGTTTTGTCGGATTTCTAACGCCAAAAATTTTCGCCGCACTGCGCCATAGGCGCAGTTGCGGCGGGGAGGGTGTAAATAGTTTTGTGTAAATGGTCATTGAGCGACTAACGGGTTAAGGTTAGCGCAGGAGAACAAATGACCATAGACAACGAGCTCATTGACAACTTGCTGAAAGACTACAAAAAGCCCGAAGACATCATCGGAGAGAACGGGCTGCTGAAGCAACTAACGAAGCAGTTGCTGGAGCGCGCGATGGCGGCGGAGTTAACCGAGCACGTCGGTTACGAGAAGCACGACACGGCCGGGCACAAGAGCGGCAACTCGCGCAACGGCAAGTCGGCGAAGACACTCAAGGGCAGCTTTGGCACGATGCCGCTTGAGATACCGCGGGATCGTAACGGGACCTTCGAGCCGCAGATCATCGAGAAGCATCAAACGCGTTTCACCGGCTTTGATGCGAACATCATTTCGCTGTACGCGCGCGGGTTATCAACCCGCGAGATTCAACAGCATCTGGAGGAGATCTACCACGTGGAAGTCTCGCCGGCCTTGATCTCGAGCGTGACAGATGAGGTGATTGATGAGGTGAAGACATGGCAGAACCGCCAGCTCGATGCGGTCTACCCGATCATGTATCTGGATGCCATCCAGTTTAAGGTGCGCGATGGCGGGCACGTAAGAAATAAAGCGATCTACCTGGCCATCGCGATCACGGTCACGGGAATGAAGGAAGTGTTGGGATTGTGGATCGCGCAGACCGAAGGAGCCAAGTTCTGGTTGCAGGTAGTGACGGAACTAAAGAATCGCGGCGTCAAAGATATCTTTATTGCCTGCGTGGATGGATTGAAAGGCTTTCCGGAAGCGATTGAGAGCGTCTTTCCGCAAACCGAAGTGCAGCTGTGCATCGTGCACCTGGTGCGGCACTCGCTGAACTATGTGGGCTGGAAGAGCGCAAGGAAGTGGCGGCGGACCTGAAGACGATCTACACCGCCGCGACCGAAGCGGAAGCCGAACAGAGACTGGCCGACTTTGGCCTGAAGTGGGATGCGAAGTTTCCCACCATTGCGAAGTCCTGGCGCAGCAACTGGGCCCGAGTGATTCCGTTCTTCGCGCACCCGCCGGAGATTCGGAAGGTGATCTACACCACCAACGCGATTGAGTCGCTTAACATGTCGCTGCGCAAAGTGACGAAAGCGCGCGGCTCGTTTCCCAACGATGAAGCGGTCTTCAAACTGCTCTACCTGGCGCTGCGCAATATCGCGAAGAAATGGACCATGTCAGTGCACGACTGGAAAGCCGCGCTCAACCGATTTGCCATCGTCTACGAAAACCGGCTGCCGGTTGAATAGATCTTGAATGAGGAAATGAAACTGCCAGGCAAAATCTGGGCTATGGAAACCGTGGAAAAACAAACTACGTTTTTCCACCGTTCCCACAGCCCCTGCTGCTAATAATAAAATTTAGATGAAAAGCGGCCGACCCTAAATAACAGATGATCGTTTACACAAAATATTTGACGCTACCGCGGCGGGGGCAAAAAGCCAGCCGAGTGCTATCGCACTCGCCTAGCAATTCTTCTCAGGGGAAACTTTATTGTGGCGAGATGAACGCTACCAGCATCAGACAAGCGCCGCTGCGGGCACGGTAACGGCTCAACGACCTAACCTAAAGTCAACCATTAGGCTCTCGACGTTCATTGAGATCACTTGAAAGCTGGCAGATTGCTAAGCACACCCACCACTCCTTAGCGCTCCTATCACTTCCGTCAGCCGTGTCGGGTCGATAACGTAACTTGCAGGAGCATCGGTGCGCACATGTGGTGAGGTCACTATGCGATGAGCAACGTGGTGAGGCCATCAGCGCCCGATGCCCCAAGCCTTACGCGCTATCTCGGCGGTACGCGTGAGGCTATCTGAATGTCAGATCTCAGGAGTTTTCTCAGCGTAAAGCTGGTCTTCGATTGCTGCTAGCAGAATGCGCTTCAATAAGACGTCAATCGACACGCCAAGCTTTTCGGCCCACTGTTGCAGGAAGATCCGATCTCGTGGCCGAATTTCCCTAAGAGTTAGTTCTATTGTAGCGTAAGGCGTTTCACCGTGAATGTTCGTGATAACATTATTCCGCATGGCTTCGCTTGTTTGTTCGTCCATTTGGAACTGCTCTCCTCTTTGACGCTTTGTTTGACTTTCGAGGCTTCGCCTTTTGCTTTGCTTCGTACTGTTCGATCAGACCGGCCTCCGTTCGCAGCGTAGTCCGAAATTGTTCTAACTGCTTCATCAATAGATTCATCTTCCTCAAGCTCTCACGCCGTGCGCGAAGAGTACCGAGAAAAAATTCGAGCTGGATACGACGCCGACAGTCAGCCATCGTTAACATACAATGGCCCCACTTATACTCTCCGCCTCGGCTTGATTCGACCTCAGTAAGAATGTAGGACGTGTGGCCCGTCGAAATTGAAGCTAAGAACACTCTCTTGCGATAACCGAATATGGACATAGCGACCTCCTTCAGATCGCTAAGTGTTGGCCGCCCATTTTTTATCTGCGGTTTCGAATTTTTGTCGAACACAGCCGGTAAAAGCTGCTCGATTATCAGCGTGCGCGACTGACCGCAAATCTCGCCTAATTCTTTCATGAGCCTTGTCTACGTATCCCACTGCCGCTACATCGCTTCGTTCGAGACTGAGTGGCTTGGCTGCCTGGTTTTGGCCCACGAATTCAAGACATTACGTGGTATCCATCACTCGAAGTTGGTCTCCGTATCGGAAGGATGGATCCGGCTCTGCTGCCAATCGAATTCGTTTCTCAGTTATTCGCGCCACGTGAGATCTGTCAGTTGCTTTGGTTTAAATCGCATAGTAGTTTCGGAGCGAGGGAGGGACTTTCCGAATATCCACTGGCGATCCGACTCTCGTTTCGCCACTGTTAAAGTAAGGATAGGGTGCGAGCTAAGCACGAATGGAGAACCCGAAACACAATCCGCAAACGCTGGATTTCTACGAAATGACCGGGTGGTTTAAGTATTTTCGATCTTCGGGTGCCGCAGCTGGAGGCTGCGATATTCTGTGCGCCGGAAGGCTGCTTCACTGGAAAGCCGCAATAGGCTTCGTGGCAGCAACGTTTGCTGCGGCTGACGAAACTGGAAATCCGCGATTCGAAAAGATTCTCGCGATTCTCACGGGCGATCCATCAGGTTTTGAAAACCAAACTCGCCTCAAGGAGGAATTTCTCACGGAAGTTCTTGACTCCGTAACAAACGGTTATGCCGCACTGAACATACAGATCGACAGAACATCCGTTGAGCAAAGTCTTGGGAGAATTGATATCAGAATCGCCGATCAGCATCAGTTGTCGACACTTGTCGAGATCATTGATTCCTGCCCACCATCATCAGCGATTTTTGTTGCCAAGGCCGAGCTTTTTTCTGCGAGCGTATCACGTAACAATAGTGATACTCAGTTCGAAAATGTAGGGCTCAGGCTCGAAGAGGACTTCTGGGTCCAGGATGTGTATCACACCGCAAAAGTGCTGGCAGAAATCGCGGAGCGTCGACAGCTATATATTCTGCTTTTTGTTCAAAGATTTGGTCCCGTCCGTAGGAAAAACAATGAGCTACTTAAATCAATAGAAAACGTCGCTTTCTCCACCGTGAATGTGTCAGACGAAGAGTTAAAAGATGATGAGATCCTCATCAAGAACGCAATTCGCTGGCGACAGCTGGCCAAAGAGCAAAAACTTGATGAGGTCATGAGTGAGATTGACCGTGAACCGCTTACTCCTATCAATCGCGCGCTACTTAAAGCGCAGTATTTCATGACCGCCGATCAACCTTTGCTGGGCTTCACTATAGTTCAACCTTTCCTCGACACAATTAAGGAGAACAGCACCGTCCATCTCAAATTGACTGTTGCTCAGCTTGCGAATAGGGCAGGACAATACACCACCTCATTGGAGTTGCTCCGGCACGCCATTCAATCCAGCTCATGTACTGAGTATGAACTAAGTAATGCGTTGAATTTAGCTCGTACTTTAGGCGGCAATGATGAAATCAAGATAATCGTCGAGCGGCTGATCGGCTCCTATCCTGGCTCAACAACTACCGCTTATGAGCGGCTTCGCCTCTGCAAAGATCCTGGCGAATTCGCGCAACTTGCCAAAGAGCTCCTGCCACTGACAACGGTAACCGATCGTTCAGAAGATATCTATTTTGTGTATTTGTTGGCGAGCAAGTTCGGTGTCCAGGAAATTCCTGATTATCGGCAGGTGGTTGAAGACATCACGCTGGTTGCTCCGGCATTTAGATCAAACGCCATTCTTGCGTGCGCCACGCGAGCCCTTAAGCAGCGTCTGTTTTATACGGTAATCGACCTTACATTGAATGAAGAGTGGCCCATAAACAATCGTGAAGCTGTTGCCCGACACCTAATATCCGTACTCGAAGGTATCTTCGTTTCTAAAAGTGTGGCAGAGGCGGAGAAGGTGTCACAAAAAGAAGAAGCAATTCAACGATGCTTGATCTTCATCCTGAAATACCTCGGAGCAAACCCACTCGACGGTGACATACGAGCAGCGCTCTATCGAATTCTGTCGCCTGAGACGTCTGGAATGAACGGAATGGCCCACTTGGCCCACATAATCATCGATGCTCCTGCTCACACGATTCTGTCAGATTATCCGCGTCCGGCGATCCCGGATTTGTTGACTCCTGATCAGCTTGAACATTCGTTTGAGACTGCCGCTTCCAAGCTGTCACGACCAATCATCCTAGGCGCTGGGAAGTTCCCCGGTGTTGAATCCGATATTTCGCTAGATTCTTTTCTTCAGTCGATCATGATGTTGCTTCAGTCGGCCTCTATCAACAGAATCGTCGATGAGCATGATCTGCAAGTGATACATCTCTTACTTCATCTCGCTATCCTTGCCAGCCGCGACGCTAAGAAAGAGGAAGAATATGGACCGAAAGCACTCCGCATTGCCGCGGCAGGACTTGCGGCTTCGGGAGAGTATCAGCATTCGAGGAATTTTGCGGAACTCGGTCTTCAATTGGCTTCGGAATCGTCGGACCAACATAAACGAGCATCGTGGTTAGCGTACGCAGACATTTATTCCCGGTGTCATAACCCGGTAGATGCACTTATTGGAATGGCCATTGCGGTAAACATTGGCGTCGACTCAGATACTCCCGATAATCGTTATGACTATCTCATTGTCACGTGCCGAATAGTCCGCGACCTCAGATTATTTCCACTCGCAATGCGCTTTATACGCTGGGCGCGAGAATTAGTCGCTCAAACTGCTAGTCCTGAGTATGCGTTAGCTCGCGTGAATTATTTGGAAGCTAGTATCGAATTTCAGATGATTAATTGGGAGTCCGTAACTGCAGAGGACCTCGCCGCGATCAAAGACTTGACAACAAAGATTGTTGAGCTAAACCGCAGGGCACGCGCGGACGGACTTGAAGTCCTACCGACGGCACTCCTATTAGCTCAGATGAACGGTTTGCTGTCGTGGCACAACTACTCCGTAGACCCTGACGCAGTCCAAGAACTTGCAGACTCCATCAATCTCGTTACTGAGGGTCAGGCAAAGCTGTTGCAAGCGTTTGCGACCGGTGATAAGGCCGCGGAAACAATTCAGGCGCTGAGTCTCAATCTTTCACGAACGCGATACACAGAAGATTATGGAACCGACGTTAATGTAATAGCGTTACTCGCACGGCGCGCCCTGAAAATAACTGCCAACTCCGGAAACGTGATCGAGACTCTGTTTTTGCTCGAATGGCTCACCAACCTCTCGCTTAATACGCCTGAATCTGACCAATTTACGAGCAGCGCTGAGACGCGTTTAGTAGAACATGTTTTCCGTACGTCCACCGAACGCGCCGTGCAACGGGCCTATACAAACCAACAACAGGAGCTGGAAAAGCTTAGTGAATTAGCTATGCAATCCGATCCGAGTCTCAGGGTGAGCAGTCGTTACCCTGATTCTGCAGAAGCTCTGGGCGAGTATTTGCGACAAATAAGTAACGAAGGAATCGATGTGCATTCGCTTGGGCTCAGCGATGATGGTTCACTCGTGCGAGTGAGAGCTCACGCCGGCACCATATCATTGTCGATAGAGTCCGAGGATGTGTTCGATGCAGCAGCTTACTACAGTTGGGCCAAGCAGTTCCCTTACCAATACCGCTGTTTTCACACTAGTGCGCCATTCGGCCTGAATGAGGTTGAGCAAAGTATGGCTCGAATCGGCATCACAGGCGAAAGCTCCGGACGACCGATGCTGTTGATACCGGACGTACGCCTGCAGGGTATCCCACCAAATCTGCTGCTGGTAAATGGAAGAATAGCCGGCTTTGATTTTCCTATTGGAGTCGCTCCATCACTTTCGTGGTTGAAGGGTATACGTTCAACTGAGTACGTTGCGACACGTTATCGCACCGCGTGGATACCGGTGCCCGATGACGAACCGATACTACAAACGCTCGCGGAAGATCTAGCGCAGCCACTGGCTGATTATAAGTTTGTCGTTTCTCACGATCGATTGATACCAAGCGAAATGCGCAACTCAGATATCGCAGTGATTGGCGCTCATGGAGGTCTACAGGAGGGGCATGAGTGGTTCAGGGTAGTCACCGATGACAGATCAACGAGGTTTTCTGCCCGAGATATTGCGACCAGGCTGCGTGGTTGTGGTGTAGTGATTCTGTTCGTGTGCAGTGGAGGAAGAATTGATCAACATCCATTTGCATCCGCTGGTGTAGGACTCTCGCAACTATTGTTGGACCATGGCTGCCGGACGGTCCTTGCTTCACCATGGCCTGTCCAGGTCACCGTGGCCGCCCACTGGCTGCCCACGTTTCTAAAGGCGTATGGGCAGGGACAAACAGTGATTGAGGCCAGCTATCTCGCCAACCAGAACGTGGCTACCCAACTCAATCCCCACCCGATGCTATCTCTCGCAATGAATGTCTTTGGAGATTGTTTGACCCGCATTAAAAGTTGATAGCGAGGCGTTTCATATTCGAGATGCGCAATGATAATGACATCTGGGTGTAGGCACTTCCAATTTATGTCGGAACGTTCATTTATTTCATGATTGGCTATTCATTTGCCAAAATCTTGTCTTGCAGCATGAAAAGCTGAAGGAGAAGAATCAAACGCGGCGCCGTTTATGCCAACCGTAAGTATCATTTGCCCCATCTTCAACGGCATCGACTTTCTGCCGACATTTTTTCATTCTCTTATTGACGCTCTTCCTGAAGGTGCTCAGTTAATTTTGGTCGATGACGGGTCAACACAGCCGGTGTTTGACACTGTCCCCGAGATCACTAAAGTAAGCGAAATCGTGCGCATTGGGAATGATCGAAATCTGGGATACTCAGTTGCCGTGAACCGAGGTTTTAGAGCGGCGAGTGGAGATATTATCATCCAGCTCAATACCGATCTCATTCTTCAATCAAAAACCATAACAGCGATGATCGACCTCATTGAAAACGAGCCCAAGGTCGGAATTGTAGGATCAAAGCTTATTTTTCCAACGACTCATCTCATTCAACACATCGGCATGGCATTCGGTCAGTACACAAGACCTCACGTGTATTATGAGCTTCCTTCAGATCACCCTCTATGTTCAAGGACTCGGGAGTGCCAGATTAGCACCGGTGCGACTGCCGCTATGACCCGTCCTGTACTGGACCAGTTAGGTCCTTTAGACGAACAATACTTCAATAACAGCGAGGATATTGATCATTGCCTGAAAGCCCGCGCGCTGGGCCTTAAGAATATTGTGTGTGCGGACTCTATTGCTTATCACTGGCAGAGTCAGTCTGGACCCGCACGTTTCGCGAGGGTCGAAACTTCAGACGCGCTATTCTGGTCCAGGTGGGGAGGCAGCTTTGAACGGGACCTGGGTAGATTCATCGATGAAGCGCTTGAGCACGTCATTGGCAGCAGTCCCTCTTTGGACACGGCTGCATTTGAGATCCTTAATTTGTCCAGGGGAGTGGACGAGTCGATTGTCCTTGAGCGACTTACGAAGCGCTGGCCGTACCTTCAAAATCGCATTCACAATTTGCGTCAACTGAACAATCCATCAGATCGGCTTTGGCTTCAAATGCTTCTGCCACATTGGGTGGTGGATGAGCCAAAGCCTTTCATCTACATAGTTGATGAGTATCGCGAACTCGAAGATAACGTCCTTTGGTTTCGGAATCGCAGACGCGTTGTCGAAGAGGAGTTGATTGTTGACCTAACTGCAGTTGTCTTGAGGACATCGGAGATCTTTGGAGATGATTGGGGCAGGCTATCACGACATCATCGTCGATCCCTTCTCTGAGGCGGACGTGAGTATCCCGCTGCGTTCCATACGATCTGGTAGGAGCGCTGCATGACGCTTTCAACATCGCTATCGAAAGTCTCGATCACTTCTTCAGGAAGAAGCAGATCATTCTGATCGATCGGATGACCTTCTCCCGAAGGGTGCGTTCCGCTGAACGCAACAACGTAATCTCTCACACGCAAAAAACTAAGCATTACAAAAAGAGGCGGTTCAACTCCGAGTTCCTTTTGCAGCGAAAGAATGTTGCCTATCCCTTCAATAACATGTTGTTCGTAACGATTGTCTATATAAAGTTCTGGCGTCCTATTCTCGCGTTCGTTTCTGATTAGGAGCGAAGTGTTAACCATTTCCACGCTGCCGTTGCGGAAAAGCTGAAGATAGGAATAACAGGACTTGTCGTACTGGGCAAAACTCAGAAGTCCGTCGAAATTATGTCGAGGTCCGATCCAGCGTTCACTGACGTGGAGTGGTCTTAACCGATCCGTTTCAGGTTTGAGCATGCTTAGATCAAATCGACTCAATGGATCGAAAGCGTTGAAAGGGATCACGTGAAGAACCAATCGATGTTGCCCTTTTAATGGGACACTCAATTCCCCAGACGTTATCTTGCTCAGACGCTCGACTCGAAAGTTCCGTATTTGTTCGACAGCCGATGTCGTTAATGCAAATAACGGGCGCATCTCTGAGACTTCGAGCTCATATTTACCCGCGGAGTTACGAGCGTAGAATCTCGAACTGCCTCCATACTTAACTCGATGCGGCGGCATCCAGCTTCGGGGCACCCTAATCACCAGGGCCATCCCAGACATAAGTTTAATCGGCCAAAACTTAACGTTAGGGATTCGCGGATCCAGCCCATCACGCAGGATGTTCTCCAGTCTTAGGATGTCTCCGTCAAGCGACAAAGGGGGCAAGCCAACGAGTTTGGATGGTATGCCGTTTTGAGCTTCGATTCCGAAGATCAAATCGCCGCCCGAAGCATTAGCGAATGAAGAAACGTCGGCCAGAAACTCCTTTTTATCTTTATCTGAGTTACTGGGCAGCACGACTTTGAATTCAATTCTCTTGTCTTCTCGAACTTGATTGCTGATCAAGTCTAGGAGGTCCTGTTCCGAGATGAGTTCAAGTGGTTTATCGATGAGGGCCATGATAATTGCACCTAATATAGCCAGTTGCTCGCGGTCACACAATTCTCACAAACAAATACATATCCCCATTCGACCTAAGAGTGCCTTTTGACGTATCGCGGTCCGTGAGTGGTAGTCCTCAGATCTATTGATAACTAGAAATTATCGCCAGTCATCTCTCTGCTCATCTATGCCCCCAGAAGCTCCAGAGACCATCCTAATCTTTGCGGCGAATCCATTGGACCAGGCTCCGTTGAGTCTCGACAGAGAAGTTCGTGAGATCGCAAACGGCTTACGACATTCCCGCAAACATTTTGAGGTCAAACAATGTTGGGCTACTCGGCCAACTGATCTAAGACGTGCGTTGCTCGACATTAGACCAGCCTATGTTCACTTTTGTGGTCACGGTGCCGGCAACAACGGAATCGTCCTCGAAGGGCAGTTGGTCGAAGGTGAAGCTCTCGCGGGTCTGTTTGCTCTTTTCCCTAACATTAAATGTGTCGTGCTTAATGCTTGTTATTCGACTGTCCAAGCTCAGGCAATAGCCAGACACGTGGACTTCGTTGTAGGAATGAACAGGGAGATTGGCGATTCGGCTGCAATCGAGTTTGCTTCAGCATTCTACGACGCTCTAGGAGCCGGCGAGTCGATTGAGTTTGCCTTTGCTTTAGGTCGCAATGCCATTCAAATAGCGGGAATACCGGAGTACTTAACGCCTGAACTACTCACTCGTTCGGCGGGTCTATCTTCAGAATTTCCCACGCAGTCAATTCCACACCAGCAGCGCACGTGCCGTGATTGGGATGGCGCTCCAGCAGTCTCCTTACTTTATGGTCGAGAAGCTGTAGCTGAGTTATTAAGGTCCTGGATCCTCGACGATCTATGTCGTGTTGTTCTAATTACTGGGATGGGAGGAATTGGCAAGAGTGATCTAGCGGCCTGTCTCGGTCGCGGCGGCAATAGCACCCCTAATACCTCAACAACACTTGCCGCCGGTATTCAGGGCCGGTTCGATTGCGTGCTATGGAGGTCGCTCTTAAATGCGCCTGAAACGTCTGAACTCCTGGGTGACATACTTGGAGTTTTATCAGCGCATCATCGCGGGGTTAAAGCGACATTCAATGAGTTACTTGGTGACATTCTGACGTGTCTTCAGGATCGTCGCTGCCTGGTGATTTTGGACAATGTGGAATCGGTTCTCAGGCCTGGAGACCCGACGATGCGTTATCGTGATGGTTTTGAGGGATACGGTGAGTTCTTTGAGCTGGTAGCGAAAACAACTCATCAAAGTTGCTTGCTACTCACCAGCCGTGAAAAACCGCGGGCCATAGCAAACTTGGAAGGTGTAAGAAGGCCCGTCCGCTCTCTCTCACTTAGCGGAATTGGAACGGCAGATAGTCAAAATCTCTTCGGACAGATCAGCACTTTCGTAGGAAATGATGACGACTGGGAACAAATCGTAACGCTTTACGGTGGGAACCCCTTAGCGTTGGAACTGGTTGCACGCCACATCGATCAGGTATTCGACGGCGACTTAGCTGCATTTCTCACGAGTGGTCGTCCACTGTTCACCGATTTGGAGGAGTTGCTGGATTGGCACGTGGAGAGACTTCCTGAAGCCGAAACGGAACTGATTTACTGGCTCGCGATCGAACGAGAGCCAGTGACCATAGCTACCCTTTATGCTGATTTGCTCAATCCGGTATCTCGCGAGCGAATAGCTTCTACGTTGCAGAGTTTGCAACGGAGGATTCCACTCGAGCACATTGTGTCGCATCAGTTTGCACTTCAGCCCGTATTGGTCGAATACCTAACGACAAGACTAGTGAACAGAGTGGCGTCAGCCTTTTCCGCAGTGATACACAGCGCCAGTAAAGACTCCGACGCCAGAAGCCAATTACATTCGCTACTCAATAGCCATTCATTGTGCAAAGCGACTGCGAAGGAAAATACTCGGGCTGCTCAACAGCAACTGCTCTTAACTCCAATCGCTCAACAACTAACTGTTTCTGCCGGTACTCAAGATATTCGCTCGATCCTTTTGGGCCTTCTTGATTGGTGGCGCCGAGAGAATCGAAATGAGCCGGGCTATGCTGCCGGAAACATCCTAAATTTAATAACTCACTTGCAGATCGATTTGCACGGAGCTGACTTTTCTCATCTCAGAGTGTGGCAGGCGTCTCTGCACGATGTGAAGTTACATGCAACCGACTTTTCATTCGCTGACTTTCACCATTCAACTTTCCGACACGCCTTCGGGACGGCATTCTCAGTATCTTATAGCTCGGACGGGGAGTTCATAGCAGTGGGCGACGATAACGGAGAGATTCGTTTATTTTTTGCCTCAAATGCCCAGCTCCATATGCGTTTTGTGGGTCACGCCGATGTGATCAGTGCGATCGCCTTTAGCGCAAATGGCGAACTCATGGCGAGCGCAAGCTTCGATAATACTGTTCGCTTATGGAGCCTAAAGGATGGCGTTTGCAGGAATATATTGATGGGTCATGAAGGGTGGGTCTACTCACTGGACTTCAGTCCGGAGGGTCGGACACTGGCAACAGCAAGCGAGGACGGCACGTGCCGCATATGGAATCTTCAAACGAACGATTGGGTAAGTCCGGTCACTAACGAGCCCGCCTTTCTCGCGACCGTCGCGTTCAGCCCAGACGGGCAACACCTCGCCGTCGCGGGTAGTGGCGGCGTGGTCACCCTTTTTCCTATTAATAACTTGGACCAGCCGATGCGACTCACCGGACACACGGACAGAATTCGCTCTCTCGCCTTCTCACGACAGGGCGACCTGTTAGCGAGCGGGGCGGAGGATAATTGCATTTGTCTTTGGGATCCTTCAACTGGAGACCACTTAGCCACGCTCTCAGGTCATTCAGGTGCAGTGATGTCCCTATCCTTCAGCGACATCGGAGATGTGCTTGCAAGCGGTAGCAATGACCAAACAGTGCGACTATGGAGTACGGCTCGAAAGGAGTGCGTTGGCCAATTATATGCCTCCGCAAGTCGGATCTGGGCGGTAGACTGTAGTCCTACTCGTCGCACCGTTGTAAC
>JADMIO010001097.1_pt1 | contig 60028 bp, 42 predicted proteins | sample 8958161 | NCBI WGS metagenome assembly JADMIO01 (sample SAMN16585339, study PRJNA669376) | soil metagenome | isolation source: Crop rotation soil | place: USA: Cullars Rotation, Alabama | collected 2011
GCCGCGACTTCAAGTCACGTGAATTCCAAGCTTCGGATCCCACTGTGCTGGAAAGTTTTCTGTATTGTTGATTTGTTACTTCTGTCTTGTCCATGAAAAATGCGCTAAGCGCCACTTTTCTATAACTATTTGTATCGGTAGAAGACTGATTGTATTTTATTTTAGTAGAACCCCCGCGAACGTAAACCATGCCCGGAGGCGCAATAAGGGTAGGATGATTATATGGAATTACCGGACGAATGCGCGATTTTTTGTTGTCTTGAGCATTACTAACAATAGAAATTGATGACAATGCAGAAAATAACAAAATGGTGATCGAAGCTTTATTAAGGAGCATGTCCAATTTTTTTTGAATATAAAAATACGTTTTAACGCCAGAAGTTACGGGAAAGTTTTTCAACAGCTGTTAATTACTATCTCATAACTAATGTACAAAATACTAATGGGTGAAAGGCCATGATTCTATAGTTTTTTCTATATTTTCACCGCGCGTTCCACACCCTTATAAGTGATACTCTTTTAAGCGTTTATAGTTGGTTTATATTACTTAAACATACAGATAAACGGGGTAAAGGTAAATAAGTTCCCGTAAAAGTAAAAAATATTTAATCGAAATTAAGACAAAATTCATATTTTTTTGAAATTTCTATATTTTAATGACATGTAAATGACCTTTTAACGACATGTAAATGGGTGCCTGATTTTTATAAGTTCAGATTTTATTAACATATACAACTGAAATTTCTAATGATGATAAGATTAACTATTGCAACGGAAAATTATTGTTAATACCTTGCAAATGGCTTGTTTTCAAGTGTTTCCATATAAGGTCTAAAAACCATGCCATAATAAAATTATTGCTAAATTGATAAAACTCTGATTAGTTCCAACATATCAGGATTTATTGGAGTGTCTCCCTTAATGACGTTTTTAAATGGAGTAAAAAAAACTTTGTCGTTAATAATTCCCGCCATTACTTGAGTATTTCCATCCCGAAGGGCATTTACTGCTGCATAACCGAGCCTGCTTGCAAGTACACGGTCGGAATATGATGGTGAGCCACCGCGTTGTATATGGCCCAGCACGCATGTGCGTACATCGAGCAGCGGAAAACGCTCTGTAATGCTTGCCTGCACTTCTTTTGCTCCTCCATAATCATCGCCTTCGGCAACAATTAGTATATGCACCGTTTTTTTGCGGCGTTCGTCATTGTCAATGCGGTTAAGTACGTCTTCTATATCTGTTTTCTGTTCTGGAATCAATATATCTTCCGCGCCACAGGCTATTCCGCTGTTTAGTGCAATATAGCCTGCATCGCGGCCCATTACTTCTACAATAAATAGCCGGTCGTGCGCTTCAGCGGTATCCCGTATTTTATCTATTGCTTCCACGGCTGTATTTACTGCTGTGTCAAACCCTATAGTAAAGTCAGTGCCAGCAAGGTCTTTATCTATAGTTCCCGGTATCCCCACGGCAGGTATAGTAAATTGCTCAAAAAATTCTGTGGCTCCTCTGAATGTCCCATCGCCACCAATTAATATTAATCCTTCAATATTGTGCCGGGTCAGCTGGTCATATGCTTTCTGCATGCCTTCTTTGGTCATAAATTCCTTGCTGCGTGCAGTTTTTAGTATAGTGCCGCCACGTTGTATGATATTGGCAACGTCAGTGGTCTGCATTTTGAAAATATCACCCTCTATCATACCCTGGTAGCCTCTTCTAATACCGAATATGTCCATATCATAGTAAACGCCTGTACGTACAATTGCCCGAATTGCTGCATTCATGCCTGGGCTGTCGCCGCCTGAAGTGAGTATGCCGATATTTTTCATGTTATGATATTTGAATAATGCCGAAAGTTACAGAATTGTAGGGCATGGGGTATTTCAACAAATAGTTAAATGATCTGCTTTAATGCTTCTCCTAATAAATTGTATTTTCGTCGGGATCGCGTTATGTTTTTTTACAGACAAAAATTATACCTCCAAATAGTATTGTTGCTTACAGCAAAATGTGCTGCTGCGCAGGAAGTATGGCCTAATGCAGAGATTGCACAAATGTACCGCCATGCACAGGAATACACTGCAAGGGCCGACTATAGTAATGCAATAACCACTTTCAGGCAAGCCCTGGCATTAGCCCCGGGCAAAGCGTTGTTATATAAAGAGCTAGGTAACGCGCTCTATCTGTCTGGCAAATACCGCGAAGCGGAACAAACATTAACTTCTGTATGCGCCACACCCGATGCCGATGCTATATGCTATCAGCTCCTGGCTGCCAGCGAAGCTGCCCAGGGTAATAGTAAAGAAGCATTGTCGGCATTGAAAAAAGGTTTGATTCGATTTCCACAATCGGGTTTACTGTACCATGAGCGGGGAGAGATTTTATCTCGCGAAAGCAAGATGGAAGGAGCGCTCAATGCCTGGCTCGATGGCATAGCAAACGAGCCTGTTTATGCACCTAATTATTACGAAGCTGCAGCAACCTACCTTAGTACAGATAAAGCAATGTGGGGATTGCTTTACGGAGAGATGTTCCTGGATCTAAAACATGATACAACAAATGATAGTATGCTAAAAAGTAAATTGTTTGCTGGCTACAAAAGCATGTTCGATAGATTTGCAATAGAAGAACCTCAACTTGGAAAAACAATAACACAAAGGCCTGCAAAAAACTTTGAAGAAGCTGTATTGCGAATCTATTCACAACTTACACCTGTGATAAGTGACGGCATTGGTACGGAGAATCTTACTATGGTGCGTACGCGCTTTCTAATGGATTGGTTTCCCACATACGGGAGCAAGTATCCATTCTCTCTTTTTTCATACCAGGATACGCTGGTGAAATACGGCCGTTTCGACATATGGAATGAATGGATATTTGGAAAGGCGGAAAGCGAAACCGAATATAAGGCCTGGAATACATTTCATGAAGGAGCAATAACCCGCACTATGGATTGGCAAAAAACACATCCGTTTCATCCCTCAATGCCAGATAGCTATAATGACCGCAATATGGCTGGCCTGTTCGAAAAAAAGAAAAAGTGATGATTATGAAAACCCGCAGAACCCCATGCGAATGTTATATAGATCACCTCTATAAGGCGATATGATACGCTCATTGCAAATACCATTCGCAAGTTTTTGTTATAGTCACTACATTTGGCGACTCCAAAAACACATAGCACCATGCGGAAGGTTTTCTTATCGTTTGCTCTAATAGGTACCACTATTGCCCATGCCCAACAGGTTCGCCCGGCAAATTCGGCGAAAATATACCATGAGATACAGCAGCTCCGTCACCTGGTTAATGTACTATATGTAGCCGCTCATCCAGATGATGAGAACACGCGGTTACTTGCGTGGCTGGTAAACGACAGGAACCTCCGCACAGCTTACCTGTCGCTCACCCGTGGTGACGGAGGGCAGAACATCCTTGGAACAGAGCAGGGAGATGCCCTCGGCCTTATTCGCACGCATGAGCTGATGGAAGCCCGCAAAATTGATGGTGCGGAGCAGTTTTTTACCCGTGCCATAGATTTCGGTTTCTCAAAGAATTTTGATGAAACTTTTAAACACTGGAACGAAGACACGCTTACAATGGATGCTGTATGGGTGATGCGCAAGTTCCGCCCAGACGTTGTGATTTGCCGCTTCCCTCCAAATTCCCAGGCAGGTCATGGCCAGCATGCTGTATCGGCCATTATTGCTGCAAAGGCTTTTAAAGCGGCAGGTGATAACAGCAAATATCCACAACAGCTTGGTTTGTATCCTGCATGGCAGCCAAAGCGCCTGCTGTTCAATGCCTTTAAGTTTGGCAGTTTCAATACTACTACAGAAGACATGTTCAAAATGAAGGTAGGACAATACGAGTCACCAATGGGTATGGGTACTGGGGAACTTGCAGGTTTAAGCCGCAGTGTGCACAAAAGCCAGGGAGCTGGCACGCCGAGTGTGCCCGGTACTCAAACTGAGTATTTCAAGTTGGTTGACGGTGCAGCGTTCTCTAAGTCTATTTTCGACAGTATAGACATTACATGGAATAGGGTAGGACGGCCAGATATTGGCGACGATCTTAAAATAATAGCTAATGACTTTGACTTCCTCCATCCTGACGAAAGCCTTACCGCGTTGCTTGCCCTGCGTAAAAAGATAGCTACGGTAAAAGACGATTACTGGCGCGGGGAGAAACTGGCTGAAATAGACCAGGTGATCCTTGACTGTAGCGGCTTTATGGCAGAGATGTTTACCAAACAGCCGCAGGCTGTGGGCGGGGCTAGCCTGCCATTCACATTGCATGTTATTGCGAGGGCTAATATGCCGGTCTATTTGAAAACTATCTATTGGGATGCTCAGTCGACGATCGAACCATTAACTACGCAGCTAAACACGAATATCAGTGTAGACACACTTGTAACGATAGAACATCCCATCGCAATTACCTACACAGCGCCGCTGACACAACCGTATTGGTTATCAATGCCTCACCGCGAAGGGCTTTTTACCATACCCAACCTAAACCAGGTAGGGTGGCCTGAAACCTTAAATGAGCTCAATACCCAACTTGTGCTAAATATTGGTGGGCAGGACTTTAAAGTAAATGTACCGTTATCTTATAAAAAGCTGGATCCTGTAAAGGGAGATATAGTGGAACAACTGCGTATAGTGCCTGGCGCTACAGTCGCATTCAATACAAACCTACTGGTTAGCAAGCCAGATGGCTCAGTGCAGGCTGATGTGCGCATTCATACCTATAAAGACATCAGGGATGGTGTATTGGCAATATCGAGCGACAAATCGGTTATCACTACAATAAAAGGTTTAAGCATTGATGCGGGCACGGATACTATGCTGGTTATAAATGTACCTTCGCAGGCAGTTAAAGCCAAGGGAACAGGAGAGTTTGATCTGCATGCAGAACTAACAGCAAACAACGAAACTTTCAACCTATCCCAGCATCTCATTCAGTACAACCATATCCCCACGCTACAGTATTTTACAGCGCCCACAGCCAAAGTTTTAAGGCCCGACTGGAAATGCACCGCAAAGCGTGTTGGCTACATAGAAGGCGCAGGCGACCTGGTGCCAACCTTCCTGCGCCTTGCGGGACTACAGGTAGATATGCTTAAAGAAAGCGACCTGACCAGCGCTGATAAATTGAAAAAGTACGATGCCATCATAACAGGTATCCGTGCGGTAAACGTAGAAAAGAAGATGGCATACTGGTTGCCTGTATTATTCCGGTATGCAGAGAACGGCGGTACCCTTATCATGCAATATAATACCTTGCAAGACCTTGCTACAACCAAAATCGGCCCATATCCGTTTACACTTACAAATGATCGTGTGACCGAAGAAGATGCAAAGGTTACCTTCGTTGACCCCGCGAGCAGGCTACTGAACTACCCAAATAAAATAACTGAAAACGATTTCAAAGGCTGGGTGCAGGAGCGTGGATTATATTTCCCATCGAAGTGGGACGACAAATACAAGCCACAATTTGAAATGAACGATGCAGGTGAGAAGCCACTCAATGGCAGCACGCTATATGCAAAAGTGGGCAAGGGCAATTATATTTACACTGCGCTTTCGTTTTCCAGGCAGTTACCAGCCGGTAATACCGGTGCTATCCGCCTGATGATGAATATGCTTAGTGTAGGTAAATGATATGAGACTACTTCGCTTAATAAGACTGGTTCCGGCAGTTGCAATTCTATGTTGCCTGTCTGCGGGTTTGCAAAGTTGTCATAAGAAAAAGCATGGCAGTACCGTAAGCAATGTTACTTACGACTTTTCCGTTAGCGGAAATACCCTGATAGGTTATAACGTATCGTTTCAAAGTACAGCCCCGGCAACAAGTTCATTTCTATGGAACTTCGGCGATGGAACTACCTCCACCGATGCTGCTCCTGTGCATGTTTATTCCCAGGGCGATTCATTTAAAGTGACCCTGATTGTAGATAGACAAACTTCTAAAACGATAACTAAGACTATTTTTATCGCCACGCCCCCCGATGCTTTTATTGTTACAGGCATTGCAGGCATGAAATACTGGCACGGTTATATAATAGCCCACTTCCAATCTCCATCCGCAAGAGATACTATTTCTACACTCACAGACCAGTTTGAAATATCTGTTATAAACAGTACCACTATCTCGCTTAAAAATGATGTGCTAGGATGTTATTATACCGATCCCGTGAGCCATATCTACTACTTCCGCTACCTTATTTCGCAATACAGCTGGCGCGAAATAGCTTACAATTATAGCACTGGCAGCATCCGTTATATTTATTACCCGGACCAGGGCGGCGATCCTAATTCTGGTCCATATAGTTTTGCGACCGTGTTATGGACGCCATAAGTGCATCTGGCCGTGGTTGTTCCCCGACTGATGCCAGCAAAAGCTTTATCACATCTACCAATAGCATTTTAATTAATTTAACAATCCTAAATAATGACATTTTATTAGCACTATTCCTATATTGTGCCACAAACATCAATATTATACGTGAGTATCGGGAAACAACATTGGGGTAAGTGGTACGCTGCATTAGTAGTTGTGCTGGTGTTGCAGATCATAGTATATTATTGGTTCACCTGTTACTGGAAATGAGTACCCTTGACTGGATTGTGTTATTGGCTACCCTTACCGCCATGATCGCTTATGGCGTGTACAAAGGGCGCGGACAGTCGGGAGCACATTCCTACCTGCTTGCTGGCAGGAAAATGCCGTGGTATGTGGTGCTGCTGGGTATAATGGCTACTCAAGCCAGCGCTATCACCTTTTTATCAGCGCCGGGTCAGGCGTACACAGATGGGATGCGCTTTGTGCAATACTACTTCGGCCTGCCAATAGCCATGATCGTTATCTGCATTACGTTCATTCCCATTTTTCGGCGGCTTAATGTATTCACCGCCTATGAGTATTTAGAGCAGCGTTTCGACCGGAAAACGAGATTGTTGACATCCCTGCTGTTCCTTTTATCACGAGGTCTTTCAACTGGCATCAGTATTTATGCACCGGCCATTATCCTATCTTCCATTCTCGGCTGGAACATTTACCTCACCAATGTTATAATGGGAGGACTGCTTATTATCTACACCTATACAGGAGGTGCAAAAGCCGTAGCGCATACCCAAAAACTGCAATTCCTCATCATCCTTGCATCAATGGCTATAGCGGGATTTTTAGTAGTGTACCAACTACCTGAGGGGGTGGGAATAGGCGACGCATTGTACATAGCCGGTAAATCAGGAAAACTAAATGTGATCACCACAAAATTCGACTGGAAAGATAAGTATAACATCTGGAGCGGGCTCATAGGTGGTTTTTTTCTTGCATTATCCTATTTCGGTACAGATCAGAGCCAGGTGGGGCGCTACATTTCCGGCAAAGATGCTCAGCAAAGCAAGGTTGGCTTGTTGCTGAATGGCCTGATAAAAATACCCATGCAGTTTGCTATACTGCTAATTGGGGCACTTGTATTTGCTTTCTACAGTTTTCATCCTGCACCGCTATACTTTAATAGCGCCGTTTATAATACACTAAAAGAACATGCACCTCAAAGTATTGCCGCCACAGAACTACGGTACAATGGATTGCATCAGCAATATGAATCGCAGGCAATGATGATTGCGCGTCAGAGAAAAGAAAACAATGATGGTCAACTTGCGGCATCTGTTCATCAATTCAAAGAAACACAACACCAAATACAATTGTTGCGGGACAGTGTTTCCGCACAAGTAGCTGCAAAAAAATACAGTCCTGATAAAAATGATACTAATTATATCTTTTTATATTTCGTAAAAAATGCTCTTCCTAAAGGTATTGTAGGCTTGCTTTTTGCAGTTATCATCCTGGCATCGTGGGGGTCTATATCTGCAGCACTTAATTCTCTTACTGCATCGTCCCTAATGGATGTGCACCTTATAGAAGGCAGAGACTTTACGCAAAGAGAAGAACTGCTGTATGGCAGGCTGCATACGCTGGCATGGGGAGTGTTTTGTATTTGCGTAGCCATGTTCGCAGCAAGGCTTGGTTCACTTATAGAAGCCGTAAATATCCTCGGCTCATTATTCTACGGCACCATACTGGGTATATTCCTTGTTGCTTTCTATGTAAAGCGCGCCAAGGGCAACCTGGTTTTTACGGCTGCTATAATAACTGAGATAAGTGTAGTCGCTATATATCTGTGCGATGTAGTTTCTTTTCTCTGGCTGAATGTTATTGGCGCACTTATGGTGGTGTTGATAAGCCTGTTAAGTTATTCCCGTAGAGCTTAGCTGATTATCTTCGCCGCTACATCTTTGCCGCTTGCCAGTGCTGCTTCTATAGTTCCCATCTCCGGCCCGTCATACATGGCCTCGCCAGAAAAATAGATGGTATCTTCTATGGATTCATCCAGTATTTTCCTTGCCTCCTTTGTTTCCACTGTTGCATATGAGTAAGACCCGCAGCTGTAAGCATCGGCGGTCCAGTTCACCACTTTCCATGCTACTAATTGCTGTTGAATGTATTCCGGTGATGATTTTAATATTGTCGCAAGGCTCTTAATAGCAAGCTCGGCTATTGTATCGTCACTTGTATTTTCATAATTCTTCGCATTCGGCCCGCCAAGCCATCCTGTAAGTAATGGTGATTCTGTAGGGTATTGTGTCCACCAGGTAGGTATGGCCTCGTCTGAAATAATAAAGCTGACATGCGCCAGGTTTTTACCTGTTCGTTTCGCAACCTCCTCGCTTTTCCAAAACTCTGTTTTGAACTCAAAAAGTATCTTAATGATAGCTCCCATTCCCATTTTTTTTACGGCGTCTGCAATATGTGGCAGGGCGGGAGAGAAAGTGATAGCGCCAGACTTATCTGTATCCGCTTTTAATACATTAACGGGTAGGGTGATGATCGTCCTTTTGCCACAGTATTTATCACCCGTTGCAGACGTTATGATCACAGAATCTTTTTGCCAGTCTATATGCTTGACAACTGTTTGTAAATGAATAGTGCAACCTTGTTTTGCGCAAGTATCAGTAAGGTAGCCGATCATCTGCCCATAGCCGTTTGTAACCCGGTATTGAATTGAATTGTCTTCACCCAGCCATTCATCTCTTAGCGCTATTGTACTTGCATCATCAGGATCGGCAGTGTCGTAGCCAGATGCATACCTTCGCACAGATTCTCTTAGCGATGCATACTTGTCTTCACCAAAATATACTTTAAGAAATTCATTGATAGTCATATCCTCCTTTACCTCCGCAATACGCTCTTCAAACAATTGCCACGGTGAGATCAAATGTTCTTCTTCTACCAGTTCGCCTTTTTTCACCTGCCACATTTCGCCACTGGTTTTATGATAAGGTATGCCCGCTTCTTTCAAAATACTTGAGGTAATGGGCAGGTCACCATGCACAAACTCAGCCCCTAATTCTATGTGCGATGAAAACGTTGCATCATGCTCTGTATATATTCTTCCCCCCAAGCGGTTTCTTGCTTCCAGGATAATTACTTGCTCACCTTTCGCGCTCAATTCCTTCGCCGCCATAAGTCCTGCTGCGCCCCCGCCTATAATAATTATTGCATCGTTGTGCATGTCTGCCTTAGGTTATTAACGTGAAAAGTTGGTTTTGCGATGCCGTTTTTATAATCAATATTAATTGGAGAGAAAACTATTTCTTTTTGAACTTCTCTTTCGGATTACGGCTTGTATGGAAAATGGCATTTATGATAACTTCCTTGTATGTTATTTGATATATAATAACAAAAGGAAAACGATGCATTATTGCCTGGCGATAGTTCTTGCTGGCTTTGTTGAAAATTTCCGGATTGATTTCTAATTTTGAGTAATAAACAAGCAATTCATTCAGGAAACGAACACCTACCCCTGTTTGCAGACTTTCATACCACTCATATACGCTTTCAATATCATCTTATGCGGCAGTTTCTATAATAATAGTATAAGGCATCAGGCTTTTTTCCTTTTATTCAGTATCCGGTCATGTACTTCCGGCCATGGCCTCGCTACCGATTTGCCGCTTAACGAATCCATCCTGCGCTGCTCAAGAATTTCCATGTGAGCGTCAGTAAGCGTAAATCCACTTTCTTTTATGTCTTCCTCCAGCAAGGCATATAAAGCATTGATCTTTTTATCTTTTGCATCAGCTAGGTAGATCATTAATTGTTCTCTTCTTGCAGCCGTATCCATACTTCATTTATTTGTAACAAATATAAATAAATTACCTCAATTCCAGCAAAGCTACGTTCTCTATATGGTGCGTATGCGGGAACATATCTACGGGTTGCAGCTTGGTGATCCGGTACACTTCGTTTAGCAGTTGCAAGTCGCGTGCCTGGGTTGCAGGGTTGCAGCTTACATATACTACCTTGGGTGCCCGCATTTTTATTAATTGCTGTATGAGTTTATCGGTCATACCTGCGCGTGGCGGGTCGGTGATAATTACATCTGGTCTGCCATGTTCGGCAAAGAACTCATCAGTGCATATTTTTTCCACATCTCCGGCGTAAAATTTGCAGTGTTCGAGGCCATTTACGGCGGCGTTTTCATATGCATCTTTTACAGCATCGGCCACTACTTCTATACCTATTACCTTCTTTGCATTTTTAGAGCAGAAGATACCTATACTGCCTGTTCCACAATATAGATCGTATAATACCTCATTTCCTGTTAGCCCTGCAAAATCCTTGGTCACCCTATACAGCGCTTCAGCTTGGTAAGTATTGGTCTGGAAAAAGGATTTAGGAGATATTTTAAACCGGAAATCTTCCAGCTTTTCCTCAATATAACTTTTACCGGAGTAGCAGATCACTTCCTGGTCGTAAATGGTATCATTCATTTTGCCATTCAGTGTATAGTTCAGCGAAGTGATGCCCGGTACATTTTGTTGTATATGCCGCAACAAACCTTCCCTTTCATCGTCTTCATGGTGCATCACTAGATTTATCAGCACTTCGCCCGTTGTGGTAACCCGTATGATCACGTTGCGTAGCCAGCCATATTGTGCTTTATAGTCGTAATAGGGTAACTTACGTTCCTCAGTATATTGTCTTATTACATTTAGCAGCAGGTTGGTGGGCTCATGCTGTAGGTAGCAGGTGTGTATCTCCACTATTTTATCAAACAGGCCCGGCGCATGAAACCCTAACGCTGGTACAGGTGTTATTTTTTCTTCGCGGTTTGCTATTTCCTCATAAGGAATAAAGCGGTTTGTGGAGAATGTGAACTCCAGTTTATTGCGGTAATAGCGCTCATGCGGGCTGCCGATAATGGGCTGCATTTCCGGTAATTCCACATGGCCAATTCGTTGCAACTGATCGGCCACCTGTTGTTGCTTATAGATCAATTGTTGTGCATAAGGCAGCATCTGCCATTTGCAGCCACCACATACGCCAAAGTGCTGGCAAAATGGTTCTATGCGTTGTGGCGATGGTTTTACCAACCTTATTGTTCGTCCCTGAGCCCAGCTCTTTTTATCTTTTATAATTACAGCGTCTATAACGTCGCCAGGTATAGCGTTATCTACAAATAGTACTTTGCCTTCGTCGAGTCGCGCTATGCTTTTACCTTCTGCCGCATAAGATTCAATTTGAATATTAAATAATGGCAATGCCTTTTTCTTCTTACGTGTCAAAATTTTGTTATAGTTTTTATAATTAGTTGCAAATTTAGTGCTATCATTATGCGATACACCATTTTTATGATTTATTTTTGGCTTCATAAACCAACTTTAAAGTTTAAACCGCCGTCTAATGACGGAATTAATTAACTACTTCAATATGAATAGAATTAAACTTTTTGCTATACTCCTGTTCATGGGTATGGCCCAACTATCGTCGGCAAAAGATGGCTATCACCTCCAGGTAAAAATGACGGATGTGAAAGATACCCTTATTTATCTTGTTCACTACTATGGTAAAGGTAGGCCCACCATTTTTATTACCGACTCTACAACCCTGGACAAAAATGGTAATGCAACATTTAATAGTACCGATCCTGCATTTGTAGGGGGTATATATATAATACTCCTTGGCGACAAGGCTCGCACTAACTTTGAATTTTTGCTCAATAAAGGAGATGATTTTTCTATAACAGCTACCAAAAGCAAACTGCCGGATGGTGTTAAATTCAAGAATTCACCGGAAAACGACCGTTTTGAGGAATATATAGATTTTCTAAAAGGATATAGTAAAGAACAGGAGAAATTTGGAGAAGAACTTAAAACTGCTAAGACTGCAGAAGATACTGCCGCTATCCGTAAAAAAGCAGTTGCATCAGCTAAAGTGCTGACAAACTATCGCAGGGATTATGTGAAGAACCATCCGGGTTCTTTACTGTCTTTAATATTCAGCGCTATGGAAACACCTGAAATACCGGAAGGTGCTCACTACCTGGCCGATGGTGTAACCAAGGATTCTACATTCAACTACAGGTATTACAAAGCTCATTACTGGGATGGTTTTAATTTCAAGGACGACAGGCTTATTTATACGCCACTGTATGATGCAAGGCTTGAAGAATACATGACTAAAATGGTATTGCCATGGCCCGACAGCGTAGAAAAGGAAAGTGACGACCTGCTTCACAAAACAAAAGGCACTAAGGATTTCTTCCATTATACACTTTGGTGGCTCACACGCAATGCAGAAGAAAGCAAGGTAATGGGTATGGATGAAGTGTTCGTGTATCTTGTAGAGAACTATTACATGAAGGGTGATGCATTCTGGCTTTCAAACGACGAATTAACCAAGTACCTTGACCGCGCCCAGAAAATAGCGCCAAATGTAATAGGCAATGTGGCCCCGGAAGTAAAATTGCCCAACGTGGTAACGAGGAAAGAAGAGAGTATGCACGACCTGAAAGCGAAGTATACCCTTGTTATCTTCTATTCACCAAATTGTGGCCATTGCCAGCACGAAATGCCTCATCTTGATTCTTTGTATGATGCTTATCTTAAAGGTAAAGGCGTAAGAGTATATACAGTAGCAACAGAGGGAGCCGATACCGCCATCAATAGCTTTATTAAGAAGTACAAGATGGACGACTGGACCAATACATGGGATCCTCAGCACACCAGCGACTATCACAATAAATATGACGTTTACAGCACACCTACTATATACCTGCTCGATGATAAAAAGATAATCAGGGGTAAAAGAGTTGACCATACCAACATTGCAAGCGTGATAGACATGCTTGAAAGAAAAGCAAAAGATAAAGCTAAAAAAGAAGGAGCCGCAGGAAAAACCGGCAATTAGCCTTCTCTTCAATATACGTCTAACAAATCCTGCCACATCTGTGGCGGGATTTTTGTTATTTGTAAGTACCCGTATGCAGGCTTGATTATTCTATGATGCATATTCAAAACCTATTCTTTCTTACATTTATTATCCGTTGCATAAACAGATGCCGTGATTAACGTACAAGGGGTAAGCAAATATTTTGGCCAGGTTAAAGCCGTGGATACTATCTCCTTTGAAGTAAAAGAGGGCGAAAACCTGATATTGCTCGGTACGAGCGGCTGTGGCAAAACCACCACCCTTAAGATGATCAACCGCTTGATAGAACCTACCAGTGGCTCTATCAATGTAAATGGTGTTGATGTAACGAAGCAATCTCCTGAAATACTTAGGCGGGGTATAGGTTATATACTACAGCATAATAGTTTATTCCCACACTACACTGTTGCGGAAAATATAGCGGTGGTTCCTCATCTGCTGCAATGGGATAAGAACAAGATAAGATCACGCACGGAAGAACTGTTACACAAACTTAATTTGCCCTTAGATAAACTGTCAGTGTATCCGCATGAGTTAAGCGGAGGGCAGCAGCAGCGGGTAAATATAGCCCGCGCCATTGCAGCTGATCCTCCTGTATTGCTAATGGATGAACCTTTTGGTGCGTTGGATGCCATTACCCGTGTCGCAATAGCCCGGGACTTCAGGGAATTGGATGAATTCAGGAGGAAAACAATTGTAATGGTTACACACGACATACAGGAAGCGTTTCTTCTTGGAGACCGAATTTGCCTGATGAGGCACGGTAAAATAGAGCAGTGCGGCAAGCCGTTGGAGCTATTATTTCATCCGGCTAACGATTTTGTGGAGAAATTCCTATCAGCGTCTTACCTGCAGCTTGTGTTAAGAATCATAAAAATTCAGGATATATGGGATAAACTGACTAGTGCGAATGCCGTGGGCGCAAATCAGGTCGATATAACAGGGAATGAAAGTTTAGGGTATGCAATGGAACTCGCGATAAAAAGCGATGCACAAACAATAAATGTTCAGAATGCGAAAGGACAAATAAAGACCGTTAATAGAGAAGATATATTCCGTGCTGGAGCAGCTTTTACTCCCTTACAAAAAGAACAGTAGGTAATGCAGGACCACCAGTCTTTATGGGTATTTATGAGTCAGCAATCATCCAAGTTGCTGGAGCAAACCCTTACGCATATAGGACTCACTTTTATTTCATTGTTCATTGCTGTGGTAATAGGTCTGCCATTAGGAATACTCATTAGCCGGAAGGTAAAGATTGCCGGGTTGGTTTTAGGTTTTGCAGGTGTGCTGCAAACCATCCCGAGTATAGCTTTGCTTGGTTTTATGATACCCTTGCTTGGCATAGGCGCTAAACCAGCAATTGCGGCATTGTTTCTATATTCATTGCTTCCCATTATCCGCAATACGTATACTGGTATTTCTGAGGTAGATGTATCGATCAAAGAAGCGGCTAAAGGGATGGGGATGAGTAATATGCAATCTTTATTTAAGGTGGAATTACCTTTGGCTATGCCGGTGATATTCGCCGGTATCCGCACAGCTACAGTTATTAATGTTGGTGTTGCCACGCTGGCTGCTTATATAGCTGCAGGTGGTTTAGGGGAATTCATCTTCGGAGGCATTGCACTAAACAATACCAATATGATACTGGCTGGCGCCATACCGGCGGCACTTCTTGCAGTTCTTTTGGATTTCCTTTTATCTAAAGTGCAACGGTTAAATATCAGGAAATTAAGGTTAGCCTATATCCTTTCCCCGGTTATTATCTTATTGTTATCGTCTTTTTATTTATTGCCATCTGCTTATGAAACCAAATTGCTTGCAGGCTTCACCCCGGAATTTATGGGGCGTGCCGATGGATATTTGGGATTGAGAAAACAATATGGCCTTAATATTCGTACAGTAGTAATAAGCGATGCCGTAATGTATAAAGCAGCCTACGAGAAAAAACTGGATGTGATCAGCGGTTACAGCACTGATGGAAGGCTGAAGGCATTTGACCTGGCGATACTAAAAGATGATAAGACGATCTTCCCTCCATATTATGCTGCACCTATTGTACGGGAAGATGTGCTGGAAAAATATCCGGAGATAGAAGGTGCACTTAATATGCTTTCGGGCAGGATCAATGATTCTGTAATGACTGAACTCAACTATCGGGCTGATTATTTAAAAGAAATGCCGGAAAAGGTAGCAAAAGACTTCCTTATCAGCCAGGGTATATGGAAAGAGCCGCGCAATGGTTCAAAAGGTATCATACGCATAGGCTCTAAAATATTTGGGGAGCAGTATATACTCAGCAATATGTATGCTATGCTCATAAAAGGATATACAGACCTTGATGTAGCTGCTAAAACTGGCCTGGGGGGTACTAAGATATGCTTTGATGCAATGACGAATGACCAGGTAGACCTGTACCCTGAATATACAGGTACAGGTTTATTAGTATTGTTACAGCCGTCGGCTGAGGACGTCAATAGGGTAATAAATAATGAGGATAGTGTGTTTTCGTATGTAAGTAATAATTTTCACGCCCGTTTCCACATTAAGTGGCTGCGACCTATCGGGTTTAATAATGCTTATGCATTGATGATGCGCAGGCAGCAGGCAAATGGCCTGCACATAAATACCATCACTGAACTGAAAAACTATTTGGAAACGAAATGAACCTCTCAGATCAATATAAGAACATCCGTGAGCATAGCGAGGAAATCTGCAAGCCGCTGAAAACGGAGGATTATGTAGTGCAACCTGTGGTAGATGTAAGCCCGCCCAAGTGGCACCTTGGCCATACTACATGGTTTTTTGAGACGTTCGCACTGAAGCCCCACCTGGAAGGGTATAAGGAATTTGACCCCAATTATAATTTTGTATTCAACAGCTATTATGAAACTATTGGCGCAAGGGTGGTACGTACTGATAGGGGAAACCTTAGCAGGCCATCGGTGGAAGATGTGTACAAATACCGTCGATATGTTGATGGCGCGATGGATAAACTACTGCAACAGCAGTTGCCCCACGACTTGCTGGATCTGATAGTTCTGGGCCTGAACCACGAACAGCAGCACCAGGAATTATTAAGCACCGATATAAAGTACATTTTAGGTAATAACCCTTTGTTGCCTGCTTATCATGAGCAGATGGTAAAGAGGACGTCGTCCCCTGAAAAAAAGGGTTCATTTATCGAAATGCCAGGAGGTATATATGAGATAGGGTACAATGGAAAGGGTTTTTGCTTCGATAATGAGTTGGGCAGGCATAAGGTGTACTTACAAGACTGTAAGATAGCTGCTCAATTGGTCACTAATGGTGAATTTCTTGAATTTATAGCTGCCGGGGGCTATAGCAACCATACACTATGGCATGCAGAAGGGCTTGATTGGGTAAAGGCAAATCATATCACAGCGCCTATGTATTGGCACAATATTAATAGCGTATGGCATAATTACACTTTGAATGGGTTAATGGAACTGGAACAGGACGCTAGACTATGCCACATCAGCTTTTACGAGGCCGCTGCTTATGCGGCGTGGAAGGGTATGCGCCTGCCTACAGAATTTGAGTGGGAAGCAGCGTCGGGCCAATTTGAATGGGGAAGCCGCTGGGAATGGACGGACAGCGCCTACCTGCCGTATCCGGGCTTTAAAAAGGCTGAGGGGGCAATAGGAGAGTACAACGGTAAGTTTATGGTGAACCAGATGGTGCTGAGAGGCGCATCGGACGTGACGCCGGAGGGCCATAGCCGGAATACTTACCGCAACTTTTTTCATCCGCATCTGCGATGGCAATATACCGGGATAAGACTAGCACAATAATTAACTGACTACAACGAACCACCATGATCTGCCAATCAACAACAACAAAGCCGGACTTACAAGTTTCTACCAACGAATTTTTCCATGATGTTTGGCGCGGGCTTACAGCTTCTCCCAAATACCTGCAGTCTAAGTACTTTTATGATGAAGTGGGCGATAAGATATTCCAGGAGATCATGGCCTGCCCGGAATACTACCTTACCAATTGTGAGCTGGATATTTTTTCGAACAAGCGTAGTGAATTGGCTAATACAATCCTCAGCTATTTTCGTGACTTTGATGTTGTGGAACTTGGGGCTGGTGATGCCTCGAAGTCTGTACACCTGCTGGATGCCCTGCTGAAGCATGAGCTCGATTTTACTTACTACCCGATAGATATCTCTGCAAATATCATTAACTATTTAGGTAAAAAACTGCCGGCTGCATTGCCAGGTATCAAAGTGCATGGGCTTAATGGCGACTACTTTGATATGCTGGAGGAACTGAAAGAAATATCGTCCCGGAATAAGGTGGTGTTGTTCCTTGGCTCCAGCATAGGTAATGTGCCGCTGGAAAACACGGTAGACTTTTTCAAAGAGCTGAGAAGCCACTTGTTGCCCGGCGACCTTGTGCTTACGGGGTTCGACCTGAAGAAGGATCCTGGTGTAATACTTGCTGCTTATAACGACGCGGCTGGTATTACCCGCCGTTTTAATCTTAATTTGCTGGAACGCATCAATAATACACTGGATGCCGACTTCGACTTAACACAGTTTGTGCATAGGCCGGTATATAATGAACAAACAGGGGCCTGCAAGAGCTACCTGCAAAGCCTGCGTACCCAGCGTGTGAGGGTAGGAGAGGTAGGGTGGATACACTTTATGCAGGGTGAGCAGATATTTATGGAGGTGTCCCAAAAATATACCGTGCAGCAAACCGATGAGTTTGCGCTTACGGCCGGGTTTACACCTGTCCGCCACTTTTACGATGGGAAGAAGTGGTTTTTAGATGCCTTGTGGCAGTGTGGCTAATCTCCGGCTTTATTTAGCTCCAATTGCCATACAGGTATCCCAACCATTCTGGTTTTTAATACTATTACACTTGTCTGTTGCGCTACTGCCGGATATTTTGCCAAGATGATAACTTTGATAGGTAGAATTTGTGTGGCATTCGCAAGAGAAGTCCGCACGGTAGCAAGAGAGTAATAAAATTGTGGCTCCAATACAAAACCATAGTGAATAGAGACGGTTCATAATTATTGCTATATTTCATAAAAATAATGTTATTTCATAAAATAATGAAACGGGGGTACCGTTCTTTTAGAGTACACTCGAAAGAGCACATTTGCGGTAAACCTGGAAATTGGCACAATTGTTATCAACAATATTATACTAATACTATTTACTTATGCGTTGGTTCGGACAAAGGGAAAGTGATAATGTTGAATACGGAAGCGGCGGCGGTGGTTTTGGCGGTAAACTGGTAGGCGGCGGCATCGGTACGCTGGTTATTGGCCTTATTATTTACCTGCTTGGGGGAAATCCTTCCGCTATATTAAACGATCAGCAGCAACCTGACGCGCAGCAGGAGAGTTATAAGAAATCTGCCGACCAGCTGGACTCTATGGATCATTTCATAAGAGTGATACTGGCTGAGACCGAGGATGTGTGGACAGGAGTATTTAAGGATATGGGCAAAGAATATCAGAAACCAACACTCCATGTTTTTGAAGGCTCTGTATCATCGGCATGTGGTATGGCCAGTAGCGCTATGGGACCATTTTACTGTCCTAACGATGAAAAGGTGTACCTGGACAAGTCATTCTTCAGTGAGTTGAAAAACCGCTTTCATGCTCCCGGGGATTTTGCCAATGCTTACGTTATAGCTCATGAAGTGGGCCATCATGTGCAGCGGTTGCTGGGCACAAATGAGCGATATGAGCAGATGCGCAGCCATGCTAGTAAAACTGAAGGGAACCGGTTATCAGTAATGATGGAGTTGCAAGCAGATTTTTATGCAGGTATCTGGGCTCATTACATGCAGAAAACAGAAGATGTGATAGAGCCCGGCGATATTGAAGCAGCACTAAATGCGGCTAATGCGATAGGCGATGACCGCTTGCAAAAGCAAATTCAGGGAACTGTAGTGCCCGATGCGTTCACACACGGCACATCACAGCAGCGGGTGTACTGGTTTAAAAAAGGTTATGAAACCGGCGATATAAGCCAGGGAAATACTTTTAAGGAATTGGGAGGATCGTAATCTATTGCTACTCCCATGGTGATGAATGAATAGAGCCGCCGGGATCTTTAATTTTTATGTGGTACTTAGCAGAGAGCGTTTCCAGTACTGTGGTGGTTTCGTATACGTTATCTCCTTCCGGCTTTTCTTTTAAAAATTTGACCGTTTTGGTAGATTGTGATCTGCTTGCCGCATTGACCATTGAATCTCCGGGAGACTGCACCAACTTGAAATAGTCGTAGTTATTTTCTCTTGCCAGCTGTGCACACCGCAACATACAAAAGTCGGATGCCTTATCGGCTGATGTATTTTTCTTGCCTTGAAACCTTACCGAAAAAGAACCGTCGCCCAGGTTAGTTTCTGAGTAAGCGCTGCTCCCACTTTTATGACCATGGTTTATGACACAATTAGAAAATGAAATGCATATTGCCAGGGTAAAAAAATAGGAGGCTGTTTTTTTCATGAATTTATTTTGAGGCATAGCAAATATTTTGCAAAACTAATAAATCTGTATACACTAAATAATACCTCGGAAATTAAACAAGAAAATCTTTATATTTGATACAGGCAATTATGCCTGCTGTAAATAGCAACGTATGAAAAAACCATTTAGCTTTCTTTGCCTTGCAGTAACATCATTGTTATTTATACAATCTTGTAACAAGATGGGGATGAATGACAGGCCGGTTACTGCTACCCAGAGCGTTAGTGCAACTATCAGCCAGAATGCAAGCTATACGTATTCTTTACCAGCAGGAAGGGAGAAGACTTCTGCGGTAAGTATACCTGCGCAACATTCTTCAATGAGTGTTATAACTACAGATGCTAACGGGAATAGCGTTTATAACTACAAGCCCGCGGCCAATTATTCGGGTACAGATGTAGTGGTCATCACTACAAAAACGCAAGATACTCATAGTGGCTGTCATGGCGGGCCTGGCGGTAACTGCAACCATGGGAATAGCTGTGGCAGCAATGCTGAAAAAACTACTATTACTACAATCAACCTGACTGTTACCCCAACTGATCAAACGGTAACTAAATCTTTAAGCAGCTCCGCCAGCGGAAATTACTAAATCATTATCCGCTTTCCGCATTGGCACAAGTGTTTACCACATTTTCATCCAGTAATTTTCATAATATCTGCGATAGACTGGCGGGAAAGGATAAGGAGTTATCGGCTATCTTGAAAGAACATGGCTATCCGCCTATGTGGAGCAGGCCCAATACTTACGAAACGCTTGTGCATATTATGCTCGAGCAGCAAGTTTCGTTGGCTTCGGCATTAGCTGCATTGAAGAAGTTGCAGGAGCAAACCGGAGGGATAACACCTGGCAAAATACTGCAGCTTAGCGATGAAGAACTGCGAGCTTGTTATGTAAGCCGGCAGAAGACTATTTATTTACGTGCTCTTGCTTGTGCAATAGAAAATGGGCAGATAGACCTTGGTGCAATGGAGCAATTGCCGGACGATGCAATACGTGAAAAACTTGTAGCGGTAAAGGGCATCGGTAACTGGACGGTGGATGTTTACCTGATGTTCGTGCTGCAAAGAGCAGATATATTCCCGATGGGTGACCTGGCAGCAGTAAATGCACTTAAAAGAGTAAAGGAACTCCCGAAGGAAACAAACCGCGATGTGCTTTTAGCTATTACCGGAGACTGGAAGCCGTACCGCACAGTGGCTACTATGCTTTTATGGCATTTATATTTGTCTTCACCTTTCAGAAACAAACAATAAGAAACCACGTCTGACACCAAAGGTGTGTGGACGTGGCTTCGTTAAGATTTTCTTTTTGAAATTAATAGTTACTATTCGTCCTTTTCTTTGCCATTTACATACTTGCACATTTTGGCGGCGTGAGCTTTTAATATGTTGCCCATGCCTTCATACTGTCCGAATAACCCTTTTTCTTCGCGGAAGATAACGGGAGAGCCATAATAGGTGCGGGTGCCACAGTAGAACTGACCAAGGTTTTTGGCTTCAGGGTCAGTGTCATCGGCTCTGCCGGGGTTAGGGCCCATCATCATGGTTACTACAGCATTTACACCATAATCGTCTTTGTGCTGCTTTACTTTGCGTGTGCAGATATAAACTACTACCACAGCATCTACACCAAGTCCTTTGCAAAGATCGTGGCCCAGGTTGGAAGTTAGTTTCCTGTTGGCGGTAAAGATGCCACCCTGGTAGTTTTCAATCTGAGATTCGTCGGGTGCTTCGTTGCCAATAAAGAAATTACGATAACCCTTGCCACTTGGTGCGATCTTTAGCGTGCTGGCAGTAACGGAGGCTACTTCCCATGGGTTGGAGCCGGCTGCACCACGTTTATTAATCGTCACTTTTTCCTTCTTTGCAGACTCTTGATTGAAGCCGTAGTAAAACTCCTTCAGCTCATTTGTTGTCAGGAATTCGTCTGGTGTAAGCAGGTCTATACCATTTTCCTTAAAGGAAGATTTGAGTGCGTCTATACTGTTCCGGTAAAAGCCATCTACCTGAGTCTGGCCATATGCGTCGGGGGTGCGCCATACACTTACACTTACTGCGCCTGTATAGGTGCCGCCTTTTACTTTGCCCTTACCGGGGTCGTAAAGGTAGTAGCTGATAAGCGCTACTTTTTTAGGCTTAGTTTTCAATAGGTCCATATTTGCGCTGTAGCCGCTCCCTCCACTATTTCTTCCTTCCCTTGGAAAGTCAAACTTAACCTTGATTTTATCTGGGTCTTCGGTAGCATCGGCAAATTCAGTTTTGTCGTTGTTCTTACCTGTTCCTTTAAGATCGGCGCCATTCCTGAGCATTGTAAGAATTACATCTTCATTGCCAAAGCCGCCAGCTATTGCTAAACTTATTGGTGTTTGACCAGCACTATTTTTTTCATTTATATTCACACCTTTCTTTAGACATATCTGTAGCATTTCCTCAAATGGCCTGTTCCTGTCTTCGGGCATGTCTGTGTACCATGCCGGGATCTTATAACCGTATCCCTCGTAGCTTGTTTTGATGGCATCAAACACCTTGGCTCTTTCCTCATCCGACTTTCCATAGGTGGCCAGTGTGTGCATAACAGTGCCATCTGCTGCTCCCTTTTCAGGTTTTGCACCCTTGTCTAAAAGCATGGACAAGCATGGAGCGCAGTTGGTGCTCATTGCAACAACAAACAATGCGTATGTTTCTGTGGGTTTTGCGGTTTTTAATGCTCCTTCCCAGGCAGATATCAGGGCTTTGTTGGCATCTTTCCCTTTAGCTTTTTCTTTTTCAATCAGCATGGTCAATACTTTTGTTCCATCAACGATGCCTGGCTTATTTGGGTCGGCCCCGGCATCAAGGAGCATTTTCATAACATCGGTAGAATACATGGTGGCTGCTGATATAAGCGCCGGATAGTCGCCACCATTAGGGTCTGCTTTTTTATCGAGGAGGTAGCGGGTTATTTCTGGCCAGAAAAACGCAGAAGAGATGGGCGTAGCGCCATCAGGGGTCTTAAAATTGACGTCTGCGCCACCCTCTACAGCTTTTTTTACAGCATCGAAATCCCCCTGTTTGCAAGCGGTTACCAAGTCTTCATTTACACCGCCAAGCGACCGAAATGATGCGATGAAAATGGAAATGAACAGCAGGATAAAACTTAATGTATTTATCTTTCGCATAAAATTTATTTAAGAATTAAAAATAAAATGTTGCTGTAAAACTATATTCATGCCATGCAGTAGCCAATACAGCAGATGCTGTATTTTCTCTGGAAGGCTTTTTGTTGCCATCGCTATGTGGATAATATGGGAATTTAAAGGTGCTGTTTGATGACTGGATAAGTCAGTCTTGTACTTCTACTTTTTTCTCCTGGAGCGTTTTTTCCGGGTTCATCAGTCTTAAATAGTACTTTCCTGCACCATAAGGTTCGGGGTCAAATCTTACATTTAATGTTTGGGCGCCTGCCGAAAACATTTTGCGGTCGATAAGGTTCTCGATATATCGGTTGTTTATGTCATAGACACCCACTGTTAGTATTGTAGATGTTGTCAGCTTTACAGTGAACTGGGCAATGATGCCTGTTGTTTTAGAGGAATATGCAGTGGTGCCGGGCGTTTCAATATTTGGATGTTGGGTATAATAATCGGGTGGGGCGCTGCCTGTTACCGCACAGATCGCATTAATTAATTTTTTAGAGATCAGGTCGCGTTCCGGATCGTAGACGCTGCTTAATGAGTGATGATTGGTAATAGTCCAGACTGCGCTTTGCCCAAGGTAGTCGAACAAGTTGTTGTCTCTTATAAACCTGAGTACTTTCACGAGGGTATCACTGCCTATCCATCCAAAAGAGTAATGCAGATTTTTGCTCGGGCAGTGTCGTGAACTATTTCCGCAAAAAACATAAACGCTTATCTCCGCCGCCTTATTAGGTTCCATTAGCAATGTGTCTCCTCCGGCCAATATCATTGGCTGATAAGCGCTATCTGCGGGCTTTAGTATTATGCCTATATCCACAATAAGGTTTAGGGAGTCTTTTTCTTTTCTTACACTAGTTGCTGTCAGTTTTATGGCCTTGCCGGAATATTGGCCTAGCGTATTTATTGCCGTCAGCTTAATGACTTTGTTTTTGATAGCATCAGAGATCTTTAAATTCCGGATTGCAGCCGACACAAGACCTGGATAAAGGAGCAGCAATAAATAAAGGATTTTTGTTGCCGTAGCTAACTTCCCTGGAGCCAGGTGATATTTATGAAGCATAGTAGAATTTATTTGAGAAGTTGAGATTTGGCTACTGGAGTTACAGGTATATAAATCAAATATAGCCAATTCTATTACGGAATGTGAAGCAAGCCATCATCCGGTTTTTGTGATAACATCAACTATGGGTTAATAGCTGTTAGATGATTGATTGCGGGCCAGTTGAAAATAATCTATGGCAATTATTGAAATAAATAAAAAAATGTTATTAATTTTATATAAAGCTATAAACTCCCTTGAAAAACCTTTTGAAGATAATTCCCTTTCTTTTCCTTGCGGTAAATGCGAGTGGGCAATTTTTTAATATAACTAATGCCAGCGGCACTACTTCTTTTTATGGCACGTATGGCGTAACCGTTCATGGTTTTGGGGTATATACTACAACTTCATCATGTGGGTCCACTTATTTTATAGGGAGTACGGCGCCGGGAGGTTATTCTTATGTTTTAAGCAGGCCGGTACATAGCTTAAAGATATTTGCAGAGGCTCTTAATAGTAGCCCGTTAGGGCTGGGGGAAACGCTCCAAATATCGATCAATGGGAGCACACATACCATCATACCGTCCGAGGTGAGTTCTTTTCTCGGAGCATGTCTTGTTTCTCCTCCCGGTGCTACCACCTATTTATTCGGAGGTAATCTTGTAGGGCCGGTAGCTGTGGGAACTGGTTCTTTTTCAGGAGGGACCCTAGAGATATGCTCACCAATAAATATAGATTCGTTTTCAATCGCCTGCACTATTAGTGTATTCGGTATAACTTATCGCGTTCAGATAGACTCAATACCACACCCGGGTTGTGTAAATATTTTCAACAATGGGCCGGTGTGTTTTGGCGATACCCTCAGGCTTTTTGCGGTGAACGATACATCGTTACCATATCACTGGTATGGCCCAGGCGGATTTACCAGTACATTACGTAATCCCATAAGGCCGGGTGTGACGTTTGCTGATTCGGGCACTTATTTTTTTGTGCAAACTGTAGCCGGGGTTAATGATACCTTTTGGACACACGTAGATATTAAACCGCTCCCGGTTATAACCGCATCAAGCAATTCGCCCATTTGCCAGGGGCCGGGCTATACCCTAAACCTTTTTGCAGGGCCGTTATCTCCCGGGGAAACGTTCTCATGGTCGGGCCCAGATGTTTTTACTTCAACCTTTCAAAATCCCGTTCGAACGGGTTTTACAGCACTTGATACGGGCATATATAAAGTAATAGCGACACTGAACGGATGCCGGGATTCAACAACCACCCATGTGATCTATGCTCCGGCTATCCCGCCGCCTGCAATTACAGGTGTAACTACTTACTGTACCGGGCAACCTTTTGTGCCATTTATGGTAGTTGCAACAGGGAGCCTCTTGTGGTATACAGCCGCAAGCGGTGGCACAGGCGGTATCACACCCCTTACAGTTAGCACAGCAGTGGCAGGTACAACCACTATATGGGTAAGCCAGGTAGTATCGGGTTGCGAAAGCCCGCGTAGCCCCATAACTGTAACCGTTGTTACCGGCCCTGCGGCGATAAGTGGAACATTATCTGTATGTGCCGGAGCAATAACAACGCTGTTCGATGCTGGTGGCGGTACCTGGAGCAGCAGCAATACGGGTATTGCCACAGTGGGCAGTACGGGTATTGTTTCGGGGGTAAATCCGGGTACATCCACTATCACTTATACAATTGGTGTGGGTTGCAGTACAACAGCTATTGTTACTGTAAACCCGGCACCACCTTCAATTTCCGGAATCCGCCATGTATGCGCTGGTCAGACGACATCTTTAACAGACGCAATTACAGGAGGAACGTGGAGTTCCGCTAACCCATCTATAGCCTCTGTTGGACTAGCTACAGGCCTTGTGACAGGTGGAGCTGTATTATTTACTTCTACCGTGACAATTATTTATACTGCACCGGGCGGATGTACTGCAAGTGCTGTTGTTACCGTCAATGCATTGCCCAATCCTATCACTTCCACTTCTGTGGTTTGTGCGGGGTCTACTATTACTTTAAGTGATATAGGCGGCGGCAGCTGGAGTAGCAGTAATACCCTGGTTGCGACTGTCGGGCTTTCTACAGGTATAGCCGGTGGGGTGGCCTTAACAGGGGGGACGGCAACGATAACTTATACTCTCCCAACCGGTTGCGACACTACAACAACTCTGACCGTGGCGCCAATGCCTGCACCAATTACCGGCACACTAACTATGTGCGAAGGAGGGGGGACTACAACTTTGTTTGATATAAATCCAGGTGGTTTCTGGCAAAGCAGCAATACATCTGTTGCCATTATAGATGCATTTCTCGGTACAGTAACAGGGGAGATAGCGGGCGTGGATACAATTACCTATACAACCAGTTGCTCTGTATCAGTTGTTATAACGGTAAACCCCACACCGCCACCAATTACCGGGCCGGGCAGCGTGTGTACCGGTTCGCCGATAACCCTTGCAGATGTTGTAACAGGTGGTACATGGAGCAGCAGCAATACAGCCGCTGCAACAGTGGGCGCAACTTCCGGCATTGTCACAGGTGGTATTGTTGTGTTACCCGCTACCTCAGCGCTTACAAATATTACCTATACTGATCCATCGGGTTGCACCGCTTCTGCTTCTATAACAATTTACCCTCCTCCAAACCCGATATCAGGCACATTGCATGTGTGCGCCGGTCAGTCGACCGTACTTTCAGATCCACCGGGTGGTGGTACGTGGGCCAGTGTTAATACTGGTATAGCAACAGTAACAGCCGGTCCAACAGGAGGCGGCATTACAACCGGGATACTGCCTGGAACAGATACTATTATCTACACACAGGCGGGTACGAATTGCAGGAGTATTGCGATCATTACCGTGAACTCTACACCCGGCCCTATTGCAGGTAGCCTTCACCTATGCTCAGGGGCATGTGTAACGCTATCTGATGGTACATTGGGCGGCTCATGGAGCAGCAGCAATTCATCGGTGGCTTCAATTGGTTCAGGCTCCGGAACTGTATGCGGCATGTTGGTTGGCACAAGCACGATTACGTATTCATTAGGAGGCACCTGCGTTGCTACGGCTGTAGTAACCGTGCATGCTGCACCAGCTGCTATTGGCGGTACTCCAGTGGCGTGTGTAGGTACCTCAACAACGCTCACAGATGCAGCGGGACCAGGTACATGGAGCAGCAGTAATACTGCCGTAGCCACAATCGGGCCTATTACTTCAGGAGCAGTATTTGGAGCAAGCCCCGGCACTTCTGTCATTACGTATACTCCCTCGCCAGCTACCGGTTGCACTAGAACAGTCGTTGTAACCGTTAATTCTTCCCCTGCTATCTTTACCGTAACAGGCGGCGGCAGCTATTGTTCCGGGGGGACTGGTGTGCATATTGGCATTAGTGGGTCTACACCAGGGGTTACTTATACGGTGCACTCCGGAACTACATCTTTCCCGGGTGTGACAGGTACTGGCTCTGCGCTCGACCTGGGCTTATTTACAGTGGCTGGCACATATACAGTTACTGGTTCATTGGCGTGTACTGCAACAATGACTGGCAGCGCTACTATAACGATCAATCCATTGCCTTCACTTTTTACGGTTTCGGGGGGCGGTACTATTTGTCCGGGTAGCACAGGACTACCTGTTTTACTAAGTGGTTCGGCTATAGGAATTAGTTACCAGCTATTTAATGGAACAGCGCCCGTAGGGCCTGCTATGCCGGGTACGGGAAGCGCGCTTAATTTTGGCACCCTGGCTATTGCTGGTACGTACACTGTCGTAGCTACATCAGCAACCGGCTGTACCAGGATAATGGCGGGTAGTGCTACTGTTGTTATAAACCCTGCTCCAATAATCAGTGGGCCAACTGCGGTGTGCGTTGGTGCCACCATACCAGAAAGTGCCCCCGGCTTTACCGGTACGTGGAGCAGCAGCAATACGTCGGTGGCGACAGTAGTTTCTGCAACGGGCCTTGTAACAGGCGTAAATACCGGTATTACAACCATAACATTCATAGCTACATCGGGCTGCTCTGCAACTACGGTAGTAACAGTTAGTTTCTCACCGGGGCCAGTTACCGGACCAAATACAGTATGCGTTGGCGGGACCTCGACAGAAGGAGATATAGTAGGTGGAGGCCTTTGGACGTGTAGCCCAACCTCAATTGCCACGGTGGGTTCTCTGTCGGCTATTGTTACGGGTGTGGCTACGGGAACTGTAACTATTACGTACTCATTAGGCAGTACCGGTTGCACAGTAAACAAGATAATGACCGTAACGCCCGCACCGGCAGCTGTATCGGGAACTACGAATCTATGTGCGGGAACAACCTCTCACTTAACAGATGCCACGACGGGAGGTACATGGATGAGCAGCAATACTTTAATAGCTACTGTGAACATAGCCGGAACTGTTTCGGGAGTTAGCCCGGGCACTGCTCTTATTACTTATACGGTGGGCGGGTGTATGGCAGATGTTGTCGTAACTATAAATGCAGCTCCGGGGCCTGTAACAGGCCCGGCAACATTGTGTACGGGCTCTACGATACTGCTGGGGGATATAACCAGCGGCGGTACTTGGACGAGCAGTAATTCTCTTGTTGCTACGGTGGACGCGGGTGACAATGTGTGGGGACTATTAGGAGGTACTACTACGATCACTTATTCCACAGGCGGCAGTTGTGTTGCAACAAAGGTGTTAACAGTATATCCAATATCGCCAATAGCGGGAAGCACCGGCATTTGCGTGGGAGCTACTACCACTCTTATAGATGGCACCGGCGGTGGCACATGGAGCAGTAGCAATACATCTGTAGCCACAATAGCAGGTGGAGTTGTGACGGGCGCATTAACGGGTACTTCTACTATAACTTATACGGTGCCGGGCGGGTGTACGGCTACTGTTATTGTTACTGTAAATACAGCGCCATCTGCAATAGCAGGTACAATGCACGTATGTGCTGGCTCCTGCACCTTGCTATCTGATGCCGCTGGCGGCGGCATATGGAGCAGCAGCAGTATCGCTGTTGCTACTGTGAGTAGCGGGGGGCTAGTATGCGGGCTTATCCCCGGCACTACTACCATTACTTATTCATTAGGTTTTGGGTGTACCCGTTCGGCTGTGGTAACGGTAAACCCCGCTCCTCCGGCAATAGCGGGTACGATGCATATGTGCACAGGTTCATCAAACACGCTTAGTGATGCAGTAACAGGCGGTACCTGGGCGAGCGATAATACACTTGTTGCTACTATAAATACCCTAACGGGTTTGGTATGGGGAGCAAGCCCTGGCACAGCAACTATCACTTATTCACCTCTTCAGGCTGTTCTACAAGTGCGATAGTAACCATTGATCCTCTTCCTTCTTCTATAACAGGGATACTTCATGCATGTGCAGGTTCAGCTACTACGCTTAGCAACGTAACTACTGGTGGTACCTGGAGTAGTAGTAATGCTGCCGTTGCTACTGCAAATGCAGCCACAGGAATCATTACCGGGGTATCTGCTGGCACGGCGGCAATTATTTATACTCTTGCCACAGGATGCAGCGCTGTAGCTGTTGTAACTATTAATGCAGTACCTCCTCCCATTTCAGGGATCACTGGTGTTTGTATAGGCTCTGTAACGTCGCTTAGCAATGCGATAGGTGGGGGTATATGGAGTTGTAGCAATACGGCGGTTGCTAGTGTATCGGCATCCGGTGTAGTTAATGGAGCCGGGTTGGGTACAGCTACTATCAGCTATATAGTCAGCGGCTGCGCTGCAACAACAACGGTAACCATCAACTCCCTGCCACCTGCTATTACAGGCACTGCACGGGTGTGTGCCGGTTCTTCGACCGCGCTTTTTGATCCCGGCGGAGGCACGTGGAGCAGCGCATTGACCGGGATAGCTACAGTTGATGCCTCCACCGGGGTTGTTACCGGCGTGGGTGCCGGTGCAGCACCAATAATATACTCCATGGGTGCCGGATGTACGGTGTCGATAGTTGTAACTGTGGACGCAGTTCCATCGCCGATAACAGGTACCGTGGAAGTATGCCTGGGTTATGCCACCACATTAGCCGATGCCTCTGGTGGCGGCGTGTGGAGCAGCAGCAATACTGGCATTGCTACCATATCCAGTGTTGGTGTCGTCAATGGCTTATCTGGTGGTCCATCCACTATAAGTTATACTAATAGTATGGGCTGTGCTGTTACCCGGCTTGTAACCGTGGTTGCCGTGCCACCTATCCTGGGCGTGGGCAGTATGTGTGCATTTAGTTCAACGCGTCCATTATACGATTCTGCGGCCGGTGGTTTCTGGACAAGCACTCTGGTGGGCATTGCATCGTCCGGAGTGGTGACGCCTTATACTTCGGGAGTTGCTACAGTTACTTATACTTTGCCGCTTGGCTGTTATACTACCACCACATTTACTGTTAACCCGCTGCCAGGGCCTGTTGTAGGTCTGAATCATTTGTGCCTGGGGAGTACGTTGCATTTAAGTGATACTTCGGCAGGCGGAGTGTGGAGCAGCAGTAATACAGCTACTGCACCAATTTCAGGAGGGGGTACTGTATCTGGCCTGCTGGCAGGCACAGCAACCATTAGTTATATACTGCCTGCTACAGGCTGCGCTACTACGGAAACTATAACTGTGGATGTATTTCCGTCAGCGGGTAGCATTACCGGGACAGCGGTTGTTTGCGTTGGCTCTTCAACCAGTTTATCAGATGCTGTGCCGGGTGGAGTATGGAGTATCAGCAATACTGCGGTTACTGTTTCCGGGGGAATAGTACTTGGCGTATCACCGGGAACAAGCATTATCAGCTATACTGTAAGCAATAGTTGCGGTAGCGCGGTTGCCACCAGGATAATTACGATAAATCCGCTACCGTTTGCTGGCCTGATTTCAGGGTCTTCTGTGGTGTGTGCAGGTGATAGCATTATATTAAGCGCTGCGGTAACAGGAGGAATATGGAGCAGTAGCACTGCCGCTACCGTGGTTGCAGGTGGAGTAGTGCATGGTGTGACCGCAGGTGCAGATACCATAAAATATACAATTACCAATAGCTGTGGAACAGCCTATGCTACAAAAGAGATAGTGGTGAATACATTGCCGGATGCGGGAACTATTAGCGCCCTGGATACTATATGCGCCGGCTTTAGTATTGCATTATTAGATACCGTAGCGGGTGGGGTATGGAGCAGCAGCAATGCTCATATAAGCATCACCGGGGCTGGTGTTGTTAGCGCTGTATCGGCGGGTGTGGATACAATATTTTATTCGGTTACTAATTCCTGCGGCTCGGCAACTGCGAGTATTACTGTGGCAGTAAAATCAGAACCTATTGCCGCAATATCTGCCGGGGCAACGTCTATATGCGTGGGTATGAGCGATACGCTTACTGGCACACCTTTGGGTGGCGCCTGGAGCAGCAGTAACGATAATGTTTCTATCATGCCGATATCTACAGGAGTTGTTGTTACTGGTGTATCGGCGGGCGCAGATACGATCTTTTATACCGTCGCTAATGAGTGTGGACCTACGGTTGTTACTTTTCCTGTAACTATATGCGGCACACCGGGACTGACAGTTTCCGGCCAGTCGAAAGAGGAGGAAGGCATACGTATATGGCCTAATCCAAATGATGGGACGTTTGCTGTACTGCTGCTTTCATCAACTGACGAAGAAGTATCTTTAGTAGTTACTAATATCATTGGCGAAAAAGTGATGGAGATCGCTACTGTATCTAATAAGACTACCGGGCTGAAATTAAATGTAACCGATGGGGTATACTTTGTGACGTTTTATTCTGCTCACGCCAGTTATGTAGCAAAAGTGGTAGTGGCAAGATAGCCATAGCCGGGATCGGCTGGCTAGATAATAATGAAATTTACATAAAAAATACCCCCTATAAAATCCTCCCGGAATATTACATTTGAGGCTACAATGAAACAAGACATTTTCCGGAAAAAGACACTGGACCATATAAATAAAGAGGTGGCTGAGGGCTTGATAGATGGTCATGGACATAGCATGCAGAAGGTGCTTACGGTTAAGGACCTGACGTTTATGGGTATTGCTGCCGTAGTAGGCGCCGGCATTTTTTCCACAATTGGCAAGGCAAGTTTTGATGGCGGCCCGGGTATTATTCTGCTGTTTATCTTTATTTCTGTAGCGTGTGGTTTTTCGGCAATATGCTATGCTGAATTTGCGAGCATGGTGCCAGTATCCGGGAGCGCATATACATATAGTTATGTGGCTTTCGGGGAGCTGATAGCATGGATAATAGGCTGGGACCTGCTGATGGAATATGCTATAGGCAATATAGCCGTGGCTATATCATGGAGCAACTATTTCACCTCGCTGGTCAACAGTATACACATCGGCAGTTTCCAGGCCCATATACCGGAATATCTTGCCACCGATTACTGGACTGCAAAAGATGGCCTCACGGACGCCGCAAAGCTGGCGTGGGCAAATGCACCGGTTTTTGGAAATTTTAAGCTGATCTGCAACCTGCCAGCTTTCTTAATTACAGTACTTATCACATGGATAATATACATAGGCATTAAAGAATCGCGGCGCAGCACTAATATAATGGTGATACTGAAAATGGCCATTATATTGCTGGTTATGATAGCGGGGTGTTTCTATGTTAATACCAGCAACTGGAGCCCGTTTCTACCTAAAGGTATTGGGGGCGTGCTTAAAGGTACTTCTGCGGTATTTTTTGCATATATAGGGTTTGATGCAATTTCAACAACCGCAGAAGAATGCCGAAACCCACAGCGCGACCTGCCAAAGGCTATGTTCAATTCACTGATCATTTGCACGGTGGTGTACATATTAGTGGCATTGGTGCTGACGGGAATGACCAGCTATAAGAACCTGAATGTGGGAGATCCATTGGCTTATGTATTCAGTATTATGGATAGTAAATGGGCCAACTGGATAGCGGGAGTAATATCCATTAGCGCTGTAATAGCCACTGCGAGTGTACTGCTGGTATTCCAACTTGGTCAACCGCGTATATGGATGAGCATGAGCAGGGATGGGTTGTTACCTCCAGTATTTGCCAAGCTGCACCCTAAGTATAAGACGCCATCATTTTCTACCATACTTACGGGGATGATAGTGGGTATTCCTGCATTGTTCCTGAATCTGAGTGTGGTGGTAGACCTGACCAGTGTGGGTACCCTGTTTGCATTTGTGCTAGTATGTGGTGGTATATTAAAACTCCAAAACGACCCGAACAGGTTGCAAAGCAAGTTTAAAACTCCTTATGTAAACGGAAAATGGATAGTGCCTGTTATGTTTATTTTGGCAATGGTTTTGTTCCAGGTATACAACCCTGGCGGATTGTGGGGGTACCTGACTTTTGCAGATGCCAAAGGCACGGTAAACTGGGACTTGATACGTACCAGGATACCTTTCTTTTTATTTGGTATCACATTTGTTATAACAACTGTTTTGTCGTTTGTTAAAAACTATTCATTGATACCGGTGCTCGGCTTTTTGTGCTGCACTTATTTACTCTCTGAATCTGGTACTACCAATTGGGAGCGGTTTTTAATATGGCTCGTGATAGGGCTTATCTTATACTTTGTGTATGGGAGTAAACATAGTAAGCTGAGGCGTAGTTAATTAGTTGATTGGTTGAATAGTTGATTAGTCGGTACAAAATATGGAAAACCAGTAATAACTTGTAGTCAACTTGTTTACTCCCGGCCTTATAAACTATTCAACAAATCAACACTTCAACTAAACCTACTCTCCTTTATTTTCTTCCTGCGATTCGTGGAGGTCGCCGCCCAGGCTATAGTAATTGTTTTCTTCGTCTTCTTCGCCTATTCGTTCATTAGCATCATCGGCACTGCCACCCGGTATGTCCAGGTCTTCGCCGGTCATGTTCTCATTCAGGCTGCTTACTTCATTTAATGGGTCGCCATCATCGTCAACGCTATCCAAAGATGCATGTTGCAGGTTTACACTGTCAGTAGTATCCATATTCTGCTCGGCTGCATCAAGTATTCTTAGGTCTTCATTGGTCACGTCAGCGTCGGTACCAGATACAAAGCGAGTATCTGCATTTTTATCGTTGAGGTGGTCTGTTTTATTAGTAACATCATTTCCCAGTGAAATTTTACCATTGTTGTTTTGTGGTTTGGTAATGTCTTCCCCATCCGGGTAGTGTGGGTAGCCGGGATATTGTTCTTCTTTCTTTTGCTGTTCCATGTTGCATATTTAAAGTGATAGATACAAAAAATATGCCGCTGGGAATCAGTATGTGGCAATCAAAAAAAGATGCTCAAAAGCATCTTTTTTTACAATACATATTTAACACTACTATTTTTCTACGGTAAACTTGCCGGTGAAACTTGTATTACTATCCGTGGCTTTAATAAAATAGGTGCCAGCAGGTATGTTATGAAGGTCTATTTTTATCGAAGTATTATTGGATGTAAAATGAGCGATATCACGGCCCATAATATCATACAGCTCTATTTTTGCGTTATCGCCGTTGCTGTCCCACAGGTGCACTTCTATTTGTTCTTTGGCGGGATTTGGGTATAGTGTGCAATTAAACGGTTTTACCAGCCCTGCAACATTGCTTGGTGGCGGGGTTGTGCCACCAGCCGAAAGACCTAACTCAGCCATTCTTATCACATATATTGCGCTATCGCCCTGGGCTGAGCAGATAACGAAATCGTCATTGTAAGAAATACTGTTTACTGTTTGATGAACTCCGCCCGATGGAGGAAGCCCTGCAACGATCTGTGACCAGTTGTTGCCATTTTGATCTGATTTGTATACGCCATACATGTTAGTTCCGCCAAACAAGGCCGTATCAATAGTGGTAAGGCAAAACATGGACTGCGCCAATACATTTGTCCATGAGCTGCCATTGTCTGTTGATTTAAATACCCCGTTGCTGCAAGCAGCGTAAATGTTGCCGCCTAGTTGGGTAATGCCAACGATGGATTGGCCAGCCATTGTTGCGGGGGAAGAAACTGTATGCCAGGAACTACCATTATCTACCGTGTATTGTAAACCGCCCGTAGACCCAATGTATAATACCCCATTGTATTGCAGGAATGATACCACCAGCGAACCAGAATAGCCCGCAACGTTCGTCCAGGTATTGCCGGTATCGGTTGAGATCATAGGAATACCCAGCCCCGCGCCAAAACTACCAAATAAGGTATCGTTATGAGCGTACATAGCATAACATGCCGAGGTTCCCGAACCGGCAGTAGCCCATGTATGGCCATTATCGTGACTTTTGAATACACCGCCTATACTGCCAACAAAGTGCACATTCCGGCATTTTACAATATTTGATTCCATTGCGCTAAACGCTCCCAGGGAAGAAGGGCTGGCACTAAAAGGAGTACTCGAGTCGGGCCTGTAATACATCTGGCTCCCGCTGAAGGCAGAAACATTAGAGACCATCATTAACGACCCTTCTCCATAAACCGCTTTAGCAAAAAATCCGGAAGGGAGGCCTGTATTTTTGGGACGCCATGTTTGGGCTGTTGTCGTTAATGCTGTACCGCATATTATTGCGGTATACAAAATTTTGTAGAGGCTGTTTTTCATATTTATTTTTTGAACAAAAGTATCTGCTGTCCATCCTGGCGACAATAATGCAAATGCGGTATTTTGTATATTGAGCTGACTTACAGTGCCTTGCTTGTATTGTCTCTTGCTCCAGTATGCTGAAAAAAGTACTTTACATAATTGTTATCCTCATTTTAGGTAATACCCAGGTTTTTGGGCAGGACAACGATATTTTTTCGTCTTATGGAGTAGATGATGGATTGCCACAAAGCACAATATGGAGCATAGTGGAGGACAGACATGGATTTTTATGGATCGGGACATCTGATGGAGTATGCAGGTTCGATGGTTATAATTTTACCTCTTACCGAAACGATCCAAAGGACTCAAATTCGATTTTGGGGGGATTATATTTCCGTTTCTACAAGGATAGCAGTAGCAACTTATGGATAATTTCCCAAAACGGGATAAGCCTTTACAACGATGTAAAGGACAATTTCATCAAAATATTCACGTACGAGAAAGAATATCCATCTCCCAATTATAATTCCATTTTTGGAGAAGATGCCCAATATATTTGGGCCGGAATATCGACTTATGCCCTGATAAAAATCGATAAGCATACGCATAAAGTTGTTGCTATAAAAGACGCCGGCTATGCTAATTTTTCCGAGTTCGCATCGTGGCAGAGTGGTTTTATCAGCAAGGGTAAAATTTGGAGCGCAGGTAGTAATACCGATTGCTATGTTTATGATATAAACACGGCGAAGCTGAACAGAATACCGGTTCCATACTTGTACAAAATTGTAGACTTTAATGATTCGGAGGTATTAGCGGCAACGTTTAAAGAACTTATCTTATTCAATAAAAATGATCTCTCGTACAAAACAATCCCATTTATTTTTTGCCAAAAATCTGAAGGTGGGGTCACGGATATTTTTATCGAATCCGATTCAACAATTATACTCACGTGTCCGCAAGGACTTTTTTATGTTGATACACATTCCTGGAAAGTCACCAAGTGTATCCAGTCATTTACCCGGGGACAAAAGCGCTCATACAAGTATCTTCAGTGTATCTACAAGGACATTTCAGGCAATCTTTGGGTAGGTAGTAACGGCGACGGATTGAAGAAGATTACTGCACCGTATAAGCGCTTCAAGTATTACTCGTCGTTTAAGGAAACCGGTAATCTGGTGAAAGCAATTTATGCAGACAACACAAACCTATATGTGGGCTATTTTGATAATGGCCTTGATATATTCAACAAACAAACTGGATTCATACGTAACGTGCCATTGCTTTCGCCTGTTTCCCCGCAAAATAACCTGTATACTATTACTTCACTTGACAGTAGCCATCTTCTTTTTAACCAATCGAATGAAAATTTTCTTTCCTCCTATTGTCTAACTGACTACACCCTTTCGCTTCTTTCCCCAGTAATTAGCAGAGTACTGCCAAACTTTAGAGAACTTGCGAATAGTTACCCATTTTTTCTCAAGAATGGCAATATCATTTATACGGTGTTGGGCGAATATCTTATTTCGCTTGATGTTTCTTCACCTACAAATATCCGGGCCGAAATAGTGCATCAATTCTCCGGAAACATATTAGTATGTGCTTACAAAGACAGTGAGGGTAAAATATGGGTAGGCGCTTTAAATGGCGCATTTTGTATTGAAAACGAAACGGCAAAAAAAATAGCATTGCCGGAAGTAGTGCTGGTAAAAACAATAAATGAAGATGCCAAAGGCAATATATGGGTGGGTACTATAAGGGGTATATATGTGCTGGACAATAAGGGAAGCATTTTGCACTACTACTCAGAAACCAATGGGCTAAGCAACCAATTTATCTATGGTATTTTGCGCGATGAGGATGGCAATATGTGGTTTAGCCACAATAAAGGACTCAGTGTATATAAAAGTAAGACAAACACATTCAGGCATTACACTAAAGACGATGGCCTGCAATCGAACGAATTTAATACCGGCGCATATTTCAAAGCCGCGGACGGAGAGCTTTTTTTTGGTGGGATAAATGGTGTTAATTCATTTTATCCGAGGGAGATCATAGATAATCCACATGCGCCAAAGGTGGTAATAACAAGCATACAATTATTTGACCAGCCTTTAAAAACAGATACCTCTTATTGGAATATTCATTCACTTAATTTTTTGTATACGCAAAACAGCCTGAGCTTTGAATTTGCCGGCATAGAATTCACCAATCCTTTAAAGAACCAGTATGCTTATATGATGGAAGGATTGGACAATGACTGGATAAATGTAGGTGACAAAAGGTTTGCCAGGTATGCTGCGCTACCTCCGGGTAACTACACTTTTAAGGTGAAGGCATCAAATGGTGATGGTACCTGGCAAAATACTCCTACGATGATTCAGATAACCATATCGCCCCCATTCTGGCAAACGATATGGTTCCGTTTATTGTGTGTGTTGCTATTGGTAGGTATAATTACTGGAATTATATTGCTGATACAACGGCAAAGGCATAAGCGGCAGATACGCGCAATGGAACTACAACAAAAGATACAATTGGAAAGAGAGCGTATATCACGCGACCTTCATGATAATGTAGGGACACAACTCAGCCTTATAAGTAACAATATAGAATGGGTAACACATCCGCTAAAAGTGATCAGTGAATATGAGAAATCTGATAAGCTACAGTTTGTAAATAATACCGCGAGGGACATTATATCTACATTGCGTGAAACGATTTGGGCTTTAAATAAAGAACAGATATCGCTGGAAGAATTTACAGACAAACTTAAAGCCTTTACACAGAAGCAGCTTACTATTTATCCGGGTATAGAGCTTGATATTATTGAAGACGCAAAAGATACGGTAATACTGGGGCCTTCTGAGGCACTTAATCTTTTCAGGATATGCCAGGAAGCAATTACCAATGCGCTGAAATACGCGAATGCAACCAAAATAACCATAATGTTCCAAAGCAATGGCGAAAAATACAAGATAAGTATTGCAGACAATGGGAAAGGGTTTGATACTAATTTGGTAAATCCTGCCCTGCAAAATGGGCTGGAAAATATGAAGTACAGGGCTAAGGATATATTGGGTATACTGGAGATCAGAACTGGTATTGGCGAGGGAACGACCATAACGGTTACTAAAAAATAACGCATATGCTGTATATAGAAACAATACAGCAGTGTTTACTTTTATACAATGGCTTATAAGATAGCTGTAGTAGATGATAAGTCGCAAAACCGGCTGTCTCTTTCTGAAAAGATAAACTATTCAGGAGAGGTGGAAATATTATTTATGGCGCGAAATGGCAAGGACTTTTTAGACCAGCTTAAAGCCCTGCCGCACAACAAGCATCCGCAACTGGTATTAATGGACATAGACATGCCAGAGATGAATGGCATAGAAGCTGTCAGGAACTGCCATAATATTTACCCAGACATCAAATACATTATGCTCACAGTGTTTGATGATGATGACAAGCTATTTGACGCTATACAAGCTGGCGCAGATGGCTATCTACTGAAAGAGGAGCGTGTTGATACAATAGTAAATGCCATAAAAGAAGTAATAGAGAAGCAAGGAGCGCCAATGTCGCCAAGCATAGCCCGTAAGGCATTGAATCTGCTGACAAATAATAAAAAAGAACAAGGCGATATTTCTCAAACGGTGCTGTCTGACCGGGAAATGGAAATATTGAAAGCATTGGTAAAAGGACTCGATTATAAGAAAATAGCTGACGAATTATTTATCAGTCCTTATACCGTAAGAACGCATATTACCAATATTTATGAGAAATTGCATGTAAGGTCTAAGATACAGGCTGTAAACCTGGCCATTAAAAATAAATGGGTATGATCATAATCTTCCGAGCCTGCGATGGGGGTAACAGTTCCAGTTAATGTCCTTCCCCAGAGTGCCTTTAAGGCGTTGCCAGAAAGACTCATTGTCTGTAATAGAAATAAAATTGCCGGCGGCTTTTGCAGAAGAGGGGTCTATGTGTGGATCTAAGTAATTATACTGCTGCAGTGAATCCCTGATGAATGGCAGGTGATAAATGTGCGTCTCAAAACGTTTCCGGGTAAAACTCTTCAGCAGGCTAGATTGTACGGGATCGGTAGCCAGACCTATTGATTTAAAACCGAGTTCTTTGGCTAGCAAATAGGAATAATATACATTTTCTGTGCTGTGCCTTGCTTTTGTTTCATAAAATATATGGGATCTGGGAATTCCAAGCTGTTCCGCGTACAGGGCCATGATCATTCCTTCGTAGTACGGGCTATATACAGAAGAACCTGAATAGATGATGTTTTTTGTGTAGCCATCTTTATACAGTATATAAGACCATATCACCCGTGCTTTCATTATGGAATCCCACGTGCCATTTTTAAAAGGTATTCCTGGTACTATAATCACATCCAGGGGTTTTACATAGCTCACCATTACCAGGTCTTTCTTGGGCGCTTTTTTATAGGAGATGCATCCAAGCAGATCGAGCAGTGTCATAAAACAAAGGATGAATAAGGAGAATTTAGCAATATTTTTCAAGCAACCATGTTTTAGAAATAAACATAATAAAAACTATACCAAGCAAACAAATAGGACAATGCAGGTAGCAGTCTTATATTTTGACATTTTAGTTCATACATTAGAGTATAAAGATCTGATTAGGTTACAGGCAATTATATAAACCGGGTGGAAACATGATAATCATTGTATCAATAATAGTTGGATTTGCGCTGGCCGTATTTCTTTATTTGCGCCAGGCAAAATTTGGGAAATTACCATCAGATGAGCGACTTGAACTGATAAAAATATCCCCTAACTATAGAAAAGGGAGTTTTCAGAATGTGAGCAGTACGCCAAGCCTTACTGAAGGTGCGAGCTATTATGGTGTGCTGAAAGAATTTATGTTTGGCGCCAGCAAGCGCCGCAAACCAGTTGACTCTATACCTTCTCAAAAAACAAACCTGCATTCTCTTTCACCGGTAGAAAACGTGTTGGTATGGTTTGGGCATTCATCTTATTTTTTACAGGCAGATGGGAAGAAGATATTGGTTGACCCTGTTTTCAGCGGGGCCGCATCACCTATTAAGTCTACTACAAGGAGCTTCAATGGTAGCGATATGTATGGTGTGGACGACATGCCGGAAATTGACTATCTTTTTATTTCACATGATCATTGGGATCACCTTGACTATGAAACTGTATTAAAACTAAGGTCTAAAGTAAAGAAAGTTATTACTGCATTTGGGGTAGGCGCTCACCTGGAAACCTGGGGTTATGATAAGGACAGGATCATAGAAAAAGACTGGAATGAAGAGATAAAACTGGACGATGGCTTTACGGTCAATACAACGACCGCGCGGCATTTTTCGGGTAGGGGCTTTAAACGGAATCGATCGTTATGGACATCGTTTGTATTGAAAACTCCGGCGATGAATATTTTTATTGGAGGAGATTCTGGGTACGATGTCCACTTTAAAGCAATAGGGGACAAATTTGGCCCATTCGATATAGCCATGCTGGAATGTGGCCAATATGATAAGAGCTGGAAGTACATACATATGATGCCGGAAGAAGTGGTGCAGGCTGGGCAGGAATTAAAAGCCAGGGTAATAATGCCTGTACATTGGGGGAAGTTTGCACTTGGAAACCATGCGTGGGATGACCCGATAATAAGAGTAACCCAAAAGGCTCAAAAGGAAAATGTGCAGTTAATAACTCCAATGATAGGCGAAAAAGTCAAACTAAAGGACATCAACAGAGCATATGCGCCGTGGTGGGAGAATATTAAATAGGCTGCATCAATTCTTATACTGCTTCACAATTCCCTTCATTTCATTGAGTTTCATTAGTGCCTCAACAGGAGTGAGTGTATTGATATCTGTTTCGTCGAGCAATTGTTGTATGCGGCGTATATCGTCGGTAACACCATCAAAGATATTTAGCTGGTAATTGGGTAGCGGTTTTATTGTTTTTACCTTTTGCAGGGTATCGCCGGTACCTGCATGTTTCTCTTCCAGTTGTGCTAAAATTTCATTGGCACGGTCCAGTAGTTTTACCGGCATGCCAGCCATCCGGGCCACCTGTATACCAAAGCTGTGACGACTGCCCCCAGGAGCCAGCTTGCGCAGAAAGATCACCTTGTTACCGGTCTCCTTATGAGTAATATGGTAATTCCGCACACGCGCCAGCTGGTTCTCTAATTCGTTCAGTTCGTGGTAGTGTGTGGCAAAAAGGGTCTTAGGCTTTGACGGGCTATTATGCAAATGCTCCACAATAGACCATGCGAGCGATATGCCATCGTATGTGCTGGTGCCTCGGCCTATTTCGTCAAGCAATACAAGGCTGCGTTCGCTGAGGTTATTGATAATGCTGGCAGTTTCATTCATCTCCACCATAAAGGTACTCTCGCCACCGCTGAGGTTATCTGATGCGCCTACACGGGTAAATATTTTATCGGTTAGCCCAATAGTAGCTGCATCAGCAGGCACAAAGCTGCCCATGTGCGCCATGAGCGTAATAATGGCTGTTTGTCTTAGCAGAGCAGACTTACCGCTCATATTTGGGCCGGTAAGTATAATTACTTGTTGCTCAGTTTTATCCAGTGTTGTGTCGTTGGCTATATAGCTTTCGCCCGGGGGTAATTGCTGTTCAATAACGGGGTGGCGGCCTTCTTTTATATCCAGCACCGGTTCATTGACAAGGGTAGGGCGGTGATAATTGTACCGGTGTGCGTTATTGGCAAAGCATAGCAGGCAGTCGAGTTGCGCAATAATGTGTGCATTGTTCTGTATTGCTGATATATAGGGTTCTATGCTTACCAGCAACTGCTGGTATAGCTCCAGCTCTATGGCGAGTATCTTATCTTCTGCGCCTAATATTTTTTCTTCGTATTCTTTTAGTTCCGGGGTAATATAACGTTCTGCATTAGCCAGTGTTTGTTTGCGTATCCAGTCGGTAGGTACTTTGTCTTTGTGGGTATGGGTAACTTCAAGATAATAGCCGAAAACATTATTATAAGATATCTTTAGCGATGAAATACCTGTGCGTTGCGATTCCTGTTGCTGTATTTGCAGCAAATAATCTTTACTGCTTCTTGATATGGTGCGCAAATGATCCAGTTCTTCCGACATGCCTTCACGTATCATGCCTCCCTTGTTTACCTGCACAGGCGCCTCATCAACAATTGTTTTGAGAATACGCTCCCGTAATTCTGCAAGTGGCTGTAATGATTCTACAATGCGGCATAATGCAGCTTCTTCCGACTTTGCACACTGATCCTTCATGTCTTCCATGAATTTCAGGCTACGTGCCAGCTGCATTACTTCGCGCGGGTTTGCTTTCTTCAAAGGTATTTTCCCCACAAGCCTCTCTACATCTCCTATTTGTTTTATAAGGTGGGTGAGTGAATGATTAAGGTCTTGCTCCAGTATAAAGTGGCTTACTAAGTTCAGCCGCTGCTCTATCCGGTTTATGTCAAAAAGCGGAAAGATCATCCAGCGTTTCATCAGGCGTGCCCCCATAGGCGTGTGCGTATGATCTATTGCTTGCAGCAGGTTAGTGCCTTGCTCATAGCTGCTATGCACCAGCTCCAGGTTGCGGATAGTGAAGCGGTCCATCCATAAAAAATCTGTGGCTACAATGCGTTGCAGCGAGTTTATATGCTGCAGGTTAGCATGCTCGGTATCTTTAAGATAATGAAGCGCTACTCCACATGCTACGATAGCAGCCTTAAGATCTTCTATACCATAGCCTTTAAGTGACTGCGTCTGGAAGTGTTGTAACATCAGGTCGTAGCAATATTGCTCACGAAACACCCACTCATCAAGCTGGAAGGTGTATACCTTTGTGTCAAATTGCTCCTTGAAGCGCTTAGCCTGCGATTTGGAAATGATCACCTCTGATGGCTGAAAGCTTTGCAGCAGCTTATCCATGTATTCGGTATTACCTTCGGCGGCATAAAATTCACCGGTAGTAATATCAAGAAATGCAACACCGCACATTGGGTCGCCGAGGTGCAATGCTGCAAGAAAGTTGTTTGTCCTGTTTTCCAGCAATTTATCACTTGTGGCTACACCTGGTGTTACCAATTCGGTTACACCACGCTTTACTATGCCCTTGGTTAGTTTTGGGTCCTCAAGCTGATCGCAGATGGCTACACGGTAGCCAGCCTTAACTAATTTATGCAGGTAAGTATCCAGTGAATGATAAGGAAAGCCTGCAAGGTCTACAGAGGATGCGGAGCCATTTGACCGCTTGGTAAGTGTGATGCCTAATACTCTTGAAGCAATATGGGCATCTTCACAAAACGTCTCATAAAAATCACCTACCCGGAATAATAAAACCGCATCGGGATATTTTGCTTTAATATCCTTGTGTTGTTTCATTAAAGGGGTTTCCGCCACTTTCTCCTTTGCCATTGCTGCAAATGTAATTGCTTTAAAAATGGCTTAATGGCTTAATTGTGTGTGCGTCTTGCCGTGTGATGTGGATATGTGGATAAGTAGTTGCCAGGAAGCGCTTACCTGCAATATTGCTGTAGCATACCGCCAGCATTTTTATATCCCATTTCCAAAGATGTTTTCCAGTCAGCACATGCCCCCGGCATATCTTTCTGATTCATGCGAATGATACCACGGTTGAAATAAGCAAGACTATCGTTATGATTGATTTTTATTAATGTATTATAATCGTCGATTGCGCCTGCCAGGTTGCCCTGGTCTGCTTTGACTATAGCCCTGTTATAATAGGGTTTTGTAAACAAACGCGAATGAGCAATTGACTTATTAAAATCGCTCATTGCTGCATTCAGGTCTCCCGCTTCATAATATGCCCAGCCGCGGTTATTATACGCTTCTGGTAGATAACGGTCAATCGATAATGCGGTATCATAATCGAGCATAGCCGCTTTTTTATTCCCCAGTCGGTAGTAAGCCCATCCCCTGCTGTTATAATATTTGGCTTGCCCGGGAGTTAGCTGTATAGCATTGCTATAATCACTTATCGCAGCCTGCACATTGCCCGTTTCTTCTAGTGTTTTTCCACGGTTGTAAAATGCAATAGTATATCGGGGAAATAAGCGAAGGGCCTCGTTATACTTTTGTATGGCGCTGTTTTTATCGCCATTGTAGTTTTCAAAATCGCCCCACGAATTATATACTAACCCATTGCGCCAGTTGTCACCATTCTTTTCTACTATATCTGTAAAGAGCGTATCCGTGTCTTTCCATTTATCGATGCGGAGCCATGTTTGCAGAATAAACACCCCGCCAATCACAAACAATGCAGGGTTAATTATCTTGCGTTGTTTTTCATAATTATCTGCCAGCCATTGCCCTGCTATATAAAACAACCCCAGGTATGGCACATAGGTATACCGCTCCGCAGCAAGAGATGCACCCACAGTAATGATCTGCAACATTACCGAAATAGTTACCAGGAAAAATGCCATGCCAAAAAGGATTTCTCTTTTGTGGTTTTTTTTCCTGGTTACAAGCCAGGTAATCACCAGCAAAAAAGGAAGCGACAAATAATAATACCAGGGTAAAACGTTCCCGGCAACATCGGGATAAAAATGCAACGCATTTAAATTAAAAGGAGCAATGAGTTCGATAAAATAAAACGCAAGACCCGAAGTAAAAAGGAAGATGCGATTGATAAAATTATAGTATACCGAAATGTCATTTACAGCGCCGCCGGCACTTTGAGACCTTATTGCCAATATGCCAAACAATACTGACAGTATGAAGAAAGGCACTTTTTCGACTAGTACTTTAGCATTTAATTTTCTTCCTTTATACACGTCAATCACAATTAACAATAGAGGCAGTGTAACAGCAGCGGATTTCGAAAATAGGGATGCAATAAAAAAAATAAGAGTGAGCAAGTAGTATTTTGTTTGGCCGTTGGTAGCTATGTGTCGCAAATAAAAAATGAGCGCCCCTAAATAGAAAGACGTATACAAAACGTCCTTACGTTCAGATACCCATGCTACAGACTCTACATGAAGCGGATGTATTGCAAATAGCGTCGCAACAATAATCGCTGTCACGCGCTTGCCACTTAGCTTTTCAATAAACAGGAAAACAAGCCACACGTTCAGTATGTGAAGCAGCACATTTAATAGATGATAGGGTAGCGGGTCTACTCCCAACCAGTTGTAAATAAACAGATCTGTAAGCGTAGTGAGCGGATGGTAGTTGTAATTATTGAATGAAGTAAATATTGCGCTAACTCCTTTCCAGCTAAAATCCTGCAAAAATGGATTTTTAAGTATGTAATAGTCGTCATCATTAAAGGTAAAACCATTGTTAAGAGCTTTTAAGTAAAGCAACGAAGTAAATACCAGGAGTGCTGGCAGCGCCCATTTGTGGACAGACGGCTTAGAGTGCTTTTTTTCCTCCGCAACGGCCGGCTGTTTTACTGAGGCTGGTTTACTCGTTTTTGCTCTCATAATATTATTTAACGACAATATTGCTGCATAAGTTGCATAGCCTTCTGGTTCCCTAATTCCGATGATCTTTTCCAGTCTTCACAAGCCCCGGTGTTATTTCTCATATTCATACGCACAAGCCCGCGATAGTAATATGCTCCATTATCATTCGGATATAGGTCTACCAGGTGATCATAATCCCGGAGCGCAGCCGGGAAATCACCTGATGTTGCTTTTATAGCCGCCCGGTTAAAGTAAGGTTTTTCAAAGAGCGGCGCTAGTGCAATAGCTTTATCATAATCCTGCAATGCAGCTGGCAGATTACCTGTATTGTTATAGGCCCAGCCTCGGTTGTTATAAGCTTCAGCATAGTCTGGTTTTAATGATATAGCAGTATTGTATTCCTGCATTGCCGATTTTACATCGCCGGCGTTGAAATACAGCCAGCCTCTGCTGTTATAAGCTTCGGCAACTTTTGGATTTAGCGCGATAGTGCTATCGTAATCTCTCATTGCGGATTTAAGGTCGCCCATTTCTTCATAAACATGACCACGTCCAAAATAGGCACTGCCTGCGAATTTAAATTTAGGCGTCATCGTGATAGCCTGGTTAAAATCATCAAGAGCACCTTTTAAGTCGCGGTTGTTTATTCTTGAGTCTCCGCGTAAAAGGTAAATATAATTCAGATCTAAAATTCCCGGGTTTTTGTCGATTACATCGGTCAGCAGTACTTCGTCATCTTTCCAAACCGCAATGCGGTTCCAGGTTTGGATGGCATATATGACTATTACCAGGCAGAATATTCCAATAGCAATTTGGGAATGTTTTTTTTGCTCAATAACACTTGTTATCAACTGCCCGGCAATGTAAAAAAAGCCAATGTAGGATAGATAGGTATATCGCTCTGCAGTAAGAGCAGAGCCTACCGTGATCAACTGCAGCATTACAGAAATAACAATTATGAAAAATGATATGCCAAACAGAACTTCCTTGCGTAAAGGGTTATCTTTTTTCAGCCGGATAATAATCCACGCAATAAGTATAAGGAACGGTAGTGACAGGTAATAAGTCAATGGCAGTCCTGAACCATTGATATAAGGGAAATAGTGCATGGCCGAAAGATCAAATGGCACTACCGATCTGATGATATATAATGCAATGCCGGAAGTGAACAGAAATATCCCGTTAATAACGCCGTAATACAATAACAATACATCTACAGGGCCACCAGCCTTTTGCGCAAAAATATTTATGATGCCAAACAAAAGCGACAATAGCAAAAGGGGTGCTTTCTCCATTAGCGTCTTTTTACTAATGTCCCTACCTTTATAAACATCTACCGCTATTAGAAGTACCGGTAGTGTTACTGCAGCAGCTTTAGAGAGAAGGGATGCGATGAAGAATAATAAAGTGAGTATGTATTTTTTGGTTTGTCCATTCTCAATATATTGGAGATAGGCATTGAGAGATAGCAGGTAAAATGCCGCGTACAAAACATCTTTTCTTTCAGATACCCATGCTACAGATTCCACGTGCATAGGGTGTATGGCGAACAGTATAGAAACAACCATAGCGGTTAGGCCACTGCCACTGAGTTTTTCGCAACACTTATATACCAGCAATGTACAGATGAGGTGCAACACAACATTTGCTACATGGTAAGGTAATGGATTAAGGCCAAAGAAGTGAAATTCTATTAAGTAGGTGAGGGTAGTAAGCGGATGATAATTGCTTTGGTAAAAAGAAGAAAATATGGCAACAACGCCATGAAAGCTGAAGTCGCGGAGGAAAGGGTTTTTAACTATATAGAAATCATCATCAAAACTGGTAAGTCCATTTTGTATCGCTCTTAAATAGATAAGGGCAGTAAACAGCAAGATAGCTGTCGGTGCCCAGGTAAGAAAGGAGAGAGTGATCTTTTTACTGTCTGATACAGCGATTGCTCGGTTTTGCTGAGATGAGGCGGCTATTTTTTTTCCCTTTTTGCCCGACATGATATGCCAAGTTAATAATACTTATGCAAGAACAAGAATCCCAAATATCTACTTCTTGACCGTTATTAAAAAATCGTCTGAAAACTTAATGTTATAGCCGCCCTCCCATTTTACCTTCTGCCAGGCGGCAGTGGGGTTTACTACAAGTGTTTTATTTCCTGCGCTTACTGTGATGGGTAGCGTGAAGCCGTTAACTATATTATTGAACCTGTAGCTTAGTTCATTATTTGTAATAGCATACTCCATCTCGGGGATGTTTTTTGTTCTCAGGTACTGGTTGAAAAATGCGTATAGGTCAAGGCCTGTATGCGCACTCACATAATCTTCTATTTGTTTGGTTGTTACTACCTGGTGGTAAAAATCTTTATTTAATCCCCGCAGCATCATCCTGAATTTTTCGTCGTCATTGGTCATTGTGCGTATCATGTGCAAAATGGCTGAACCCTTATCATACATATCGCCAGAGCCTTCTTCGTTGACACCATAATCGCCAATTATCGGTTTATTATTAAGTATGTTGTGCCACTCACCCTTACAGTATTTCCCGGCTTTTTCTTTCCCAATAATACTTTCTGCAAACAATGATTCGGAATAAGTAGTAAAACTCTCATGTATCCAGTTGTCTGCAATATCCTTTGCAGTGATATTGTTACCAAACCACTCGTGGCCGCTTTCATGAACTATGATGTAATCGAATTTCATTCCATACCCCGTCAGGCTGCGGTCGTAGCCAAGGTATCCCATTTTATATTGATTACCATACGCTACTGCCCCCTGATGTTCCATACCCAGGTAGGGAGCGTCTACCAGTTTATAGCCATCTTCATAAAAAGGGTAGGGCCCCATCCAATACTCAAAGCAATGAAGCATTTCTTTTACAACGCCAAACTGTTTTCTTGCCTTCCTCTCATTTTCCCTAAGCACCCAAAAATCGAGATCTAAATTTCCTTTTTCACCCATTAGTGTATCGTGCCAATGTATATAGTCACCGATATAAAAGGTCGCGTCGTAATTGTTTATCGGGTTTTGTATATGCCAGTGCCAGTTAATATTTTGAGATTTATCTCTTGTTGTATCTACAAGGCGGCCATTGCTCACGGCACTATAGTTGCCAGGTATATGCAGGGAAATGTCCATGCCGTTGCCCGGTTCATCCCATTGCGCATCTTTGCATGGCCACCATACACTCGCCCCTAATTGCTGGCAGGATACAGCTAACCATAGATGGCCAGAGCTATCGTGCGACCAGCTAAAACCACCATCCCATGGCGGATTTTTTGCCTGCCGGGGAATGCCTTCATATGTAATTATGATGGAGTGAGCAGAATTTATTTTCCATTCATGAAATGGATATTTTAGCCACCATACGTTTCCTTCATTTGCATACTCTATTTTTTTGCCATCGCATTCAACTCCCAATATTTTTAGCGGAGACTGAAGGTCAATTTGTAACGTATCTATTGGGTTACCAGTTACAATGAATGAGATTTCATTTTTGCCTGACAAACTTTTTGCTGCCGTGTCGATATTAACCCTGAGATCGTATTTCTGCACGTCCCACCATTCCCTGCCGCGTCCATTGCCGCCTCGCAGGGTATCGGCATGGGTATAAGCAAATGTGGTATTTGCTGAGAGCAAATACCACACAATTAAAACGCTATTTATTATTTTTTTGTTCATCACTACATGAGTGAGCTCCCCTTTAGGGGTTGGGGGTTACTTATCAATAGCTACAACCTCTACATCAAACATAAGCACTGCATTTGGCGGTATAGCCCCACCCGCTGCGCCTCTTTCTCCATAAGCCATGGCAGATGGTATAAAGAAGGTAGCCTTGCTGCCCAGGTTCAAAAGCTGCACACCTTCGTCCCAGCCTTTTATTACCTGGCCAACACCCAGTGTAAATACAAATGGTTGCACATGGCCTTTTGCAGGATCTGTATTAGAGTCAAACATATTACCATCAAGCGTTCTGCCGGTATAATTCATAGTTACCTTTTTGCCAGAAGCCGCATTAGGACCCAGGCCTTTTTGGGTAATAGTGTAATATAGGCCAGATGGTGTTTTTGAAGCCTTTATATTGTTTTTAGCAAGGTAATCCTGAATAAGCTTCTCGTCAATCTCGCTTTGATTCTTAGGAGTCTGTATATCCAGTATTTCCACGTCAAAAACAAGCACAGAGTTAGCAGGTATCTGTGGGCTCCTGTCCTGGCTGCCATAAGCCAGGGTAGATGGAATGTAAAGGGTAGCCTTTGCTCCTTTCTTCAGCAAAAGCAATCCTTCGTCCCAGCCCTTTATTACATGGCCTTTGCCTATTTCTACATCAAAAGGCGACACGTGATGAAAGGCAGAATCCGTATTTGAATCAAAAGTACTGCCACTTAATAGTTTACCTGTATAGTTTACGCTTAGTTTCTGGCCTGCTTTAGCTTTTTCGCCACTGCCTTCAGCCGATACCGTATAGTATAAGCCAGAAGCCGTTTTCATCGGTTTGATGTTGTTTTTCTTAAAATAGTCCTGCATCAGCGCCTCATCTATTCCCTTTTGTTTGGCCTCCTGCTCTTCCTTATGTTTTTTCTCCTCCGCATCTGATCTTACAGAAACGAGTTTTACATCGTACTCTATCACCTGTCCATCCTTCATCCATGGTTGCAATTGTGCACCTGTTTTTTTAAGGGAATCAACTGGTAATCTCAGCACTGCGCTATCGCCTTCCACCAGTAACATAAAGCCTTCCATTGGGTCGCCTTTAAATTTTGCAGCAGTAATTGGCAATGGCACCGGCTTATCGCCATTCATTTTGCGGGAATCAAATATGACACTATCGCCCACATGCAGGTGTATATTCAGCTCTATATGATCATTCAGTTCGGGTTTCCTTGTTCCAGTACCATGTGTAACAATGCGATACTGCAGGCCACTTGCCAGGGTTTTAAATCCTTCTGATCCTTTTTTTGAAGCAGCGGCTGGTTTTGGCGCTACCTTTTTGGGAGCAGCCTTTTTATCCTGCGCGCTGGCGAACCAACAAAAGCCAACTGTAAATACTCCTAACAGGATTGCGATCTTAGGTATTCTTTTCATTGAGATTTATTTGGAAGATGGTTAATAACACAATTTTATCTGCAATTATTGTTGTTGTGGAGGGCCGGATGGCATTGGTTTTTCCGCTGCTGCTTTAACGTCCGTTATTTCCACATCAAATATCAAAATTGAATTAGCCGGAACGTCCGGGCCCGCAGCCTGTGTGCCATAAGCCAGTGGGGAAGGTAAATACAAAGTAGCCTTGCTGCCTTTTTTCAGCAATGTTACACCTTCATCCATACCTGGAATCATTTCGCCCCTGCCGGCAGTAAAAGTAAGAGGGGTCGTGCCATGATGACCTATGCTTGTATCCACATTCGAGTCGAATGCTTTTCCTTCAAGTGTTTTTCCGGTATACTTCATACTCACGCTTTGGCCTTTTGCTATGTCAGGGCCGCTGCCAGGTTTTTGAATGGTATAGTAAACACCTGATGCAGTTTTTTGTGCTTTGATGTTGTTTTTAGCGAAGTAGTCCTGCAGTTTCTGATCATCTATAGGCATTTGTTTTTCGCCAGCAGCTTTCATGTCAGCCTTTTCCTGGGCCTGCTTTGCTTCCATTTCTTTTTTGTAGTCGTCCATAGACTTAATGGAAACAATAGATAATGTGATCACGATCTTTTTGCCTTTCTTCATCCATGGTGGTAATTGCTGCTGGTTAGGCGGCAGCGCCTTCATAATAGTATCACATGAAACTTCCACAACGGCACTATCGCCTGCAGATAGCATAGGCAGAACGGCTTGCCACTGGCCTGAGTTCTTAACCTCTGACACTTGTACTACTGCTGGTTTTCCTTGTTGTTTCCTGGAATCGCCGAGCACCATTGTATCTGCTTTTGCGACAATATTAAATTCAACTATGTCACCAATCTGGGCATTCTTGCCAGGGGCATCTTTTACAATTTTGTATTCGATACCTTTTAGCTTTTTAAAGCCGCCGTCGTTCTTACATCCGGTATTGCTGATGATTGCTGCGCCAAGTATGGCGATCGGTATAATCCTTTTGATCATGTGGTTATTTTTTTCTTTTATTTTCTTTAGTTTTTATGTGTGTTTTTTTACTTGCGACTTTTTAGCGGGGGTGAATATCCGACAAAATTTTCTTAAAATATGCAATTGTATCTATAAAACTTGTTTTTGTTCGTCCCCCCGACGCATTAAAATGTCCGCCTCCGTCAAAATAATTCCTGGCAAACAGGCTTACATCAAAATCTCCTTTACTCCTGAACGACAATTTAACCTCATCGCTGCGCTCCGTAATTAATGTAGCAAAACTGATACCGGAAATGCTGAGCGGATAATTTACCAATCCTTCTGTATCCCCGCTTTGGGCTTTAAACAAATTTTGGTCTTTCCTTGACAGCGATATTAACCCCGCATTGTATTTATGAAAGATCTCCATCTTTTCTATCAGTACATATCCCAGGAAGCGCATGCGGATTTCGCTCCAGGAGTCATATATCTGTTCATGTATCCGGGTATGATCAAGGCCGCGGTGCTTCAGGTCGGCAATCATGCTATGCACTGATGCGGTGGTGATCGGGAATTTAAAAGAACCGGTGTCAGTCATTACTCCTGTATAGAGGCAGGCAGCAATATCCAGGTCTATAAGTGCATTATCGCCAAAAAGATTAATGAAGTCATATACCATTTCGCAGGTACTGCTTTTCTCCGGTATGCTCATGCCATAATCCCATACCGGTTTTGGAAAGAGGTGATGGTCTATGAGTATTTTGGGTTGAGTGGCATCTGCCAGGGGCTGTTCTAGATGCTTGGTCCGGCTGTAATCGTTAAAGTCAAGGCAAAAAATAAGATCTGCATTTTTTAGCGCCTCCAGTGATTCTGCCGGCTGGGCCTCGTTGTTAAGCATTATCGCCGTACCAGGTATCCACCCGAGAAAATCCGGGATGTCACCAGGAGATACTGGTGTTACTTTATGTCCTTTTTTTGTAAGATAATGGTATAGTCCCAGCATGCTTCCTATCGCATCGCCATCAGGTTTATGATGGCACGTGATGAAGATCTTTTTAGGAGATTGCAATAAAGGGAAGGCGTCTTGTATTGGCCGCATTATATGTCCCGTTTTCCCTGTCCGAACAGCAAATTGCCGGCGGTTTTTAGAGCTTTTTTTGTTTGGGATTGCAAAAGTAAGGGTTCTTTATTAAAATAGTTGATGTTTTTTTACGTTTGAAACCGTTAAAATTATTGGCTATTAAATCTAATCTTTCTATAACTGTTAGCACATTTCGTACTATTTTAACTTTTGGCTTTTAGCTTTTGATTACCTTTGCGCCGTTACTATAAAAAACAACTTATATATGTCGAATCGTACGTTCACAATGATCAAGCCGGATGCGGTAAAAGCAGGTAATATTGGTAATATTCTACAAATGATGAATGCTGGTGGCTTTCGCATTGTAGCTATGAAATATTTGAAGATCAGCAAAGAGCAGGCTGAAAAGTTTTATGAAGTGCATGCTGCACGCCCATTCTATGGTGAGTTGACTGAATTTATGAGCAGCGGCCCCATAGTAGCAGCTATACTGGAAAAAGATAATGCTGTAGCTGATTTCCGCAAACTGATAGGCGCTACTAACCCGGCACAGGCTGAGGAAGGTACTATCCGTAAGAAATATGCCGCCTCTATTGGCGAAAATGCGGTTCATGGCTCTGATAGCGATGATAATGCAAAAATAGAAGGTGATTTCTTCTTTAATGGCCTGGAAAGGTTTTAATTGATTTTTTTAGTTAATAATAGAGGCTGTCTTTACCAGGCAGCCTCTTCATTTTTTAACCTTGGTGGTTTTAGTTTAATTAATCTTAGCCCTGTAACTTTGCGGCCTTATGTTGATCTCATTACAAAATATTAATTTTTCATTCGGAGCAAGGGCTATACTTGAAGATGCAAGCTGGCAGATTGGTACAGGAGAGCGTATAGGCCTTGTGGGCAGTAATGGCGCCGGTAAGTCAACACTGCTTAGGTTAATGACAGGTGCCTATTCTATAGATGGTGGCGTTATTAATAAACCCAAAGATGTATCTCTTGGTTTTTTCAACCAGGACCTGCTTAGTTTTTCAACCAATGAGAATATTCTGAAAGTTGGCATGCAGGCTTTTGAAAAAGCCCACGAGATAGAAAAGAAAATGGAGCAGATCATTAAAGAATTGGAGACAAAACCCGATGATGCTGACCTGCTTGATGACTACAGCCATGCCCTGCACGATTTTGAAGTGGCTGGCGGCTACGAAATGGAGCATCGTACTGCTGAAGTGCTGGAGGGTCTGGGCTTTTCTACCGCAGACCTGCAACGACCGTACGATCAGTTTAGCGGAGGATGGCGTATGCGCGTGCTGCTGGCCAAAATGATGCTGCAACAACCTGAGTTGTTACTGCTCGATGAGCCTACCAACCACCTTGACCTTCCGTCTATTGAGTGGCTGGAGCGCTACCTTATCAGCTATCCCGGCAGTGTTGTGATCGTTTCGCACGACAGGTATTTCCTCGACCGCATGGTAACCAAGATAGTAGAAGTATGGCAGCGCGACCTGGTACAGTACAGCGGTAACTATACCTTCTTCCAGAAAGAAAAGGTAGAACGTATGGTGCTGCAACAGCGTGCATTTGAAAACCAACAGGATTATATAAAACAACAGGAGCGCTTTATAGAGCGCTTCCGTGCAAAAGCAACTAAGGCAGCAGCAGCTCAGAGCGCCATAAAGAGATTAGATAAACTGGATGTAATAGAAGCGCCTGATGCATCAGTGCCTACTATGAATATAAATTTTGACGTAGGTGTGCAACCGGGCAAAATAATATGTGAGCTGAATGGTGTAAGCAAAAGCTATGGTCCACTACAAATATTAGACAATGCAAAGGCGGAAATACTGCGTGGAGATAAGATAGCACTGATAGGTGCGAACGGAAAAGGTAAATCTACATTGCTGCGTATAATAACCGGGCAGGAACCTATAGAGGGCGAACGCAAATGGGGGCATAATGTGGAAGAGAGCTTTTATGCACAGCATCAGCTCGAAGCGCTTACTGTTGAGCATGAAGTACTGGAAGAGTTAAAGATGTGTGGCAGTGGAAAAAATGAACTGGAACTAAGGCAACTGCTTGGCTGCTTCCTGTTTAGCGGCGACGATGTATTTAAGAAAATAAAAGTGCTGTCGGGTGGAGAGAAGGCTAGGGTAGCGTTAGCGAAAGTAATAGCTGCAAAAGGTAACTTCCTTTTGCTCGATGAGCCGACCAACCACCTTGATATGCAGTCGGTAGAAATGCTCATCGATGCATTGAATAAGTATAAGGGAACGTTGATACTGGTATCGCACGACCGCTATTTTATCAGCCGGACTGCTAATAAAATATGGAACATTGAAGAAGGCAAAATAAATGAGTTTAATGGACCTTATGATGAGTGGACGACATGGCACCAGGATAAGATGAAACGCGAGCAGGCCGCAGCAACGCCGGTTGCAAAATCTGCGCCACAGCCGAAGAAAGAAGAAAAACCATCGCCTAAAGCTGCCGTTAATGTAGAGCAGCAAAATACCTGGCGCAATGAGCTTAAAAAGCAGCAAAAGATATTTCAGAAGCTGGAAGAAGAAGTAAACAAGGTGAAACAGGAAAAGACGGAGCTGGAAGCTAAACTTGCTGATCCTGCTTTCTATGCTAACAAAGATGAATTCTTAAAAGTAGATGAAAGATATCGGGTAGTTTCGGCTAAGTACGAAACACTTTCCAAAGACTTCGATAAGGTATTTGAGTTGGTAATGGAGTTGGAGGAGAAGTTGAGTTAGTATCTTATTCTGCAAGTAACAAGTCAATTTCTTTTTTTACTTCATCGTAAAATATCGGATCGTTTTTTGATCCTGGTCCGCCGGTGTGGATACTTCTTACTATACCTTTTTTATCAACATAAAAAACAGTGGGGTAGGCAGTGAAATAATAATTGTCTTCTATTGTGGAACATTCGCTTTTTATAGAAATATAGTTAGCTGTAGAATCCTTCTCCATGGTACTTTGGCCGTCGTTGCAGGCTGGCTGGATCTCATATTTGATTGAGTCCGCGCCCAAAGCAATTCGCATCCTGCTAAACAAAGTTTTATTGTTGCTATTAAACTCCACCATTTGTTGCCTCATTTGTCTTGCCACGCAAAGCACTTGAAGTTGTCTGTTGCTGCTGTAATCTTCCTTTATTTTATTAAGAATGCTGATTTCATTCATGCAGGGAAAGCAACCGATATACATAAAACTGACGATAGTCACATGCCCCTTATAGTAATCTGCATCAATTACTTTTCCTTCCAATGTCTTATTGAGGAGCATTGGAATAGGATGATTAAGCATTTGCTTCTTATCAAAAGACAGGAGCGGTAATACCAGTACTGCTAAAAGAAATGATCTCAGACAACTTAACATGGTAAACTTAATAGTATCTCATACTGAAGATACGCGAACACATGTTTTCCATATGTTTTTGATACATATTTAGATATTTAAATTATGCATTGCCATTCGCGAAAAGTAATAGTATTGAGTAATTAAGCCATTGAGCCAATAAGCTCTTCCCAAAACTCCGCGGCCCGGCGTGTATGCGGTATTACAATGGTGCCGCCCACAATATTGGCCACTGCAAATATCTCGTACATCTCTTCTGTCGAAATATTCTGCTCATGGCATTTAAGTAAGTGATACTTAATACAGTCGTCGCACCGCAATACCATACTCGCTACAAGGCCCAGCATTTCTTTGGTGCGGGTATTTAGTGCACCTTCAGCATATGTATTGGTGTCCAGGTTAAACAGCCGGTTGATGACCTTGTTTTGCTTACCTAGTATCACCTCATTCATTTTCGACCTGTATTCATTAAATTCCTGTACCTGGCTCATGTGTTGCTTTTTTTAAGGAATCAAATGTAAAGCATTACATGGATTTTTAGATTAAGTAACAGATTGTACACTTTTTGGTTTTGACTTCGTATTTAATGCTATTTTTGCGGTCACATGAATAATGATCAGACGAGCCTTAATAAATACATCAGCGCTTCAGGCTTCTGTTCGCGGAGGGAGGCTGACAAACTAATAGAGCAGGCAAGGGTCACTATAAATGGAGAGTTAGTACTACCGGGCGCAAAGGTCAATACCGGCGACGTAGTAGAGATTGACGGCGAACCAATAAAGACCTCAAAAAAACGCCCTATCTATATTGCCTTTAATAAACCTGTAGGTGTTACATCTACTACAGATATAAAAGACCGCTCGAACATTATTTACTTTATAGGCCACCCAAAGCGTATATTCCCTATCGGCAGGTTAGATAAGGATTCTGATGGGCTGATATTTCTCACTAATGATGGTGACATCGTGAACAAAGTGCTCCGTGCCAGTAATAATCACGAGAAAGAATACATAGTAACGGTAGATAAAGCAATAGATGCCGATTTCATCAGGCAAATGAGTAATGGGGTGCCTGTACTTGGTAAGCAAACAAAGAAATGTTTTGTACGCCAGGAGGGTGGTCGGCGTTTTAGGATCATACTCACACAGGGCCTTAACAGGCAGATCAGGCGCATGTGCGAGTACCTCGGCTATAAAGTAATGACCTTGACACGCGTCAGAATAATGAACGTTCAGTTGGCAAACTTACCAGTAGGTAAATGGCGCTATCTCACACAGCCTGAAGTAGACAAGTTAAATGAAATGGTGGCAGAATCAAGCAAAACAGATATTCCACAACCCCCGGAACAAAAACAGTTTGTTCAATATATTCCTAAAAAGAAAAAGAAGTAAGTCGCACTACCTGCCGATCTGTCAACTAGTCAACTTATCAACCGATCAACTCTAAAAATTTAGCAAGTCCTTTCTTTTTTTCTTCATCGAGGTAGTACTTAATATTTTCCGTATAGTAAGTATGCAGGTCGTAGTAAGGGAATGGATTTGCAGCGACTATTTCATCTAAGTGGTCAAGGCCTATTGCATTGGCACTATTAAACCGGTTAGTAAATTCGGCTGGCAACGCTTTATTAGCCACCCATGCAGCAAATATAAAATCGAGACCGGTATATGCTTTCCATGCAGCCGAAAGGTCGTAAATATACTCGAAATTCGTAAGCTGCTTTAACGCTCTGTCACCAATAATAACGCCGGCAGCCGTGCCATTAATATAATCTATATAGTGCTCATTTGCGGGCTTGTAATCCACATTCTTTTTCCAATGATTTTCCAGCAGCAGTTGGGCTAGCCGCACAGATGTACGCGATTGGTAATCAAGGTATACGGTCTTAATTTCTTCCATTGGCACCTGGCTGAAAAGAGCTACAGAAACTACATTGCCATCAGCGGCTATACCATAGTCGCTTATTATATTCGTTCCAATTATGCCGGGAATTGCAGCTACTGGCAACAAAGCAAGATCTATAATGCCTTCTTGCAGGCTTTTGGCAAGTTGCGATGGGTAATCTAATATAAGCTCAATTTCGTTTTTTATGTCACTTCGTTCTATTCCATAGAGCAAAGGTTTGGTGTTTAAATAGCTGACCGCAGCAACTTTTATTTTTGGAGGCAAATTCTTGGTTTTTTTGCGCGCAAAGATACTGATTTTGAATGGCTCAATATACGAATTGAATGATACCCAGTTGCCTTCAATAACAGGCTGCTCGCCTGCTGCTTACTGACGTTTACCGAACAAAGTTTTTTATACTTATTCCAAATCGGTACATTGCCTTAAGATTGGGTGGTTAGCACATGGCGTTTAGAAAAATATACATAATTATTTACTCATTACTTTTTACATCATCGGTGTTCGCTCAAACATCCGATACACTTCACCATGTTGATAGCATACATAAGACCCCGTTTGCAATTACAGATACTGCAATAAGAGATACTGCGGTACATATTTCAGCAGATACCGTGAGGAAGACTGTTGATACCGTAGCCGCCACATTGCGTAAATCGCCACAAAGCGAAGGCTATGTGATAAACGGCAAAGTGGAAGACCGAAACACAAGCGAGGGTATTCCCTTTGCAATCATTTTATTCCCGCATTCGCAGTTAGGCACTGCAGCTGACCTTGAAGGTAATTTCATTATAAAGACGGACAAGCTCCCCAATGATACACTACATATCCAGGCATTGGGGTATACTCCCGTAAATAAGATATTGAAGAAAACCCAGCACAATTACAATTACATTATTGAAATGGGCCGCTCCGAAACTTCTCTCAATGAAGTGGTAGTGCATGCAGGGGAAGACCCTGCGGTATTGCTAATGCGCAAGATCATTGCCCGCAAACCCTTTAATAACCCCGACCGTACAGAGAACTATAAGTACGAGGCTTACAACCGCCTTGAAGCTGACCTGCAACGGCTTACCCGTTCCCAGTTTGACAAATTGCCTATACTAAAGCATTACAGCTTCATTTTTGACAACATTGATACCTCTTCCGATACAAGGCCATTTCTACCATTATATCTCACCGAAACTTTGTCCGATTATTACTTCCGGCAGCATCCTAAAAAACAAAGGGAATTTATTAAGGCTAGTATGGTGAAAGGTGTGAATAACCAAAACGTGGTCAAATACCTTGGCTCTCTTTACCAGAATGTAAATGTTTACCGGAACTACATTCCCGTATTTGACAAAAAGTTTATTAGTCCTATCAGCAACGATGGGCTTTTTTACTACAAATACACTATAAAGGATACCGAGAAGGCTTACGGCCACAATATTATACTGGTTCAGTTCAGCCCACGCCGTCCCGGGGAAAATTGTTTTACCGGCGATTCTTTCCAGCACATTGGGATCCTAAGCTTAGAATTCCACGTGGACAAGTTGTCGCGGCCGCTTCTATAGTGTCACCTAAATACTAGTGACTCCAGCGTAACTGGACTGGCCACAGTTAGGCCGCAAATGTAATCACACTGGCTCACCT
>JADMIO010814502.1_pt1 | contig 60028 bp, 53 predicted proteins | sample 8958161 | NCBI WGS metagenome assembly JADMIO01 (sample SAMN16585339, study PRJNA669376) | soil metagenome | isolation source: Crop rotation soil | place: USA: Cullars Rotation, Alabama | collected 2011
CGACAACTTGTCCACGTGGAATTCTAAGCTTAGGATCCCAATGTGCTGGAAAGTTTAAATTTTACAGACATAGTTGGAGCAACGGATAAGAATTATTTTCTTCATAATTCTTTAGATACAAATCAATATACTGTAACAAATCATTTTTACAGATTAGTCGCAACTAATGGGGCCTTGTGTTTTGATACGTCAGATGTTTTGGTTGTGACGGTTGTACCAACTCCTTTTGGCTTTTTTGATGATGGTAAAAGGAGTAACTGTCATGTTGATTTCAAAGTTTCGGATTTAAAGGGGACTGTGGCGACTTATTTTTGGGATTTTGGAGATAGCACTTTTTCAAATCTACCCAATCCGGCACATTATTATTATACTTCTCATCCATTATTAAATAATCCTCCCCATGTATGTTTAACTCTTTTTAGCGGGTATAATTGTTCATGGATGACTTGTAGAGATTTGTATTATTATATTTCTCCATGTCATGATGAAGTTCAGGAAAATACTCGTGCCGATGACTTGATCTTTTCGCCAAATCCCACTACTGATTACCTTGATATTACTCTCCCTTCTACTTTATTCGTTACTGTGACAAATCTGTTTGGAGAACCAATGCCGGTAAAGGATGAAGGACAAGGCGATAAAGACAAAAGAAGAATTGACGTGAGAAATTTACCTGCTGGTATTTATTTCCTTCAAATAACCAACTCGCAATGCGTAAAGTTTATTAAGGAGTAATATCTTCTTTATGATATATGCTTTATAATTTATTTTACAACCACTTCTTCCTTTTAAAATAATAAATCATCCCGCCGGCGATAACCGCCATGATGATCATCACAAGGAAATAGCCGTAATGCCAAGAGAGTTCCGGCATGTGTTTGAAGTTCATTCCATATACACCCACCACAAAAGTGAGCGGGATAAAAATGGTGGAGATCATCGTCAGCACTTTGATCACGTCATTCATTTTCAGATTCACTAAAGAAAAATTCACATCGAGAGCGCTGCTCAGGCTGTCGCGATACGTTTCAATGGCATCGATCACTTGTACTGTGTGATCATATAAGTCACGATAAAAGATGAGCGTCTCCTGGTTAATCTCTTTGATCTCACCGCGAAGCATGGTGTTGATCACCTCCCGCAGCGGCCATATAGTGCGGCGAAGGATCATCGTTTCTCTTTTCAGGTGACTGATCTCCTGTACGAACCGCGTGCTCTGAATGGTTTCTGCTTTCCCTTCCAGTTCTTCCACTTCTTCACCGATACGCTCCATGATGAGAAAATAATTATCGATCACTTTGTCCATAAGGGCATACGTGAGATAATCAGAACCGTACTTACGAATCCGTGAATCGGGCGAGCGGAGACGTGTGCGTACGGAATCGAAAATATCTCCTACGTTTTCCTGGAAGGAGATCACGTAGTTTTTCCCGAGAACTAAACTTACCTGTTCTACATCCACGCTTTTCTTTTGCTCGTTGTACTCGAGCATTTTGAAAACGATAAACACGTTTTCTTTTCCTTCTTCCAGCTTTGGCCGCTGATGTGTGTTTACAATGTCTTCGAGGAACAGCGGATGAACATCATACGCTTTACCGATCTGTTCAATGATTTCCGTTTGATGGATGCCGTCAATATTTATCCAGGTGCTGGTATTGGTATTTTTGTAAGGGAAGCAATCTTCGATCTTGTTTATTTTCCTTTCGGTGAAATGGGTCGCATCGTAATCAATTACCGTGATCCGGACCGGCGCTTCCTTTCCTTTCCCGATATAAACCATTTTGCCGGGAGGCATGCCCGTCTTGATCGTTTGAGAAGCTTCTTTTTTCCGGTTGGTGATTCCTGATGTTGTATTGCCTGCCAAAAGAAAATATTTGTCTTACAAAGTAAAGAAAATAAATCTACTGCAAGACCGCGGCGGTTTTTAAAACCGCCGCGGTCTTGCACGGAATTTTTTCGGTATCTTTGCGTTAGTAATTCAAACCAATACATGGCTACCACTGAAAAAATCCCTGTGAGCATTTATACCGAAATGACCCCGAACCCGGAGACGATGAAGTTCGTGACGGATAAAATGCTTTTACCTGATATTCATGCAGATTTCCCGGAGGAAGCCAGCGCGAAAGAATCACCTCTTGCCACCGAATTATTCGGTTTTCCTTTTGTGAAGGGCGTATTTATCATGAATAATTTTGTGACTATCGCGAAACAGGCGGATGCAGACTGGTACGAGATCATTCCTGTTTTAAAGGAATTCATGACGAACTATCTCAGCGAGGGGAAAACAATTTTCACACAAAATTTCAAACCTGTTTCGACTAATATTGTAACAGACGCCACCGATTCTACTCCTGCTTCAGAAACGGAAGTGGTGAACAAGATCAAAGAAATGCTGGAGCAATATGTAAAGCCGGCAGTTGAAATGGACGGCGGCGCCATCCAGTTCAAATCTTATAATGAGGGAAAAGTAACACTGATGTTACAGGGCTCGTGCAGCGGCTGTCCTTCTTCCGTTATTACACTGAAATCAGGTATTGAAGGATTATTAAAACGGATGATTCCGGAGGTGAAGGAAGTTGTGGCGGAATCTGCTTAACTGTTACAGCAATATAGATTTGACAACTTTTTAAAAGTTGTCAAATCTATGAATCGGTGAATCACACATTATACATTCAACATAATCGGCATCACCAGCATCAATATATCTTCCTTATCATCTTTCGCCGTTGATGTTAAAATACTTGCTCTTGTAGGAGTAGAAAATTCAAACTGCACTTCTTCCGCATTCATCGCAGAAAGCATTTCTATCAGGAAGCGGCCATTGAAAGCAATTTCCAAATCTTCACCTTTATAATTAGATATTAATCGCTCTGTTGCTTCATTGCTGAAATCCAGGTCGCGGGCGGTGATGACGAGCTCACTTCCTTTCAGTGCAAGGGAAACCTGGTGAGTGGTTTTGTTTGCGAATATGATAAGACGCTTGAGTGAGTTAAGAATATCCGCCGTATTAATGGTCAGCTTATTCGGATTCTCTGTCGGAATTACTGCATTGTAATCCGGGAAGCGCGCATCGATCAGGCGGCAGATCAGGTTCACATGATCGAACTTGAAGAAGGCGTTGGAATTGTTATAGGAAATTTTCACCTGCGTATCTGTTGCAGGCAATGCGTTCTGTAACAGGCTCAGCGCTTTCTTCGGAACAATAAAGTTGGCGGCCTTGGTGCTCTTCGCGTCAAAGCGCTTGTAGCGAACGAGCTTGTGCGCATCTGTACTTACAAAATGAATTCCATCGGGGCTCAGTTCGAAATTCACACCGGTCATAGCAGGACGAAGCTCATCGGAACCAACTGCAAACAGGCATTTGTTGATCGCATTAGCGATAACCACTGAGCTCAGTTTTATTTCTTTTATTTCTTCTGCAACAGGAATACGCGGGAAGTCATCGCCGTTTTCACCGGTAAGTTTATATTTTCCATTATCAGAAGTTATTTCAATTGAGAAACTTTGCTCGTCAATCGTGAACGTAAGCGGCTGTTCTGGTAAGCTCTTCAGAATATTCCCGAGCATCTTTGCCGGTATCGCAATTTTTCCGTCTTCGTTCGCTTCCACATCAAACGTAGCGCTCATGCTGGTTTCCAGGTCGGTGCTGAACATGGTGAGCTTTCCGCCTTTTATTTCAAAGAGAAAATCTTCGAGTATTGGAAGCACCGTATTCGTGCTGATAACACCATCGATCAGCTGCAAATGTTTCAGCAGCGTGGAAGTAGAAGCAATAAATTTCATGAACGGATATTTTTTTGAAGAGGCGTAAAGATAAAAGGATTTGGAAAAAAATACTTTGAAGTTTAGAGAGTGAAATTTGAAGTTTCTGCAGCTAAAAGATTAGGTTTGGCACATAACTACACGCATGAGTAAACACCCGCTCTTCCGCCGAAAATCCGTTTCAGCAATTATTAATGAAGCAGAAAAAGATCATGCGTCTCATGACACCGGTCTTCGCCGGTCATTGAATGTTCGTGACTTAACTTTTTTTGGAATCGCCGCCGTTATCGGTACGGGAGTATTTACTGCAATTGGTTCCGCGAGCGCCAACGGCGGGCCGGGAGTAGTGTTACTGTTTGCATTCACGGCGGTCGCTTGTGGCTTTGCGGCGTACTGTTATGCTGAGTTTGCGAGTATGGTTCCCATCAGTGGAAGCGCTTACACGTATGCGTATGTCGCTTTCGGAGAATTGTTTGCCTGGATCATCGGCTGGGATCTGTTGATGGAATATGCAATTGGAAATATTGCCGTGGCTATTTCGTGGAGCGACTATTTCACGCGGATCCTGCATGGGTTCGGCGTTGCATTTCCCGAATGGCTGAGCATGGATTTCTTCACGGCTCAAAATGCCTTTACTTCTGTAACAGAAGAATTAAGTAAAGGAACATTGTTGGCAGACATAGATGCCAGGCTGCGCGAAGGTTACCTGGCATGGATGGGAGCGCCGCAGCTGGGCGGGCTGCGGGTGATCATGGATCTGCCGGCGCTTGCGATCGTTTTTGTTATCACCTATATCGTTTACATCGGCATAAAAGAATCGCGCACAGCAAATAATATTTTCGTTTACGTTAAGCTGGGAATTATTTTACTAGTGATCATTGCGGGCGCTTTTTATGTGAACCCGGGAAACTGGAGTCCGTTCGCGCCGAATGGCCTGGCCGGAATTATGAGCGGCGTTTCTGCCGTGTTCTTTGCTTACATCGGGTTCGACGCATTGTCAACGGTTGCTGAAGAATGTGAAAACCCGCAGAAGGATTTACCCAGGAGCATGTTTAACACACTTATAATTTGCACGTCACTCTACATTGTTCTTGTGCTGGTGCTAACGGGCATGATGAGTTATACTAAGCTTAATGTTGCGGATCCCCTGGCTTACATTTTTTCCGAGCAGCATTCTGTTGTAACAGACTGGATCGCGGGAATTATTTCCATCAGTGCAGTTATCGTCATTGCGAGTGTGTTGCTCGTTTACCAGATGGGACAACCGAGGATCTGGATGAGCATGAGCCGCGACGGGTTGCTGCCGAAAGCCTTTTCGCGTATTCATCCCAAGTATAAAACACCGGGGTTTGCCACTATTGTAACAGGATTTTTTGTAGCCATCCCTGCACTGTTCCTGAATTTGAATATTGTGATTTCGCTTACGAGTATCGGAACCTTGTTTGCTTTTATATTGGTATGCGGGGGAATTCTTGCACTTCAAAACAGTAAAGACAAACCCGAAAGCCGTTTCAAAACGCCTTTCATCGGCGGGAAATATTTAGTCCCGGCTCTTTTTTGTGCGGGTTGGATTTTGCTTTACATATTTAACCCGGAAGGAATGAAAAACTTTTTTTCCCTGACAGACCCTGGAAATTCTAACGCGACACATCTGGATGTCTTTACCGAAAATATTCCGCTTTGGTCATTCATTGTGGTGAGCATAATTATAACTGTTCTTTCCTACCTCAGGAATTATTCGCTTATCCCCGTTCTGGGACTGATCTCCTGCTTTTACCTGATGACCGGCGAATCTGTTACAAACTGGATGGGGTTCTCCGTCTGGCTGCTGGTAGGATTGGTGATTTACTTCTTTTACAGCTATAGCAACAGTAAATTAGGCAGGAACTCCTGAATAGGCTTCTTAGAGTCTTTCTTCTATGTTCTTTAATCTTTTGGATTTGGGAATAAAGACAAAAGAACAAAGACGTGTCTAAAAGTAAAGTAAGTGTTCGCTATATTTGCCTTAAACAAAATTTTGCGAAATGAAAAAAGCATTGGTTTGCGGCGCAGGGGGATTTATCGGAAGTCATTTGGTCAAGCGTCTCAAGAAAGAAGGCTTCTGGGTTCGTGGTGCAGATTTGAAATACCCGGAGTATGATAAAACTGCTGCAGATGATTTTATAATCGGAGATCTTCGTAATCAAACCGTGTGTGACAAAGTGCTGGATCAGCCGTTTGACGAGGTGTACCAGCTCGCGGCTGATATGGGCGGCGCCGGTTATATTTTTACAGGAGAAAATGATGCGAATGTGATGCACAACTCAGCTCTCATCAATTTGAATATTGCTGAGCGTTGCGTGAAACAAAAAGTTGGTAACGTTTTTTATTCCTCATCAGCGTGCATGTATCCGGCATACAACCAGGAAGATCCGGACAATCCAAAGTGTAACGAAGATTCAGCTTATCCTGCTGCACCGGATAGCGAATACGGATGGGAAAAACTTTTCAGTGAAAGATTATATCTCGCCTTCAACCGCAACTACGGATTGAAAGCGCGCGTTGCCCGCTTCCATAATATTTTCGGAACGCTTGGTACCTGGCAGGGAGGAAAAGAGAAAGCTCCTGCCGCTCTTTGCCGCAAAGTGGCAGAGACACCGGACGGAGGAGTGATAGAAGTTTGGGGCGACGGAAAACAAACACGCTCGTTCTTATACATTGATGAATGCCTGGAAGGGATTCTCCGCCTCACCCGTTCTGACTTTACCGGGCCTGTAAATATTGGTTCGGAAGAAATGGTCAGCATCAACCAGCTCGCGGAAATGATCATTAAACTTTCCGGGAAAAAAATCACCATTAAAAATATTCCCGGGCCTGTTGGTGTTCGCGGCCGTAACTCCGATAATAAACTGATCGGGGAAAAACTGGGATGGAAGCCATCGCAGCCCTTAGTGGATGGTCTCGCGGCTACTTATAAATGGATATCCGAGCAGGTGGCAGCTAAAAAGAAATCAGCCACGTTAGCTTAAAAGAATTTTCAAAAGCTGGTGATAAGTAGGGATCACGTAATGGTGTTCCAGTAATTTTTTATGCGCATTTTCTGCCAGGGTTCTCCGGAGCGATTCATCCGCAATTAAACGGCGAAGCTGCACTTCCCATTCTGCCTCATTGGTGGCGAGCAGAACATCTTTTTCATTTTCAAAATTGTGTGACAGTCCGAAAGGAGAAGCCACCATCGGGATTTTCCCGGCAGCATAATCCAGCGCTTTGTACGCCACTTTTCCCCTGTTAAATTCATTGTCCTCCATTGCCGGGTAAATGGCCAGATCCGCTTCATTCAGGTATTTGAAAAATGTTTGCGAGGTCCACTGGTAATGCTCAATGATAGGCTGCGTGTAGCCGCCATTCGTTTTGCAGACAATCCGGAGCTTTAAAGGAATTTCCTGATTTATTTTTTCCAGTATAGGAATAATGGTCTTGAGGTGAACGGTATTATTAATGCTGCCCGTCCAGAAAACTGTAACAGGAGAGCCCAGCACATAGTTGTCTTTCGGTAAATACAATTTTGTGTCAACGGCCAGGTTGTTAAAATAAACGCGCGGATGAATTTTGCTGAAGTAGTTGTACAAATGCTGGTTAACGACACAAACCTTGTTACAGTAGGAAACGGTACGGTCGACCAGGATTTTATTTCGTGCATATTCCGCGTCAAAATAGTCAATCGTTATATTGTTATTTAATTTACTCATCAGCCGTTCGAGGTAAGGAAAGAACTGGTCGTAATATTCCGGGAACATGGCCCTGTGAATGAAGACAGATTTAAAATTTTTTGCCAAAAGCGTTTTGAACAATCGCCGCCAGTAAAGACGGTGGTAAAAAAGATATTCGCGGGTTCGGCTGTTTTCTTTGTAAAAGATCTGGTTGTAATAATCCTTTTGAGAGATATAATCAATATGATACGTATACCCGTCTTTTTCCATGAGGGGTAAGTAAATCTGGTAGCGTGAAATGGTGCCCGAATTATTGTGATGAGCATAAGGGAAAAAGAGAAAATCTTTTTGCTTGCCGAATTTCGGAACTAAAAAACTGAACCAGGTAAAAAAGGTTGCGACAGCTCGTCCCGCAGCCAATGAAATCAATAAAAAAAGATAGGCTGCTCGCTCAATCTGTTTACCGATAAATGTAGGTTTCCTCTGCATTCGTCCTGATCGGCGGCGAATATCAGAAACAAAGTTTAACCGTCAATCTTTTTTCAACGGAAACGTCACCATCACTTTATTTCCCTTGTCAAGGTATTTCATGTCAAGGTAAGAGGCAGAAATAGCAATTCCGCGCCCGTGGTTATCAAATATCCGCGAGTCATCAAATTTTAAATATTTTTCAAAATCGAATCCTTCTCCCTCATCTTCAATCATGACCGTGAATTTTTCCCCATTTTTTTTCACATAGACTTTAACAAACCTGTCTTTAAATTTGGGAGACTCTAGGCGGCGCTGAATTTCTTCCTGCAATTTCCCGGACTCTATGAGCGGCGTTTTTTCGTCATAGGAAATTCCAAGATTGCCATGTTCAACGGCATTCGATAATAGTTCTGAAATAAACATTGCCTCTTCCGGTACGGGGCAGACGTTCGCGATACGGATGGCGAGGAAATCTCCTTCCGCCACTGTGCGGTACCTGAAAACCCCCTCCTGTAACAGCCGAAAAGAATTTTCGCTGAGCTTCAGCTTGTTCAATAATTCTTTCTGACGGTTATTGTCAAGGACGGCAGCATTAACGGTGCTTAGCAGCACTTCTTTCCGAACCGGCTTCGTCAGGTAGAAATAAGCGCCGGCATCAATTCCTGTCTTGATCTGTTCGGGATTGTCCATCCCTGTTTGCATAATAACCTGTATGGACTCAAAAGCGGGTTGTTCGCGTATCCATTTCAGGAATTCTATTCCGTTGGTTCCGGGCATATCCCAGTCGAGAAGAATAACAGAGATGTTCTCAAAATTTTTTTTCAGTATTTCCTTGGCGCTGTTTGATTCATTTGCAGTAAGCAGCGTATATCCTTCCCGGGAAAGAATAGGGGAGATCAGTTCAATAAAAAGAGGGTCGTCATCAACAAGCAGAATGGTGTGCATCTCAGTCTTTTATCGTGATTTCGGATTTTCTATACGGAAAAGCATTCACCTTGTTTTCCGTTTAGCAAAGTCTTTTTACTTTTTTTAAAATCAATGGTTAATCCTTCGACAGAAATCTACTCTGTAGCCTGGTAACCAGTGTAGTAAACCACTTTTTGTTCATCCCGGTTAACAACAATTTTTTTCCGAACTTTTGCAAACTCAACCAGGGTGACATACTGCGTTGCGATCTTGCCGATCTTTTGATTGTAAAACTCTTTGGCAAGAACTCTTACCGTATAATCTTTCTTCTGTTCGACAATTGCATTGTACTGAACACCAAAAGCATCAAAAGTACCGCAAGGTGTTGTAATGCTCGTATCAGCAGTAACACAGGTGAAAACGCATTTCATATCATTGAAATAAGCTTTCCAGGTTTTCCCTTTATAGAGAGGAAGAAGAATTGCCTGTGTCTGATGTTTATCTCCTTCATGGGCATCTGTTTTTTCAAGGCCCCACACCATTCCCTTTTTGTTAAGACACAAAGGGCTTTTCGCAAGCACAAGACTATCCTTGTTCGTAACCTGTATCACATGAAAATTAGTCCAGTTGCCGTGTGCGTCTATTTTCTGATCGTCGATATGGTAAATCGTTTCTGATTTTTCTTCGCCCTTTACTCTGCCGTTGAACTGGTCATAAACAATGCTCGTTCCTTTAAGCTGTAAATCGTAGTCTTTATTGTAAGGGAATTCGAGGTGATCGATTATTTTTTTGACTGCTTGCTGAGCCTCAACCATTTTGAAAGAAAAAAAAAGTAACAGGATAAGTATGTTTTTCATTTTGTTTAATGTTCAATTTGATTTTCCTGCCAGCACGCAAGACTTCCTCGTCTTTTTTACAGTGCCGGCCACGTCGAAGACTTCTGTATAAACAACATAAATCCCAACTCTTCCCCGTGAGCCATTGTCTGCCGTTCCATCCCATGTGAAGAACCCGGTTTGCGCGAGCAGCTGGTTTTGAACGAGGTCACGTATAAGGCGCCCTTCTTTATCATAGACCTTCACATTGCCGAGATAGCCGGGCTGTGAAAACCGGTATTTAATGATCGCCACATCATCGTGCCCGTCCTGGTCGGGAGAAAATACCTGCGGGTCAATCGTGATATCGTCGGATGTTACTGTAACATCCGTGAACTGGGAATTGCGGTAAGTGGGTGTGCCATAGCCCGCAGTGGAAGCGGCGCTGTGCCAGTTCATCGAATCCTGTGTTACAGCATCGGGGCTGATGCGTTCGAGCGAAACGCCTTCGGTATTATCTATCAGGCTGAACTGCCAGTCGTCGCTGTAACGCAATTCGTCCATTACTTTTTTATTGCCGGTTGTTAACACCACAACTCCTTCATCATCATTAAATGAAGGGAGATCTGTAACCTGAATCAACGCATTCGGATCATTCACCGTGTAATGGCTTTTTACCCAATCCGGGTTTTCTGTTAGTACTACGTAAGAGCGAGGAAATAAAAGATAGCCGGCGGAAATCGTTTCTAAATTTTCTATTGCGCCGGTATCATCGCGGGTTGTTACAAACAGATCTTTCAGGTCAATAATTTTTTCGGAACGGTTGAACAGTTCCAGGTAATCAAACCCGCCGCTTGCCGGGTTGTAAAGGATCTCATTGATCACCACATCGTTTGAATCCGGTGACTGGGGAATGGCAAACGCTATGTCATTCGCAGCGCCGATAAGGTTGCCGCTGCAGTCGCGCAACGTAGTAACTGTAACATGATAAGTGGTGTTTTTCTGAAACTGGTTTGTAAATTCCAGGATCACTTCAGTGTAAGGAATTATGGTTAAGGCTCCTTTCGGACCTCCTATTCCATTGTCGACGGAATAAGCGGATTGCTTGGTAAGCGTTGCAGGGTCCATTGGTTCGTTGAAGAAGAGAGTAAGGTGAACGCTGTCTGTAATTAAGGCTTTAATCAATTCCGGCGCTTGTGTATCCGGGTTATTCCCGAATACAGAATTTTTTCTTCCCGGTGTTCCGCCGGAAGCATCTGCTGAAGCTTTCCAGTTATTACTTGCGCAGGGATTATCCGGGTCAATCAATTCCAAAGACCAGCCACCCGCTTTTTTTATTTCATCCTGGTACCAGGCGTCGCTGTAATTTACACTGGAAATGATAACGCCGTTTCCATCTTTTAACTTAAGACTGTCACTGTCATTATTCAGGGAAGGGAAAGAAAGGAGCCCCACTATTTTCCCATACGGCGTGAAGAGATTCACATTGGAAGACGCGCATATGATTAAAAAGCTGTCAGGCTTCAAAATCACTGAAGGTAACTGCTGAGTAGCGGTGGCATCAGAGTAAGTCCATCCGCCCAGGTCGACCGGAAAAGTACTGTTATTGAACAGCTCAATGTACTCAGCCGCCGGAAGTGTTACAGCCGGGTCCGGGTCGGCCATGATCTCGTTGATCAGCAGATCGTATTTTTTAGGAATATAAAAGCTATAAGTGGTTGCGCCGGCGGCAGGCACATTATTCACCAGGTCCTTTACGCTGTCGACGCTGAGAATATAATTTGATCCAGGCAGAAAATTATTTGAGAAAAATAAATGGACGAGAGAAGCGTCAGATCCATCAACCAGGGCTGTAACAGGAATTCCGATCCCGTTGCTGACGGAATAATTTTTCACTGTTTCTGCGCTGGTTTGCTCAACAGGCTCGCTAAAGTGCACATCTAATTTATTCGAAGGAATTACTGTAACGGATAAAATAGAGGGAGGCGTATTGTCAATGATGATAGGTCCCGCGTAAATATTGTCAAACAAATGCTTGCCAAAAAAGCTGGCAGTGGATTGCTTCACTGAAATTCCGAAATAAGCGGAGGTGTTATGGGTGGCATCTGTTACAGTTCCTTCGCTCACATAATTTGATCCGCCGGCATTATCATCGTAAAGAGTAAAAAGCCCGGCAGCGGTTCTCGTTACTTTCAAAGAAATTGCAGCAGGTGACCCAGCCTGGGAGCGGCCATCTGTTCCGTCAATTAATTTTGTAACAGTATTTCCATCTCTCCGGTAAAGCGAAATATCATCCTTCGTATCACCTACTCTTACAAAATATCCGTTCAGCGACGACTTCAGGTTTTCCTGGCTTGAGGTGAGATAAACATCAACGAGGTTGTTGGATGATGTTGAAAAATTCAGTTCAAGGGAAACATGCCATTCAGCATCCAATGCATATGTTGAGGCAGTGCTTAAATAAAAAGTGTCATTAAGAACCTGGCTGGTGGAATTCAGGAACCCGGTCGTTACCTGGAATTTCAACGTATCTCCATTCCATGTCGGATTATTTTTAAAATCCCCGTCATCAAAATTTTCCTGTACCTGTCCGAATACATTGCCGGCAAACAGGAAAATAAAAAAGAAGAAAATATTTCCTTTGATCATTCTGAAAATTGAGAGGGAAAAAGTAAAGATTATTTTACTAATGGAAAGTTAAAGATTCTTAAATGTTCAGGGGTTCATGGACTTAGGAGTAGCGCAACATGAGCTCGTGAACGCTTTTACTAATGAACTCATTAACACTTTTATATTTTTGCGGCCTCAATAAAAAAACAAAATGAAAGTTGCTGTTGTCGGCGCCACCGGGCTGGTGGGAACCGTAATGCTGAAAGTGCTGGAGGAAAGAAATTTTCCCGTTACCGAACTTATACCTGTCGCGTCGGAAAAATCCGTAGGTAAGCCTGTTTCATTTAAAGGAAAGGAATACAAAATAGTATCGCTGGCCGAAGCAGTTTCTCTCAAGCCGGCCATTGCTTTATTCTCGGCAGGTTCGGGCGTTTCGCTCGAATGGGCGCCAAAGTTTGCGGAAGCAGGGACAACCGTAATTGACAACTCATCTGCCTGGAGAATGTATGAAGACAAAAAGCTGGTCGTGCCGGAAATCAACGGCGATGCGCTGACTGTAACAGATAAAATTATTGCCAATCCCAATTGCTCTACTATTCAAATGGTAATGGCGCTTAATCCCCTTCATAAAAAATATAACATCAAAAGAATAATAGTCAGCACCTATCAATCCGTGAGCGGCACAGGAGCGAAAGCGGTGAAGCAGATGTTTAACGAGCGCAATAATGTAAAAGGAGACATGGCGTATCCCTATCCCATTGATTTGAATTGCCTTCCTCATATTGATGTGTTCACCGAGAATGGCTATACCAAGGAAGAAATGAAAATGGTGAATGAAACGCGTAAGATCATGCGTGCGCCGGATGTGCAGGTGAGCGCTACCACTGTTCGCATCCCGGTAAAAGGCGGTCATTCCGAAAGCGTGAATGTTGAGTTCGAAAAAGATTTTGATTTAAGCGAGGTGACAAAACTGTTACAGCAAACTCCCGGCGTGGTTGTCCAGGATAACCCGGCAGAAAAAATTTACCCGATGCCTTTATATGCGGAAGGAAAAGATGAGGTTTTTGTTGGGCGCATCCGTCGCGATTTTTCTCAGCCCAATACGCTTAATTGCTGGATCGTATCCGATAATTTAAGGAAAGGAGCGGCGACCAATGCGGTTCAGATAGCGGAGTATTTGGTTTCAAATAAGTTATTGTAGAAGAATAGAGCAAAGAATAAAGACACGCCGAAAAGTCGGGTTTTATGGTTCTTTATCAGAGCGTCTTTTGTCTTTGTTCCTTGTTCTTTAATCCTGCAATTATTGGTGCAGGTTCAAAGCAACATCTATTTATCCTTGATAATCAACGCTAAAATCGCCCCATCTTCTAAAATACTTGCGTTAAAAGCTTGGTAGTATGAGTTCGGACATATACATTTGCCGTCCCAAAATTCAGAACGAAAAAAATTATTAAACGTGGATACTTTAAGTTACAGAACCATTTCCGCAAACGCTAAAACAGTAAAGCGCGAATGGTTAATAGTGGATGCAGAGAACCAGACACTTGGCCGCATCGCTACAAAAATCGCTACTGCTCTGATGGGCAAGCGTAAACCGTATTTTACTTCGCATGTTGACTGCGGCGATTACGTGATCGTGATCAACGCAGCGAAAGTGAAGTTGACCGGAAAGAAGATGGACACAAAAGAAACCATCACTTTCACCGGGTACCCCGGCGGACAAAGAATTGAAACAGCCCGTAACCTGCTCGTTCGCAAGCCAACCCAGTTGCTTGAGAATGCGGTAAAAGATATGTTGCCTCATACAAAACTCGGCAACGCGATGTTTAAGAAGCTGCATGTATTTGCAGATGAAAAACACCCGCACGGCGCACAAAATCCAAAACCTCTTAAATAATATCAATGGAAAAAACTAACGCATTAGGCAGAAGAAAAGAAGCGACAGCCCGCGTGAATTTTATTCACGGCAGCAGCAGTGGTAAAATCACGATCAACGGACTTGACCATAAAGCCTATTTCCCCCAGAGTATTTACCAGCTGATCGTAGAGCAGCCCTTCAAGCTTCTTGATCTGGCCGGCAAGTATGACGTGGAAGTAAACACACTCGGTGGAGGAGTAAAAGGCCAGGCAGAAGCAATTCGCCTTGGCATTTCCCGCGGCCTCCTGAAAATTAACCCGGAATACCGCACGGCATTAAAAGCTGCAGGATTTCTTACCCGTGACCCTCGCTCTGTGGAACGTAAAAAACCCGGACGCAAAAAGGCAAGAAAGAGATTCCAGTTCAGCAAGCGTTAAAAAAAATGCATCCTATTTCCCTCTCCTTTTGGAGAAGGGGCAGGGGTGAGGCAAACCAAAAATTTCAACTTCATTCAAATTACCATAATGGAAAAAATAAATCATCAGTCACTACTCGAAGCAGGTGTTCACTTTGGCCACCTTCGCAAGAAGTGGAACCCGAGAATGCTTCCGAATATTTTCACTGAGAAAAAAGGCATTCACATTATTGACCTGAACAGAACGCTTGAATCTCTTGAAGACAGCGCATCTGCTCTTCGCAGCATTGCCCGCAGCGGAAAGAAAATTTTGTTCGTTGCTACGAAGAAACAGGCAAAGAACATTGTTGCAGAAGCGGCGAACAAAGTAAACATGCCCTTTGTAACAGAAAGATGGCTCGGCGGAATGCTCACCAATTTTTCTACCATCCGTAAATCAGTGAAGAAGATGCAGAGCATCGAGCGCATGATGACGGACGGAACATTTGAAAGCATTACCAAGAAAGAACGCCTTCAGCTCACCCGAGAAAAAGCGAAGCTGGAAAAAGTACTCGGCGGTATTGCGCAGCTTACCCGTATTCCTTCTGCGATTTATCTCGTTGACATCGGTCACGAACACATCGCATTAGCTGAAGCGAAGAAGCTGAACATCCAGACTTTCGGAATGGTAGATACCAATTGCGACCCGACAACCGTTGACTTCGCGATTCCTGCCAATGACGATGCAACCAAGTCCATCGCTATTGTAACAGAATACCTGACGAACGCCATCATTGAAGGACTCGAAGGCAGAAAGCAGGATAAAGATGCTGCGGATGCTGCTGCTGCTGAAGAAGAAGAATCAACAGAGAACAAGGCTGTGTTTGCAGATATTGAAGAAGGTGAAGAATCAGATGGTGGAAAAAGAAAAGCACCTGCTGGTGGCGGCGGACAAAGACGCGGCGGTCCCGGCGGTCGCACCGGTGGACCCGGCGGCGGCGGAAATCGTGGAGGTGGTGGCAATCGCGGCGGCGGGAATCGTGGAGGCGGAGGTGGCCGTGTAGGCGGATCTCGTCCCCCGATGAAGAAAGGATAATTTTTTTAATCAGACTAAACAACTAATTACACAATGGAAATCACTGCATCAGCCGTTAACCAGCTTCGCCAAAAGACCGGCGCCGGTTTAATGGATTGCAAGAAAGCGCTCACTGAAGCCAACGGCGACTTTGAAGCAGCTGTAGATATTTTAAGAAAGAAAGGACAGAAAGTTTCTGCTCTTCGCTCCGACCGTGAAGCAAAGGAAGGAGTGGTTTACGCGATCACCTCAGCGGACAACAAAACAGGGATCGTTGTTAATCTCGGATGTGAAACTGACTTTGTGGCAAAGAATGCTGAGTTCGTTGACTTTGCTAAATCCTGTGCAGAGATCGCGCTGAAGAATAATGTAAAATCGCTCGAAGAATTATTGAAGCAGGACATGGGCGGTGTTACAATCGCCGATAAAGTTTCTGACATGGTCGGAAAGATCGGTGAGAAGATCGAGCTGAAAAAATTTGATCGTCTTGAAGGAGCTTGCGTCATCCCTTATATCCATGCAGGATATAAACTGGGCGTCCTGATCTCATTAAGCGAAGCCAAGAATGATAAAATAGAAACCACCGGGAAAGATTTAGCAATGCAGATCGCTGCGATGAATCCTGTAGCGGTTGACAAAGACGGAGTTTCGCAGGCGACCATCGACCGCGAACTGGATATTGCACGCGAACAGATCCGTGCGGAAGGAAAACCGGAGAACATGCTCGACAAGATCGCAGCCGGAAAGCTCCAGAAATTTTTCAAGGAGAACACATTGCTCAACCAGCAGTTTGTAAAAAACAATGACAAAACGGTCGCTGATGTGCTGAAGGAAGTTGATCCGAATTTGAAAGTCAACGCCTTCATAAGAATGACATTGAGCTAATCAATTCAGAAAAAGAGTCCCGATAAAATCGGGACTTTTTTTTGTCATTGCTGGACACTGCTGTCATTGCGAGAGAGGAACGAGCGAAGCAATCTCCTCACTCTATTGTCAGAAAGTCAGGAGATTGCTTCGTCAGCGCCCTGCACAAGCCTTGCTGCTTCCTCGCAATGACAGCTTTAAATTTCTGTTATTACATTCGTGCCGAAAATATTTTTTTAAATGTCGATCAAATACAAACGTATCCTTCTCAAGCTTTCAGGCGAATCTCTTATGGGCAAGCAGCAATTCGGTATTGACCCTGAAATGACCAAGCTTTATGCAAGTGAAATTAAAACTGCCGTGGATGCAGGTGTGCAGGTGGCGATAGTGATCGGGGGAGGAAATATTTTTCGCGGGATGGATGGAGAAGAACATGGCATTGACCGCGCCCAGGGAGATTATATGGGAATGCTCGCCACGCTCATGAATGGAATTGCATTACAAAGCATCATTGAAAAAGCAGGAATCAAATCCCGTTTACAATCTGCGATTAAAGTAGAAGAAGTGAGTGAGCCGTTTATTCGCCGCCGTGCTATCCGTCACCTGGAAAAAGGAAGAGTGGTGATTTTTGCTGCCGGAACAGGCAATCCGTATTTCACTACTGATACTGCCGCCGCGCTTCGCTCGATAGAAATTGAAGCGAATGTGTTACTGAAAGGTACAAGAGTAGATGGTATTTATGATGCCGACCCTGAAAAAAATAAAGACGCGAAAAAGTTTGAGTCCATTTCTTTTTCGGATGCCTACAAGCAAAACCTGAATGTGATGGATATGACGGCGTTCACTCTTTGCCGCGAAAACAATATGCCCATCATCGTATTTGATGCGAACAAGCCCGGCAACCTTCTCAAAGTACTGGAGGGAAAAAAGATCGGGACTTTAGTGAAATAGAACACAGATTAAACGGATTAATGAATTCCACGGATTCGTCCGATTAGAAGGTGTCTTGTGATGAAACAGGACTACAAATTTTGTCATCACTTAATCGGCTCAATCCATTAATCCGCGCTACTCTTTCTCTACTACTACTGCCGTTCCATAAGCCAGCACTTCTGTAACACCCGCCATAATTTCATTGGCATCGTAACGAAATCCGATGATCGCATTGGCGCCCATTTCGTCGGCGTGCTTCATGATCAATTCAAGCGCCTCGCTCCTGGTTTTCTCGCACAGCTCTGAATAAATCGTAATGTTGCCGCCCAGCAAGGTTTGAAACCCGGCGCCGATATTGGCAAATACATTGCGTGAACGAACCGTAATTCCCCTGACCACTCCCAGGGTCTTTGTTATTTTATGACCACCGAGCTCAAAAGCAGTCGTAATATTTGATGATTGCATAAAAAATCTTTTTTGCAAAATAATCAATTGTAAAATTATGTTTCGACTTCGCTCAACATGACACTTTGTGTAAGGCTGAGTCCCGATAAAAATCGGAATAAAGTCCGTCGAAGGCTTTAGATTTTACCGAATTATTTACAATTCCGATTATTTTTGTTCCTCTTTAAAAATGATCTATGAATCCGAATAACCTGTTTGATGAAGCGAAGAAACACATGGAGAAAGCCATTGCGCATTTAGAAACAGAACTAACCAAAGTGCGTGCGGGAAAAATCAGCCCGAACATTGTAGATGGTATTACCGTGGATTATTACGGAACACAAACTCCCATCAACCAGGTGGCGAATGTTTCAGTAGCGGATGCACGCACGCTGAATATCCAACCATGGGAAAAGAAAATGCTCGAGCAGATCGAGCGCTCGATCAATGCGGCGAACATCGGCATCAATCCTCATAATGATGGTGCGATGATCAAGCTGTTCCAGCCGCCGCTGACCGAGGAGAGAAGAAAAGAATATGTGAAGAAGGCACATGTGCTTGCAGAAGCGGCAAGAGTCAGTATACGCAACATCCGCCGCGACACCAACGATCATCTTAAAAAGCTGGACAAAACGCATATCGCCGAAGACGAGCTGAAAGCCGCAGAAGGCAGAGTGCAGCAACTCACCGACTCTTATATCGCCATGGTTGAAAAGCACATCCAGGTGAAGGAGAAAGAGATCATGACGGTGTGAAGTAAAGCAGAAATTATATATTAGAAATCAGGTAGACTCTTATTTCTGCTTTCTACTATCTCCTTTCTAATTTCTTTATCCTACTTTTATAGAGATACCATGAAAAAATTTTCCCTTGTTTTTCTTCTTTTTATTTCCTGTTACAGTAATGCGCAGAATAAAGCGCCTTTGAAAAAAGAGTGGGATGCGAGATTTGGAGGAACAGACAATGATTGTTTTTATTCAGGCCAACCGACCCGTGATGGCGGTTATATTCTTGGTGGATGGTCTCGCTCAGGAGTGAGTGGAGATAAAACCCAACCGCTAAGGGGCTCCAGGCAGGATTACTGGATTGTAAAGACCGATTCGCTGGGCAATAAGGTATGGGATAAAGATTTTGGAGGAACAGAAGAAGAATATTTTTCTTGTATTCGGCAAACAAGAGATGGCGGTTACATTATCGGGGGGTGGTCTAAATCAGGAATAAGCGGAGATAAAACACAAAGCTCAAGAGGGGCTGGAGATTATTGGATTGTAAAAACCGATTCGCTCGGCAACAAAAAATGGGACAAGCGATTTGGAGGCACTGCCTTTGATGAACTTACTTGCCTTCAGCAAACAAGCGATGGCGGCTTTATTCTTGGAGGATGGTCAGATTCAGGGATAGGTGGAGACAAGACCCAGGACAACTGGAATTGGATCACTATGGATTATTGGATTGTAAAAACAGACTCGCTTGGCAACAAAAAATGGGACAGACGATTTGGGGGAAAAGGATATGATGAACTTTTTTGTCTTCAGCAAACAAGCGATGGCGGCTATATTCTTGGGGGAACTTCCGGTTCAGGAATCGAGGGAGATAAGACCCAAAACGTCCAGGGCGGTTCAGATTATTGGATTGTAAAAACCGATCCATTCGGAAACAAAAAATGGGACAAACGATTAGGTGGAACAAGTGATGAACTACTCGCTTCTATTCAGCAAACAGAAGATGGCGGCTATATTCTCATGGGATATTCAACGTCCGGAATTGACGGGGATAAAACCCAGGATACAATAGGTGAGTCCGATTATTGGATCGTAAAAACCGATTCGCTCGGCAACAAGCAATGGGATAAGGATTTTGGTGGAATAAATATGGAAGGTGAATTGGGGTTTGGTATAAAAGTGCCCGGCAATGTTTTACTGACAACAGACGGAGGATATTTAATTACAGGCTCATCGTATTCGCCAATAAGCGGGGATAAAACTGAAAATAATTTAGGCGCCGTTCAGACGTGGACAGTAAAAACCGATTCACTTGGCAATAAACTTTGGGATAAAACAATCTTTACAAACAGGGATTATGATCAGCAGGGCTTAGCTATCCTGGCAAAAGATAATTCTTATGTTTTTGCAAATTATACTCACAGCGGCATTGGTGGGTATAAAACAGAAGATACAAGAGGCGAATTTGATTACTGGTTAATAAAATTCAGAGACACCTCTGGCACCTGTATTTCTGAATCAGGAATTATTTTCGCTCAACGCGACACCATTTGTTCGGGGACTCCTGCCAGTTTAAATATTACGGGGTATTCGGGAGCCATTCATTGGCAATCATCTGTAACACATCAGAACTTTCAAACTATACCCGGAGCAACTAATTCTACATTTATAGATATTCCGGCTCAGACAACTTACTATCGCGTGTATACCGGAGACGGGCTATGTGCAGACACTTCGTCGTTCTACGAAATAATTGCAAAGCCTACTCCTCTTGCAAAATTTTCCTATGATGGTTCGGGTTTAAAAATCACTTTTAATTCCGACAGCAGTTCCGGAGATGTTACAGCTTACGATTGGGATTTTGGCGACAGCACTACGAGTATTTTACCCAACCCTGTTCATACATTCAGTAGAGCAGATATTTTTCATGTTTGCTTAACTGTGTTCAATGGTTCTAATTGTTCTTACACAACATGTAAGGATATTAAAGTAGATATTGGAACAGGCACAACAGATGTTACAGAACAAAGCAACTGGACTATTTATCCCAATCCCGCCAACCAATTATTCAGAATATCTTTAGACAAACATCAGCAAGGGACTATAAGAATTTACAATTGCCTTGGTCGGATGCTTTACAAAAATGAAATCAATTCATCACAAACTATTTCTACGGCCGATTTGCCTTCCGGAAATTATTACCTCACTTTGCAGACAGATGTAACAGTAGAAGTAAAGAAGCTATTAGTTGTACATTAGCTCCGTGCGAAAACTTTTCATCTTACTTACTTTTTCTCTTTTCAACTTTCACTTCTCTCTCGCCCAGGCGCCGTTAGTAAAACAATGGGATGCGCGCTTTGGCGGCGACAGTTTAGAATATCTCTATGCCCTTCATCAAACAATGAACGATGGATATATTTTAGGAGGCCAGTCAAAATCAGACAGTACCGGCGATAAAACGCAGCACACAAGAGGAGAGTGGGATTTCTGGGTGGTGAAAACAGATTCGATTGGGAATAAACAATGGGACAAGCGATTCGGAGGCAATGGGGATGATTTTCTTTATGCAATAAGTCAAACCCGGGATGGCGGATTCATTATGACCGGCTCAACATTCAGTGACAGCACCGGAGATGTTACAGCAAAGAAAAAAGGAAACATAGATTGCTGGATCGTAAAGACCGATCTGCTCGGGAATAAACTATGGGACAAGCGATTGGGCGGAACCGGCGCAGATGAATTCACTTCGCTCGCAGAAACTCCCGATGGAGGATTTCTTTTTGGAGGGACATCTTCTTCCGACAGCAGCGGAGATAAAACACAAAAAACGAGAGGCTCCAATGATTTCTGGATAGTGAAAACAGATTCGCTCGGACATAAACAATGGGACAAGCGATATGGAGGAACCCTGAACGACAGACTTTATTCGTTACAGCAAACAACAGATAAGGGATTCTTGCTTGGGGGATATTCCACCTCCGACAGTACAGCAGATAAAACACAATCGAATCGCGGGTTCGGCGATTACTGGATCGTGAAAATTGATTCATCGGGAAACAAGCAATGGGATAAGCGGTTCGGCGGAGCCAGTTTTGATTACCTGTACGATCTTCATCAAACGAAAGACGGAGGATATATCCTGGGCGGATATGCTACATCCGATTCGGGAGGAGATGTTACAGAAAAAATCCGCGGAAGCCGCGATTACTGGATCGTGAAAACGGATTCGCTTGGAAATAAAGAATGGGACAAACGCTTTGGCGGCTCTCTCGCCGAAGATGAGTTTGGCTATGTTATCCAAACCAGGGAAGGAGGGTACATGGTTAGCGGCGCATCTTATTCAGCAATGAGCGGAGATAAATCAGAAAACAATTTAGGCTTCGAACAACCCTGGATCGTAAAAACAGATTGTGCCGGAAACAAATTGTGGGACAAAACAATTTTTACCGCATTTAATACAAGGGGACATGATGAAGAAGGCTACGCGATTCAAACAAGGGATGGAGGATATGCCGTCGCTAATTATTCTTTTGCAGCAGATACAGGAGGTTACAAGTCGCAGAAGACGCGCGGCAGCTGGGATTTCTGGCTTGTGAAATTCAGGGATACCGCTTCCTACTCCGGATCACAGGCGGGAGTTGTTACAGCACTACGTGATACCATTTGCTCCGGTACTCCTGCGAGCCTGAGTGTTACAAATAATTTCGGAGTCATTCAATGGCAGTCATCTGTTACACCTAGCCGGTTCAGCAATGTTCCCGGCGCAAGTAATACAGCGTACCTGGATATTCCTGCGCAAACGACTTATTACCGAACCTATGCGGTCAATAATTTATGCGGGGATACATCGGCTGCTTACCGGGTTGTCGTAAGGCCTTCTCCCATTGCAGAGTATGATCATGATACCGCAGGTTTAAAAATTACGTTTAATTCCCAGGGCAGCTCAAATGATGTTACAGTCTTTGAGTGGGATTTCGGTGACAGTACGACCAGCATCTTACCGAATCCTGTTCATACATTTAAAAGAGCGGATACTTTTCATGTTTGCTTAACGGTGTTTAATGGCTCTAATTGCTCTTTTACTATTTGCAAGGATATTAAGGCTGACATCGGCACTTCTGTAACAGCTGTGATTGATAATTCCCAATTCGAAATTTACCCCAATCCTGCGGATCAATCTTTCAGGATCTTTTTAGACAAACAAGGAAAGGGCATCATTCGCATTTACAATACCCTCGGACAGTTGATTTATAAAAATGAAATCATTTCCGAACAAACTATTTCAACAGCAGATTTTCCGCAGGGGAATTACTACATCACTTTGCAAACAGATGTAACAGTGGAGGCAAAGAAGTTTATGCTTATTCATTAGTTGTTTATAAAAAACTTACTTATCTATATTTAGATTTAAGGTCTATTTTTGTAATAGCGGATTTCTAATACCTTGAAATGAAAAAGACATTCCTTTATTTGGTTTTCTGTTGCACTGCCTTTAAGGGTTTTGCTCAATGTCCTTCGGGCACTAGCCCCGGGAACAATTTAATTACCAACGGTGATTTTAGCAATGGAAATACGGGCTTCTACTCTACCTATACTTACTGTAACACCAATGATTGTCTTTTTCCGCTGGGTGACAATGGTTATTCAATAGGTTCAGATCCAAGTTTTTTTCATTCAAGCTTTGGAGGGAAGGACCATACTACGGGCACAGGAAATCTGATGGTAGTAAACGGAAGTGATAGCTCATTAATCGTTTGGAGAGAAACGATAACTGTTCAGCCTAATACAGTTTATGTTTTTTCTGCCTGGATATGTGCCGTGTACCCGGTAAACCCCGCGCATGTAAACTTTTATGTCAATGGGGTTAAAGTTGGAGCTATTGCCGCGCCGTCTTCCTTAAATCTATGGCTTCCTTTTTCTGTAACATGGAACTCCGGGTCAAATACTTCAGCGACTCTTTCCATAAAAGACAATGCGTCTAACTGGACAGGCACGGATTATGGGTTAGATGATATTTCTTTTCAGCCATGTGCTTGTTCCGCCGGAAACACAGGGATAGTTTCTGCCTTACGGGATACTATTTGTTCCGGAACTCCTGTCGTTCTTTCTGTAGCAGGAACTTCCTCTTCTTTGCAGTGGCAATCCTCTTCTTCTTTATCGGGCTTTACAAATATCAGCGGAATGAACACCGCTTCCTGCATAGAGATACCTTCGCAAACTACTTTCTACAGAGTTTTTTCCGGAAACGGAAATTGTGCGGATACTTCTGCTCCTTATAAAATAATTGTTAAGCCATCCCCTGTTGCGGCATTTTCATTTGCCAGTACAGGGCTGGCGCTCACCTTTGATTCGGACAGCAGCTCAAAGGATGTTACAACTCACAACTGGGATTTCGGCGACAGCACTGCCAGTACTTTGCCAAATCCTGATCATACTTTCAGCAGGCCGGATACTTTTCATGTTTGTTTAAGTGTATTTAATGGCTCCAATTGTTCATTCACGATTTGCAGGGATATTAAAACAGATTTTGTGTCCGGAATAAATAGTGTTACAAAAGAAAGTGATTGGAAGGTTTTTCCAAATCCTGCCGGCGAATCTTTCAGAACATCTTCTCCTCATCAACTGGGGACAATAAAGATTTACAACAGCCTAGGCCAGTTGATTTATAAAAATGAAATCAGCTTAGAGCAAAATATTTCAACCGATAATTTTCCTTCTGGAAATTATTACATCACTTTGCAAACAGATGTAACAGTGAAAGTTAAGAGGCTAATAATTATCCATTAATAACCACGGTGTGGTTGCTTAGCCATTCAACTATCTTCTCAAATTTTATTTTTCCGGAAGCAATCTCCATTACGAAATTATACTTCTCATCCTGACTTGCTTTGATATCCAGGTTATTGTTATTAAGAAACAAGCGCATCAATACATAGCCTGTTCTTTTATTGCCATCAATAAAAGGATGATTTATTAAAATACTTTCGATCAATGCCCCGGCCTTTTGAACTACAGTTGGATATAAGTCTTTTCTGCTGAAAGTTTGAAAGGGTCTTGCGAGTGCAGATTCAAGTATGGCTAAATCTCTTATTCCCTTCGCTCCTCCAAAATTTTCGACCAGGATTTTATGAATCTCTTCAGCTTCCTTTACAGAGATCATTCAGCAAGTTTGGCTAGTAGTTCCTTATCTTCAGATAATATTTTTTGAAGAGAAGATGATTTAAAAATATTTGGCTGCTTAACCTCAAGGTCTTTTAAAAAAGAAAGAAGTTCGCTTAGGGCTTTGTCCGAAAAATTTTCAAGCACTTTATTAATTTCATATTTAATTTCTTCCTTTGACATGCCTTTATTTTTGAACTATAAAATTATAACATTTTTCTGACCTCGCTTCAGCCCCAAACCGTTGTTCCTTCGGAACAGTTTTTACAAATATCGATTTCACTTCTGGAGCGCAGAATAGATTGACGGAAGCGATAATAATTTTCTCCCTGCCACAAAGTTGCAAAGTTTTCTTTTTGCAAATTTCCCAAACGATGAGTGGCGTCTTTATCAAAGCAGCATGGAACAACTTTTCCATCCCAGGTAATTACGCACGAATGCCAGAGTTTCCAGCAGCTGTTCTCTAATTTGTTTTTGATTTTGTAAGAGCCGTCCTGCTGTTTTTCGTAGCGCGAATATTTTTCATTCTTCGGAATTAACGAGCTGCCTCCTTCATAATCATAGATCTGTGCAGTCTTAAATCGCACTTCATCAACTCCGATTTCTTTTCCAAGCTCTTTCACTTCTTCCATCTGGTGTTCGTTAGGCCCGACTACCAGGAATTGAAAAATGATATTGGGTGTTTTTGACTTTAATTCTTTTTTCCACTTCACGATATTCCGCGCTCCCTGTAACACTTTTTCCAACGTTCCGCCGACACGATACGACTCATACGTTTCCTGGGTAGTTCCATCTATGGAAATAATTAACCGGTCGAGCCCGGATTCCACTGTTCTTTTTGAATTCTCATCATTCAGGTAATGAGCATTGGTTGATGTTGCGGTATAAATTCCTTTGGAAGATGCATGCTTCACCATATCCAGGAATTTCGGATTCAAGTAAGGCTCACCCTGGAAATAAAAAATCAGGTAGAGCAATTCCTTATGCAATTCATCAATCGTTCGATTGAAAAAATTTTCCTCCAGCATTCCTGTTTCCCGTGTGAACGAGCGCAACCCGCTGGGACATTCAGGGCAGCGGAGATTGCAGGAAGTTGTTGGTTCGAATGAAATTGTAACAGGCATTCCCCATTGTACCGCCTTGCCGCGCCACTTCGATACATAATAAGAGCTCAACACCTTCGCCGCGTTCCAGCCTCGGCGCGGCGTGAGCTTTGAAAATAAATTAAGGGTGTCGGTGGGGTTAAAAATCATTACTCAAAAATAGCAATAACTTAAGGTTGATACTTTAAATCATCCTTCGTCCGATAGCTATCGGACTCCGCTCAGGATGACACTGATTTTTAATCATACTTATAAAATCCCTCACCCGATTTCTTCCCAAGCTTTCCTTCATCCACCATCTTCTGCTGCGTTTCACTTGGCTTGAATTTCAGGTCGTGGTCCATTAATTCGTAGAGTGATTTTGTCACATTCAGGTTGGCATCAACTCCAATGAGGTCAATCAGTTTGAAAGGACCCATTTTAAAGCCGGAAGCTTCCAGCAATGCATCAATCGTTTTTACATCCGCTTTTCCTTCTTCAAGAATTTTAATTGGTTCTGTATGGTAAAGTTTTCCGATCCGGTTCACGATAAAACCCGGGCGGTCCTTTGCCATGACAGGCTCTTTCCCAAATTTTAAAACAAGCTCATAAACCAGTTTCACATTTTCGGAAGAAGTCTTTTCTCCTGAAACTACTTCCACCAGTTTCATCAAGTGAGCAGGGTTGAAGAAATGCATCCCGACGATTCTTTCCGGACGAGAAATTCCATCTGCAATTTTCGAAATAGTAATGGAAGAAGTATTGGTGGCAAAAATGGAATCATCAGCATTAATAGCTGCAAGCTTTCTGAACAGATCCTGTTTCACTTCCAGCTTTTCAACGATGGCTTCAATAATTACATCTGCCTTTAATTCTTCGAAGTTGGTTGTAACACGAAGATTGGAAAGTGTTTTTTGCTTTTCGTCTTCAGCAATCTTTTTCTTTTCCAGCGCAACCGATAAGTTTTTCTCAATTCCCTGCAATCCTTTTGTAACAGCGGCTTCGGCAATGTCAAATAAAATAGTTTCAAACCCGGCAGCTGCAGACACCTGCGCAATGCCGGCGCCCATCGTCCCCGCTCCGACAACTGCAATTCGTTTTATGTCCTTGATGTTTTTCAAAATCTGAAATAGATAAAGGGATTAAAATCACTTCCTGTAATAGAGCCCAATGAAAGGATGAATAAAGCGGCAGCAATCACAATCAGTGCAACATACTGCCATTGCTTTTGTATTTTTTGAAATACAACGTCATGCAATTGTTGACCCTGTTTAACAAAAGTGATAAACGCAAAAAATACAGCAACCCAAACCATCACATCATAATTATTGTTTGTGAAAGCAGTTTTGGTAGAGAAATCAAAAGCGAACATCCGCTTTACCATAATGAATGCGTCCTGTAATTTTTCAGAGCGGAAGAAAACCCATCCGACGATAACAACCGGGAATGCATAAACTGCGGCGGCCCATCGGGGAAGTTTCTGTAACAGTTTCAATAAAAATCCTCTTTCAATGATCAGGAATAATCCGTGATAAGCTCCCCAGAAAACAAATGTCCACGCTGCGCCATGCCACAAACCCGAGAGAAGAAATACGATCCATAAATTAAACAGCAGTCTTGCTTTTGAATTCACACGGTTGCCGCCGAGAGGAATGTACAGGTAATTACGCATCCAGGAGCCCAGCGTCATGTGCCAGCGGCGCCAGAATTCAGTGATGCTTCCGGAGGTATATGGGTTGTTGAAATTTTCAGGAATACGAAATCCCATGATTTGGCAAAGACCGATCGCCATATCCGAGTAACCGGAGAAATCAAAATAGATCTGGAACGTGTAAGCAAGGGCACCTGTCCATGCAGTCGCCGTATCAAGTGTTGCAGGATCCAGGTTGAAAATCGCATCGGCCTGTGCCGCCATCACATTCGCGATCAAAACTTTTTTTCCTAACCCGATACAAAACCGGATGAATCCGCTCAAACGGTTCTCTGCTGTTTCATTTTCGAGATGACCTTTGATCTGGTCACTGATCTCATGATAGCGGACAATAGGTCCGGCAATTAATTTCGGGAAGAGTAAAATGTAAAGCTGGTAATCCCATACATTTTTCAGCGGCTTATGAACCCGACGATAAACGTCAATTACATAGGTGAGCGATTCAAACGTGTAAAATGAAATTCCGATAGGCAAAACAATTTTTGCCACCTTATATCCATCCCCCCCAAATACTTTAAATAGCTCTGCAAAATTTTCTGCGAAGAAATTGAAGTACTTGAAATAGAAAAGTAAGCTGAGATTAATGCAGAGTGAAAGAATCAGAAGCGCTCTCCGCGATTTCGGAGTGTGCGTCGCATCCATTTTCTGCACGACAAAAAAATCAACGAACGTGGTCGCGAGAATCACAAAGACAAACTTGGGTCCGCCCCAGCTATAAAAAATAATACTGGCGATAAGGAGAAAAGTATTTTTCCAGCTCTTCGGGAAAATAGTGTAGAGCAGCAGGAAGAGAGGGAGGAAGTAAACTAAAAAGTAAAGGCTGCTAAAAACCATTTAGGAGAATTATCAATTACCAATGATCAATGTTCAAATAATGCTCAATTTTAAAATTTTCAAAAGCAGGTTATTAGTCATTAGTCTTGCGTCTTGCGTCTTGCGTCTTGCGTCTTATTACAATCCGGCACAAAATATAAATTGCCAATGACATAAGTTCTTATGTACATTTGCCGTGCATTCTCACGATGAAGAAACTGCTTTTTTCCATTCTGCTTTTTATTGTATTATCCCTTGGATATGCTGTTCCTTCGAATGCGCAATGTGCTTTATGCAAAGCGAATGCAGAAACTTCTTTGAATGAGGGAAATGACACCGCAAAGGGATTAAACATCGGCATTATGTACCTGCTGGTGATACCTTATATTATGGTAGGCGGAATCGGCTATTGGTGGTATGTAAGAAATAAAAAACAGAAAGCCGGCCAGGAATAGCTTAGTTTTATTGCAAAGGCTACCATGAAAAACAGTTTAATTATTCTTCTCTCTCTCGCCACAATTATTTCCTGTAATTCAGTTTCTGAAAAACAAACGGATAAGACTGTATTATATGACACTGTTCCTAAATATGATTTACAAACAGGTGAAGTAATTGGCGATACGATAATTCCAATTGTTACAACAGAACTCGCCGAACCACCGGCAATTCCCGATTCTATTCCAATTTATGAAGAAAAGAAATTAATCGGATGGATAAGCCGAAGCCAGGGAAAATTTATTGCGAAGGAAGGAGTGAAGCCACTCCATTCCCCGGAATATTATGAATCTGAATTAGGAGAGAAGAAATAATTTTTATTCCACATAATTCAAATCCTTACCGAAAGTTTCCTCCATCAGGTAGGTCGCAATAAATGCGAGCGACATAATCACCAGGCCGACAATGATTGCTGATTGCCAATTGCCAAGTGTTACAGCCATTCCCTGCCACCACAAAGTCATCAATACTGTAGCGCCGCGGACAAAATTGGGAACGGTAGTGGTAATGGTAGAGCGTATATTCGTGCCGAACTGTTCTGAGGCAACCGTGACAAACATGGCCCAATAACCCATTGCCAGTCCAAGAAGGAAAATGAAGACATAAAAAACAAAAGTTGAAACACCGAAACTGTTAAAGTAAACCACACTAAAAACAGAAAGGGCAATCAGTGCGATGTTGATGGCCTTTTTCCTCGAACGCAAAAGCTGGCTGATCCATCCGATAGCAAGGCTTCCCAGGGAAGCGCCGATGTAATGAATCATAATTGCTTTGCCGGGAATAATGTCTCCCTGTACATTCATTGCCACAGCGAGTTCTTTCGAAAAAATAATGAGAATTCCAATAACAAACCAGACCGGTAGCCCAATCAGTATACAGAGTAAATATTTTCCGAAACGTTTTCGGTTCGTGAACAAACTAAGAAAATCTCCTCGTTTTACTTTCTGTTCTTTTACGCTGTGAAACATCCCTGATTCATGAAGATAAATTCGAAGGAATAGTAACAGCAAACCCATTGCGCCTCCGAACCAATAAGCTTCGCGCCATCCCCACTCCGCGACCAGGTATGCGAAGGCTGCTCCTGCAATGCCAACCCCTGAGACAATAGAGGTTCCCCATCCACGTTTTTCTTTCGACATCACTTCAGAAACCAGCGTAATTCCTAAGCCGAGTTCACCGGCAAGGCCGAAACCGGCAATGAACCTCATCCAGGAATATTGCTCAATGTTCTGCACAAAACCGTTCGCAATATTTGCAAGAGAATAAATCAGGATGGTTAGAAAGAGCGCCGTCATTCTTCCGCGCTTGTCCCCCAAAATTCCCCATACGATTCCCCCGAGCAGCATGCCTATCATCTGAAGGTTCAGCAGATGAATGCCGACGTCTTTGATTTGATCTTCGGGAATTCCAACAGCTTTCAGACTTGGAACGCGAACGATTCCGAAAAGAATTAAATCAAAGATGTCAACGAAGTACCCGAGCGCGGCAACGATAACCGAAATATTCAGGATAGTATGTGTTACATCAGAATGCGTGTTGGCTGAACTCAAGAGAAAGTGTTTTTAGTAATGAAAAAAATCTGCAGGTCAAAATAAACAGAAAAAAATTATAGCCGCAGGTTCACGGATTCGTTTCATAACATTAACCTGTGAATCCCCGCCTTCATGCCTTTGGCGGGCAGGTGTGGCGAGTCATTTAAAATGCTAGCTACCAAATTCGAGGAGCATTCCGATGGTCGAACCTTCATTGGCTCTTGAGGCAAGTGTTAATCGTCCGCCTTGTTTTTCTACAGACCATTTTACCGAGTGAAGCCGTGTGAGGATCGCCTGCAATTTTTCGTCGCCCGGGTGAAAAGAAAAATCTTTTTGCTGAACAGCGGCCAAAACAGGAGAGGGAATTCCGGTCCCGGAGTCTGTTACAAGGAACTGGATAACAGAGGCCGAATCATTTCGCCGAACCATTTTTACTTTGATCGAGATATTTCCTTTTTCGGTTTGTTCGAGGGCATTGGCAAAAAGCTGTTCGAGCAGATCATTCAGCCAGCTTCTGCGCCCCAGGATCTTCTCCGGAAGGCGGTCGTCGAGTTCTGTTACAAGAGCAATATTTTTCTCTGCGGCCATCAAATTAAATTCTGCCGAAAGTGATTTTATATCGTCCTGTAATGAAAACCATTTCGGTTCTTCGGGAAGCTTAACTTTCGTTTCGGGAACAGTTGCCGCCTCTTCTGTAACAGCCGGCGTTTCAATCTTTATTTCTTCTTTAACTACAGGCGGCGCCGCGGCCGGTTGTTCTTTTTTTACTGCAGACTTAACTTCCGGGGCCGGTTCGGGCTCATATCTTCGAAGCGGCTCTGTAAGCTTTTCTACTTTCAGCTGTGGGCCTTTTCTTCGCTGTATGAGCCAGTCAATAACAAGTAGCAATACAATGAGGACCGCAACGGATAAAAGGATTGTGCCTATAATATTTTGAAAGGCATCCAGTACGGGCGCAATTTTTTCTGCGGCCGGTTTTAGGAGCGCTTTCAGGAAGGATCTATTGCCGGAGTTCAATTCCATAGGTTTCTGCGGGGCGAACATCTGCAATGTTTTTCAGAATTCAGAATGTAAAAAAGTAACGAATTACACTTACTGTCATTGCGAGCCCCGATTTTTCATCGGGGCGAAACAATCTGTTCGCAGGTGAGGAGATTATTTCGTCGTTCCTCCTCGCAATGACACTTCGTAAATTGGAAATTAAAGCCATTATCTTTGCGATTCATATTATGTCGCTGATACCAACCAATACTCACAAAGCAGAAAAGGCAATTCTTGTAGCACTCATTCTTCCCGGTCAAAAAGAAGAACAGGTAAATGAATACCTGGATGAGCTGGCCTTCCTGGCCGAAACTGCCGGCGCTGTTACACTTAAGCGGTTTACGCAAAGAGTGAAACACCCGGAAGCGAGGACTTTTGTGGGAGAAGGAAAGCTGGAAGAGATCCGCCAGTATGTAGAGCAAAAGCAAATTGACCTGGTAATCTTTGATGATGATCTCACAGGCTCGCAGATCAACGCTATTGAGAAGGAGCTGAAAGTGAAGATCGTTGACCGCAGCAATCTTATCCTCGACATATTTGCCAGCCGTGCAAAGACGGCGCAAGCCCGTACACAAGTTGAGCTGGCACAGCTGGAATATTTACTTCCCCGCCTTCGTGGTATGTGGACGCACTTAGAAAGACAGAAAGGTGGAATCGGTATGCGCGGTCCCGGTGAAAAGGAAATAGAAACGGATCGCCGTATTGTGAAAACACAAATCTCCAAACTGAAAAGCGACCTGGAGAAAATTGACCGGCAGAGTTTTACGCAGCGTAAATCACGGGGAGAACTGATTCGCGTGTCGCTCGTTGGTTATACAAATGTGGGCAAGAGCACGCTGATGAATTTGTTGAGTAAATCAGATGTGTTTGCAGAAAATAAATTGTTCGCAACACTCGATACCACTACGCGAAAAGTCGTATTCAACAATATGCCTTTCCTGCTGAGTGATACGGTTGGATTTATCCGCAAGCTGCCTCACCATCTGATTGAGAGTTTTAAATCTACCCTCGACGAAGTGCGTGAAGCAGACATACTGTTACACGTGATCGATATTTCACATCCTCAATTTGAAGAGCAGATAAGCGTGGTGAATGAAACGCTGGGCGACCTGGATTGCACGAGCAAGCCCACGTTGCTGGTCTTTAACAAAATGGATATTTATGAGAAGCAGACTTTCGATGAGCTGCTGCCTTCAGATGTGAAAAAAGAATTGCAGCAGGAACTGCGCGACCGGTGGAACAATAAAACCGCGAATAATGCCGTATTTATTTCAGCAACCCAAAAAGAAAACATCGACGAGCTGCGCGAGATCCTCTATAAGAAAATAAGAGAGCAATATGCTATTCGGTATCCGTATAAGACGGAGTTTTTTTATTAGGTGAAAGGTGAAAAGTGAAAGGTGAGAGAGGAGGCGGTCACAATAAAAGGAATTGATTGTGTAGTAAGATTAAACGTTATGAATCATAACAATGAAATATATCAGAGAAAATATTGGATAGAAAAATTAAATTAACTCCATTTTATAAATTTCAGAGACATAGGTCTCTCTCGTCAGATGAATGCATATATACAGATAGGAATCGAATTAGGATTTCGGGTGAAGGAGAACAAAAAATAATCTTGATTCTACTTCAACACACTCCTCGATATCACAATCCGCTGTACTTCTGAAGTACCTTCATATATCTGCGTGATCTTAGCGTCGCGCATCAGCCGTTCTACGTGGTATTCTTTTACATAACCATAGCCGCCGTGTATCTGAACTGCTTCAACAGTAGTTTTCATTGCAACCTCTGAAGAAAATACTTTCGCGATAGAACCGGATAATGCGTAATCAAGATGCTGATCTTTTTCCCAGGCAGCTTTCAAACAAAGCAAACGAGCAGCTTCAATTTCTGTTGCCATATCAGCCAGCTTAAACTGAATCGCCTGGTGATGATGAATTTCTTTTCCGAATGCTTTACGTTCTTTTGAGTAAGCCAATGCGAGTTCGTACGCGCCGGATGCAATACCCAATGCCTGGGAGGCAATTCCGATTCTTCCGCCCGCTAACGTTTTCATCGCGAACTTAAATCCGAAACCATCTTCACCTATTCTGTTTTCTTTCGGCACAATTACATCCTGGAACATAATGGAATGCGTGTCAGAACCACGGATACCTAATTTATTTTCCTTGGCGCCAACTGTAACACCTTTCCAGTTTTTCTCTACGATAAAGGCGTTGATACCTTTGCTTCCTTTAGCTACATCTGTCTGCGCAATTACTAAATAAACAGAACCATTGCCGCCATTGGTGATCCAGTTCTTGGTTCCATTCAATACATAATGATCGCCTTTATCAATAGCAGTTGTGCGTTGTGAGGTTGCATCGGACCCGGCTTCTGGTTCAGAAAGAAGAAATGCACCGATATACAGTTCGCCATCTTTATTTCCTTTCGCCAGCGACGTGAGATATTTTCTTTTTTGTTCTTCCGTTCCGAAAGTTTCCAGGCCCCAGCATACCAGCGAGTTGTTTACACTCATCACCACTGAAGCAGAAGCGTCTACTTTGGAAACTTCTTCCATTGCGAGCACATAAGAAACTGTATCCATTCCGCTGCCGCCGTATTCCGGGGAAACCATCATGCCGAGGAAACCGAGCTCACCCAATTTCATAATCTGTTCCTTCGGAAATTTTTGTTTCTCGTCGCGCTCGATCACGCCAGGCAACAATTCATTCTTGGTAAAATCACGGGCCGCTTGTCTTACAGCCAATTGTTCTTCTGTTAACTGGAAATTCATTGTTAAATTTTTCGGGCGGCTAAAATAAGTGGGAAAGGTCATTTATAGTCATTCAATTGTCATTTATTTCATGTCATTAATTGCTTGGGCTAAATATTCTAATCAAAACAAATAATGACCATTAATGACTACTAAATGACTATAAATGACAACCAAATGACAGCGTTACTTTCCTATTTTTGACCCATAAATTTCTTCATGCCAGAAACTAAACCCCGCCCTTTTCGCAAACTTCTTGGATTTTTTCTTCGCGGCCTGTTGGTCGTAACACCGGCCTTCGTAACGGTTTATGCGCTTATCGTGGTGGTTCGCTTTCTCGACAACCTGATCCCGGGCACTTATCCGGGGTTGGGAATCCTGATTATCCTCGTAGCAATTACACTGATCGGTTATTACAGTTCCAGTTTTATTTTGAAGCACCTCATGGATTGGATTGAGGGATTATTTTATAAAGCACCTGTTACAAAATTGATTTATGGAAGCATCAAAGATTTATTCGGAGCTTTTGTCGGTGATAAAAAAACATTTACGCAACCGGTAATGGTTATGATGTTTAAAGAATCCGGAATTCAAAAGCTGGGATTCATTACGCAAAAGGATTTAAGTGAGATAGGAATTAAAGATATGGTGGCCGTTTATTTCCCGCATTCGTACAACTTCAGTGGTAATCTCTACATTGTTCCCAAGGATAACATTACCATTCTGCCTCACTTTGCGGCTGCGGATGCGATGAAGTTTATTGTGTCGGGAGGTGTTACAGAGTTAGGTGGCAAAGAAGAAAAAAAATAATTGCCAATTATTCATAATTACCAATGTTCAATAACCAATGATCAAACAAATTTAAATTTTAAAATGATCAAAAGCTCACTTACGTGCAGTTTTGAAAATTCTTTATTTTGAACATTATTTGAAAATTGATTATTGGTTATTGGCCATTCAAGTCAAATGAGAGTATCAATTAAAATAATTCTTTTCCTCCTTCTCTTCTTTATCTGGAAGCCTCTCCAGGTGCAAAGCTGGGGCTTTTGGGGACATCAACGGATCAATCGCATTGCGGTTTTTACTTTACCGCCACAGATGATTGGTTTTTATAAAGAGAATATTGAGTTCATTACTGCGCATGCCGTGGATCCGGATATGCGCCGTTACAGCGACCCGAATGAAGCGCCCCGCCATTATATAGACATGGATCGCTATGGAACGCCTTCGGAAATTCCTCATTACTGGAAAGATGCGGTCGCTAAATACACAGAGGATTCTTTAAATGAAAATGGAATTGTGCCGTGGTATGCCAACCTGATGCTGTACAAACTCACAGAAGCATTCAAAGAGAAGAAAAAATTTCGCATCCTTCATCTGTCTGCAGACATCGGTCACTATCTCGGGGATGCGAACGTCCCGCTGCATTGTACCAGCAATTATAACGGACAGCAAACGAACCAGGTGGGCATTCATGGTTTTTGGGAATCGCGCATCCCGGAATTGTATGGCAACGACTATGATTTTTTTGTGGGTAAGGCAGAATATATAGAGAAGCCGCAGGAGAAAATATGGGAGATCATTATGGGCAGCGCCATTGAAGTTGATTCAGTTCTTAATTTTGAAAAGCAACTGAGCCAGACTTTTCCTGCAGATAAAAAATATTCTTTCGAGCAAAAAGGAAACAATACAATTCGCGCTTATTCCCCGGAATATTCCAAGACCTATGAGATCATGCTGGACAATATGGTAGAACGGAAACTGCGGAATGCCATTATCAGCGTTGGAAGTTTTTGGTATACAGCCTGGGTGAATTCGGGCAAACCTGATTTGTCACAGTTGAGTGATGAGCCTGTTACAGCAGAGGAGCAGAAGGAATTAGAAGAGATGAATAAGTTGTGGAAGGATGGAAAGATAAAGGGAAGAGAGCATCAGGATTAATAATCCAAATTGAAAATTGCCTGCCTGCCGAAGCTATAGCATAGGCAGGAAAATTGAAAAATTAAGTCAATGAAAAATAAGAGAGTTGACATTGCTTTATTGATCCTCCGGCTGGGAGTGGGAATTTCCATGGCTATTAATCATGGTTACGGAAAAATATCAGGAGGCCCGGAAAAATGGGCTGACCTGGGAGATGCAATGAAAGATCTCGGAATAACTTTTCTCCCTGTCTTCTGGGGATTTATGGCGGCCTTTGCCGAATTCTTCGGAAGCCTGTTTGTGGCTATAGGATTTCTTACGCGCGGAGCAGCGTTTCTTGTTGCCTTTACCATGTTCGTCGCTGTGTACGGCCATGTTATTGGCGGCGATGCCTTTAAAGATACCTCTCACTCACTTGAATTATTCTGCGCATTCGCCTGCATCTTTTTAACAGGCGCCGGGAAATTCAGTATTGATAGCAGGGTAAAAATTTCGAAATGGCTGCAATGAAAATCATTTTCAGAATATTTTCTTTTATCAACGGGCTTTTCACAAAGGAGTGCTGCAGGTAAATTTCCGCGAGGAAAAAAACCATTTACCTTAAAAGTGTAACATTCCCCTTTTTAAAAATCCGATTACCCAAAAGATCAGTTGCTTTCAGGTAGTAAACGTACACACCCAATTCCGCCTTTTCCCCTTTGTAGGTTCCATCCCATCCTCTCTTTTGATCGGCAGATTCAAAAACTTTTTCACCCCAGCGATTATAAATTGCAAGGTATAGCTCCTTAATACATCGCCCTAAAACCCTGTATTGATCATTATGCCCGTCAAGATTCGGACTGAATGCAGTGGGTAAATAAGCTTCACCGCAGTCGGAAAGAATATTAATGATCACACAAGCTGTATCAACGCACCCGAATTCATCCTCGCCGGCTACACAGTAGGTAGTTGTTACCAGCGGGCTTACGAAAATTTCAGGACAGGTATTGCAATCAGTAATCTCCTGAGTGAACCAATTGTAATTCAAGGCTCCTGAAACCGAAAGCGGCACGGTGCTTCCGATGAATACGGTTGTGTCATGCGATATTTTTAATTCAGGGTATTCCCCTTTAAGTGTTACAACATCATAAATAAAACAGGAGCTGTCATCCGTTATTGTAACAGAATAATTCCCGGGCGCCAGGCCGGTCAATGTTTGATCTGTCTTCCCGTTTTTCCAGGCATAGGTATAAGGAGAGATGCCTCCTGACGGAGAAAGCGTAATGGAGCCATCTGCATTCAGACAATGACTATTCGTAATAATCGGATTATTAATTATCGGTATCGGGGCGGTCAATTGAATAGTATAGATTTTGACGCATCCTAAACTATCTGTTACAGCAACCGTATTTTCACCGCTGCATAAGCCGGTCGCAGATGATTGAGTCTGCCCGCCTTTCCATAAATAAGTATAAGGGTCGATCCCTCCTGTTACAATTAATTCCGCAGCACCATTGCAATCGCCATAACAAACGGGATCTTTAAGAAATGAAGTTGAAAAATTCATATTGGAAAGCCCCGAAATAAGAAACCGGAATGTATCACTTGGGCACCCCGCCTCTTCAATTATTACAAATTGATTTCCCGCGCACAGACTATCAGCAATACTGTTTGTTTCCCCGTTACTCCATAAATAGAAATAATTCCCGCCGCCTCCCCCAACTGAAACAAATGCTCCTGCGTTACAATTGTAATCACAAATCAGGGTATCGGTTAAGTTTAGTGTTGGCGTTGAAGGAACATCTCCGCCTATCGTAAAATTAACCGTGTCACTTGCACACCCTGCAACTATAACACTATAAGTTCCGGGGCAAAGCTGATTGGCGATGGCAGTTGTCTGGTTGTTACTCCAAAGGTAAGTTAAAGAAGGGCTGGCCGGTGAAACTGTAACAGCGGCAGAACCATTACATGATACGCCGCAGGTATTATTTCTTTGATTTAAAATAGAGGCATTAATCGATTTTGACGGAATAATAAAAGTGATCGTATCCAGCGAACACCCGGGATCAAAAACAATTACGGACTGTTCAACACCCGGACATAAGTTATTGACATTGCTGTTTACTGTTCCATTACTCCAGTGATATAAATAAGGGGGAGTTCCACCGGACGTTTGCACGTAAGCGGCTCCATCGCAGTAATTCGGGCAAGCGCTCGCTGAATGAAATAATTGATTTTGAACAGGGGGAGCTAATGAAATTAAAACAGTGTTTGAGTCACGGCTGTTACAAGCATCAGATACTGTAATGCTGTAATTGGTATTGGCGCAAACATTTGAAATTAACGTTCCGTTTTCCCCCGTGCTCCATACATAATTAAGAGGAGGAATTCCTCCAACAACATAGGTGTAAGCAGTACCATTACATGAAAGTGCACATGAGGGGGAGGATCCCATGTCAACATGCACTGCTGATGCGAGTGGAAATGGATATGAAATGGCATGAAAATCACCACAAAAATCGGAGACGGAAATGGAATATGTAACACCCGGACAAAGATTATAACCTATTTCATCCGTTCCTCCGTTACTCCATAAATAAGTGTAGGGAGAGGGATGACGATAAAGCCCGCTGACGTATATTTTAGCAGCTCCGTTACAAACTCCCGGGCAGGTATAAGTAATTGGTTCCACGCTCAGAAAAGGAGGCACATAAGGCAAAATGGCTATAGAACTTTTGGCCATATGATCGCATGCATCGGTCACCGTTACTCTGTAAATCGAGTCGGCGCAGAGATTTATTACATTCATAGTAGTCTGACCATTACTCCATTTATAAGTATAAGGCGGAGTTCCTCCCATTACTGAATAAACGTTGGCAGTTCCGTTGCAGGAATTGGGACAGCTTCTCTCTGAAGACATATGTATTAGAATGGAATCGGGCTTTATAAAAATCGACTTTGCATCAGTATTGCCGCAAGCATCGGTTACTGTAACATAGTAAGTTGAATCTGCACATAATTTTGTGGCCATATTTGTTTTTTGTCCATTACTCCATCGGTAAATAATAGGACTAACCACCGGATAGTTTATAGAGACCGTTGCCGTTCCGTCACATTTGCAATAGGGTCCTTCTTTTTGAATTGAAGTAATTTTAATTGGTACAGCCTTTTGAATAGTAACTATTGAGCTGACCGGCCCGCACTTTGAATCGGTGGCTGTTACTGAGTAATTTCCGGGACATAGACCTGTAGCTGTTTTTGAAGTTTGTCCGTTACTCCACAAATAAGAATATGATCCGCTTCCAAATTGAGTACTTACAGAGGCAGATCCATTACAATCACAGGCAAGCGTTGATACTGTGAAAATGTCGAATTTAGGTGGAGGAGGTATGATAACATCAATAGTTGTAGTATAGCACAATGAATCTGCAGCCGTTACTTTGTAGGTAACTCCGGAACAGAGGCTATCAGAAGTTGTTCCGGTTTTTCCATTCGACCAAACCAGTGAGTGGCCCGTTGCTCCGCCGCTTACCACTAAAGTGGCATTTGCATTACAATTCCCTGTGCACGTATTAGCAAAGGGTGCAACCAAAGAGTTTATAAGAATAGTTAAGGGAGGAGGAAGAGAAATTGAAAAATTCGCAGATGCACTTCCACATCCCACCTCTGTTACAGTTACGGAATAGTCTCCGGGGCACAGCGCGTTAATACTTGAAGTGGTTTTCCCATTGCTCCATTTATAATTAAGATTCGGCAGAGAATGAAAAGCAACAGCGGCACTTCCGGTGCATGCGACGGAGCAACTATATGGATTAATAGAAGGAAAAATCTGTATGCCCTGCTGAAGATTAAAGTTTAATGTTTCTGAAAAGCAATTAATTGTATCGATGATGATTACAGAGTAAGTGCCGGAGCATAAGCCAATATCAATTTTACTTGTTTCGCCATTACTCCATTTATACTTGTAACCGAACTGACAAGCACTATTTAATATTACCTCTGCGGCACCATTGCACCCTCCTGAGCAATTTGCATAGTTAATTCCCGAACTAAACTTAGGTTGATTGAATTTTACCAGGAAACAATCCTGTTGGTTATTTACATTATCAAAATAGGCTGGACTCTTTTGGACGAATGGGAATCCGAAATCGTCATTACTAATTCCTGATGCGATTAAATTGTAATTATTATCGAATGCAAGAGGCATTCCTTCTTCATTATCTGATTGACTTCCGAAGTAGCTCGCCCATTCTAATTGATTTGATTTTGAGAACTTAGAGATAAAGCAATCACCATAATCATAGTAATCGGTATTTATACTTTGGTTGTTATCAAAGTATGAATTACAGCCGGGATCCTTCGTGATTATTTTTGCCGACCCGGTATAAAAGGAAAGATAAATGTTCCCGCATTCATCAGCAATGAGCGCATCGTTAAAATAAAGTTCATTGTAAGAAAAATTGGTTAAAAAACTTTCAAACTCTTCTCCCCCAAAGTAAGTTGCCCACACCCGGGTTCCGTTATTATTAAACTTAGCAATACAGACGTCAGAAGCAGTTGTCGAAGAATTATTGTTAAGCATATTATCTAAATAACTTCCCCCGGTTCCATAAGTCGGGAAATCCTTGGACTCGGTGATGCCTGTTACAATCAGGTTGTTTTTGTTATCTATCGCCGCGCAAACGCCTTCCTCTCTGCGACTCCCACCGTAAAAAGTTGACCAGTTTAAGTTTAGAGCGCTAGTGAATTTTGAGATAAAAAAATCTGAACCGTCGGCCTGGTTATCAAAATAGGTACCGTTATTTTGAAGAGGAAAATTGGAAGACGCTGTTGTACCTGTAAGAAAAATATTATTCCCGTCGTCAACACAGATACTGTTACACCTGTCCTTACTGCTTCCGCCAAAAAAAGTTGACCATAAAAGGCTGCCTGAATTAGCGAACTGCATGATAAACCCATCACTACCTCCGGCCAAACTATTGTCGTTGTATCCCCCCGCGCTTTTAACAGGAAAGTCTAAGGAATTTGTTTCTCCGCTAAGAAAAACTGTTGAATTATTGTCAATGGCAATATCATATCCTAAATCATCTTTATTCCCTCCGACATAAGTCGAAGAGATAATAGTACCGTTATTGGAAAAATTAAGCAGGAACGCATCATTCAATCCGTTTGAAGTATTATCAAAATACCCGCCGCCGTTTAAACAAGGGAAATCAGTACTGTTTGTATAGCCTGTAATAAAAATATTTCCTGATTTATCAATGGCAAGCGCTGATCCTGTTTCATCACTGCTACCACCATAAAGTGTCGACCACTTTAAACTGTAAGCAGAATTAAATTTTGAAATAATGATATCCCGGTTGCCTGAAAGAATATTATCATAGTAAACACCCGCATTTACTACCGGAAAATCAATGGAAGTGGAATAGCCGGTGGTAAATAGATTATTCTGTTCATCTGAATGAATGGAAAGTAAAGCTTCTTCGCCTATACCTCCGAAAAATGTACCCCAAACAAGTTGAGGATCGATCAGTAGAGGTTCCTTCTCAAGATACCTATCTAATATAAAGTGAACTGTGGAATCATCCTTTAACTCAAACTGACTTGAAATTTTTTCTCCAAATTGATAGCTTACCGGACGCTGCTCGCGGAATTCCCCCATCCTGCACGATAAATTCAAGTCTCCCTGTGAAGTCAGAATAATTTTTCCGCCATGAAAAACCATATTAATGACATTTGGATTTACATGTGAGCCGACTTCAAACTCATACTTTATTCCTTTCTCATTAAAATAAAGCAACCAGTTAATGCCGGGATAAATATTTCTGATACGTATTTTTTTATACTTGAAAACTTCATAGATACCCTTGTTACAATTGGGTAAAAAATAATTGGAATAACTGTCACCTGATTTTTCCAGTAATTCAATGTTCTGCTTAAGTATGGACGCGCCTTTTAACTCCTCATCAATTCTGAACTGATGTAAATGAGTTACTGAATTTTCTTTTTTGAATTCTGCAAAAACATAACTGAGCCCTTTTTCTGTCACGTACACTTGAAGTCCGGGTGATTCAGCTTTAAAAAGAACGAACGGAACTGGCTTTCCATTTAAGTCTTTAAGTTGTCCGCGGTTTTCTTCAAATCCCCGGTCCCCATTATGCCATATGGAATCGACCTTAAGTACCTGGTTAGGAGTATCGATTGCCAAAGCAGATAATCCGTCAAAAAATAAGATGCCTAAAAAAAATAAGGCGATTCCTTTTGTCATGATAATATATTTCGAACACTAAGGTAAACAACCAATTGTCACTGAATTGTAAAATATTAACTACAATGGAAATTGTTTATTTTATTTGTATTCAGCAATGAACAAGAATAAAGGTCAGAAAAAAAATCCTTCGACATCTCAGCCGAAAAAAATGTCCGCGACTTATTCCGGACTTAAAGAGAATCTCGTTTATATAATCATAATCATCTTCACATTTTTACTCTACTGGAATACACTCTCGCATGATTATGCCATAGATGATGCGATTGTCATTACGGACAATATGTACACGCAAAAAGGATTTGCGGGCATTAAGGACCTTCTCACTCACGATACCTTTCTCGGATTTTTTAAACAGGAAAAAAGTTTGGTAGCCGGCGGCCGCTACCGTCCTCTTTCTCTTGTAACATTTGCAATTGAACATTCTTTGTTTGGTGAAAGCCCTTTTCCCCGTCACCTTATTAATGTGTTACTGTACGCGCTGACCGGCATCCTGATTTTTCTTTTGGTGAAACGACTACTGCTCGAACAGCAAACCAAATATTCTTATCTCGCGCACCTTCCATTTATTACAGCGCTTCTCTTTATTGCTTTGCCGATCCATACTGAAGCGATTGCCAATATCAAAGGCCGTGATGAAATTCTCTCACTTCTTTTTTCTTTAGCTGCGGCCAACTTCTTTCTGAAATATTTAGATGAAGGAAAAAAAATAACCAACCTTTTCTTCGGGGGCATTTGTCTTTTCCTCGGATTGCTTTCAAAAGAAAATGCTATTACTTTTTTTCTCATCATCCCGCTGATGGTTTGGTTTTTCAGGAAAGCAACAGCTAAAGAATATTTCCAGGTCATGTTATGGGTGACCATTGCAACCGGGATTTTCCTGGGACTTCGCCAGTCATTTACCAATACATCTCTCAGCCAGGAAGTAACAGAGCTGATGAACAATCCTTTTTTCGGAATGACAGCCGCACAGAAATATGCGACCATAATTTTCACATTCGGGAAATACCTGGGAGTGATGGTTCTTCCCATAACCCTGTCACACGATTACTATCCTTACGAGATCAGCATACACAACTTCAGTGACATCGGAACTTTGATCAGCCTCGTTGTAACAGTGGGAGGGATTGCGATTGCATTAATTCAATTGAAGAAAAAAACATTGCTTTCGTTTTGCATTTTGTTCTTCGTTCTCACGTTCTCCGTTGTTTCCAACGTGGTTTTCCCGGTGGGGACGTTTATGTCTGAGCGATTTTTATTTATGCCGTCGCTGGCTTATTGTCTTTTCCTCGCGTATCTTATTTCGCTGATTCCATTTTATAAATTCAATTCATTTCCATTTGCTAAAACAGAGATCTCTCCGAAAACTGTTACAGATAATTTTTTCAGGACAAGAAGCATACAGGTCCTTTTGGCGCTGATCATCGGAGGGTATGGTGTAAGAACTTTTGTCCGTAACCCGGCGTGGAAAGACAACTATACTCTTTTCATGACTGACATTGCTAATTCACCTAACAGCGCCAAGCTGAACAATGCTGCCGGCGGAGAATTGATCGCACAATCAGATAAAGATGTTTCGGAGGAAGCGAAAATGGAAAAGATAAACAGGGCAAAAATCTATCTCGAAAAAGCAATTAAGATTTACCCTCTTTATAATAATGCTTACCTGTTACTGGGTAATGCCTACCTGAAAGGGGATAAGAATTTTGAAAAAGCGTTTGAAGCGTATAAAGGAGCGCTGCGAATTAACCCGCAGTACGGAGATGCAATTCGCAATATGTCCGTGCTGATGAACAACTGGAATGACAACCCGGCAAAGAAAGCTACACTGAAAAATTTTATTCTCGAGCAACCGGATAACGCCAGCCTTTATGCGCAGCTCGGCGCTGTTTATAACAATGCCGGTGATTATGACTCGTCGATCATTGCATATAAAAAAGCGATATCAATCGATGCGAGTAACAGCGACAACTATAATCAGCTCGGGATGGTGTATGGCCGTAATAAAGGAATGTTCGATTCATCTATCTATTACCTGAACATGGCGATCGCAAAAGATCCGAACAATGCTGATGCGTATGAAAATCTCGGAGTGGGTTACGCGATGAAAAAAGATTTCCAGAATGCGCTGACCATTTTCCGACAGGGGCTCCAGGTAAATCCCAACAGCGCGAAACTTAATCTCAACCTGGGGTATACTTATATGAATATGGGAAAACCAGCCGAGGGACAACCGTATATCAATCGCGCTTATGAGCTGGATCCTTCTTTGCGCGGATCCAAATAAAAATTATTGTATAGCATTTTCGTCGATCGCCATTCCGAGACTGCGCGCCTGCTGAACATCTTCCTGCACACGGCGCGAATCTTTCTTAACAGAATAAGCCAGTGCGCGCAGGTAATATACGCGCGCAATATTTGGGTTGGCAGAAATAACTGAATTGTATTGACTAATTGCGGCGTCCGTTTCTCCTTTTTTATAAAGAGAGATCCCGATGTTGATCGCCGCATCTTCGTTGGCGGGATCAAGCTGTAACACTTTTTTAAAGTCAGCGATTCCCTTGTCATATTCACCAAGCTGGTCGGTATACACAACGCCGCGGCTAAGGATGGGATCGGTGAAGCTCGGATTCAGCTCAATGGATTTTGAATAAGCTTCCAATGCCTCCTGCTGTTTTCCTGAAGCAGCCAGCGCTAACCCCATATTGTTGTAGAGCTTTGGCTCGCCAGGAGAAGTTGGAAGCAATTGGCGGTAAAGGATTAATGCACTGTCATGCTTTCCCATCCGGAAATAAGACAAGCCCAGGTTCATCATTCCTTCTTTATACATCTGGTCATTCGGATCCGTCATGGCGATCACGCGGCGAAAATCTTTGATTGCTTCTTCAGGTTGTTTAAATTGATCCAGCAGCGTGGCTCCCCGCCAGAGATAAGGAATAGGCGGACAAAACTTATCGCGCTCGATTGCGCGGTTAAAATATTCCATTGCCTTGTCGTAGTTCTTGTCGTCGTAATAAGTTTTGCCGAGACAATGATTCCCGCGCCAGTAATCCGGGTATTGGTCAATGACATTCTGCCAAAAAGTGTAACTGTTTTTGTAGACCTGCGCGTGCGAGTAGGTGATAAAACAAAAGGCCAGGACAACTGCAGCGCCCGCAGCTTGAAAAATTCTTTGATAATTTTTCCAGCGTGTTACAGCAAAATCAAAAAAGTATCCGGCGATAATAAACAGTCCGACATAAGGAATGTAAGTGTAGCGCTCCGCAATGATCGTGTCGCCCACAGGAATGAACTTGAGCATCGGGGCGATCGCAAAAAGAAAAAATAATAATCCGAAGAAAATCTCCTTTCGGGTTTTATATGTTTTGTAGAGAACAAAAAGAATAATCGGAATCGTTAAAAATCCGATATAGACATACCCCGGCAAACTCTGGTCTGCATATTTCGGGTAAGGATGAAGGCCTGCGAGGTTAATGGGAATAAAAAGTTTATAGATATAAGTGAACAAGGCATAAAATCCATAACTGATATTCTTAAAATCAAGAGATACGCTGGCGTTGATGGCAATTTCTGCACGCTGGGCGAGTATCGCCACATAGCCGAAGACGGCAGCAAGAATTAAGAATGGAATTTTTAGTAACAGGTCTTGCGTTTTGCGTCTTGTGTCTTGCGTCTTGTAATTAAAGTAATCGATGAGAATAAAAATGAGTGGGAGCGAAACCGCTTGTCCTTTGGATAAAAGCGAAAGCACCGAGTAAATGAAAGTAAGAATGAGCCATACAGGTTTTCTTCCTTTCTGAACAAAGGAAAGATAGCTGAGCAAGGCCAGGAAATAAAATAAAGCATGAAGGGTATCCTTTCTTTCAGAAACCCAGGTTACGCTTTCAACGTGCATGGGATGAATGCCGAAGAGTAATGCTGTAACAGCTGCGATAGCTATTTTCTTTTTGTCGAAAAGCCTGTGTACGAAAAGAAACACTAAAAATGTATTCGCCAGGTGTATCAGAATATTGTCCAGGTGAAACATGAACGTACTCATTCCGAATAGCTTGTACTCTATTGCATAGCTCACCAGCGTAAGCGGGTGATAGTTGCCCATGTAGTAAGCGGAGAAAATTTCTTTCAGGTCAAATGCTTTTGTGTAAGGATTATTGGTGATGTATTCCGGGTCGTCCCAGAAAATTAAACCGTTGTTGAGAGTGGAGAGGTAAGCAATAAAGGTGATTCCCAGAATGCCGGCGAGTATTAGCCAGGTCGTTTTATTGTCGGGGGAAGACGCTGTCTTTTTCTGAGGAAGCGGGCCTTTCTTTTTTGACTTCGTCATGTTTAGTTTTCTGTAACATTATTTTCCCGCCAGCCAGTCTTCCGGGTCAAGCAGGGTAGTTCCTTTCCATATCTCCAAATGAACCATCGTCAGGTTCTCGCCGGAATCGGTGTAAGCTTTGCCGATAGATTGCTTCACTGAAACCTTGTCGTTCGCTTTTACTGTAACAGATTCGAGATTGCTGTACACGGTAAAATAATCGCCATGCCGGATGATCACTGCTTTGTGATAGCCCGGGTTTACCAGCACATTCACGACGGTTCCTCCGAAAATGGTTCTCACGCCGGAGCCGCTATTGGTTTTAATATCGACGCCGTTGTTCTTGGTTGTTACATTTTTCAGAACCGGATGCGGATGCGTTCCGAATGATTCAATCACAAACCCATTCTCCACCGGCCAGGGGAATTTACCGTGATTAGCAGCAAAACTGTTTGACATCGCGATCACTTCCGGTGTTCGGGAGATTTCAGTAGTGCTGGTTGAGGTACTGCCGGTTTTTGTTTTTGTAGTTGTTTTTACCGTGCTCGCAGCAATTTCTTTTTTGATAATGTCCTGTATCTGCTTATTCAGTTTTTCCTGTTCCTTCTTTTTAGCGGCTAGACTTTCCTTGTATTTCTTTTCCTGCCCCGATAATTTTTTTATGGTATTATCCTTCTCACTTTTTTCCTTTTGTAATTTATCTTTTTGCTGTTGCTGCTCAGCGAGCAGTTCCGTTTTGGTTTTCTTTTGTGTTTTCAGCACGGCGATCTTGCCATTCATTGTAACAGTTGTTTGGCGGATCTGGCCTGCCTGCGTCTTCCTGTAAGCACTGTAACGGCGTAAATAGAGAAACCTGCGAAAGGCATCATTAAAACTTTCCGCAGAGAAAATAAATAAGAGTTTGTCGTAAGCGCTCCGGTGCTTGTAAGCATACACCACCATCTTCGCATAGTTCGCTTTTAAATCTTTTAAGTCGCTGTCAAGCGATTTGATCACGGTGTTCGTCTGGGTAATTTCATTGTCAAGCTGGTTCACCTGTGAATTGTAATTGTTGATCAGCTTTTGACGTGAAGCGATTTTCTGCTGGATAGTTTTGATTTCGGTTAATGAAAGTTTTTTGGTTTTACTCGTCGCATCCAATGCTTTCTGCATATCCGAAATTTCGTTCAGCAGCTTGTTTTTTTTCTTTTCTAATTCCTGCTTTGTCTGGGCGGAAGAAGAGAAGGATAAAAATATTAAGGCAACAAGGAGAAAGGTATAAGGTATAAGGCGTAAGGCAAAGCGCTCCTTATGCCCTATACCATTTACCTTAAACTCTTCATTCATATTTCTCTTTGACATTGAACGGAAATTTCTGGGGCTGGTTGATCACCACTTTTGAAAAGTTGATGATCACGTGCGTGTTTTGCCGGTCATTCAGCTCCAGTTCGCGTTCCAAAGCAAAAGGTTTTGGGTTATCCCTGTTATAGTTTTTGTACTTGACTTTTAAACTTTTACCCACCGCACTGTCCACTACATCCATATTAAGCATCGTGTAGTCAGGATTGATTGTGATAGTGCTGCTTTTTCTTTTTCCGTCAGACAGTAATACGTAAATGCTGTCTTCTTTGCGGGCTTTCAGTTTTTTCTCATCAAAATAAAGCGGCACACCGGCAATAGTGTTCTGCAAAAGAGCATAGTTCACCGGGATAAATGTGAACTGCTCAAAGAAAGAATAGTCCGTGCTGTAATATCTTTTCTGCATTCGGTCGATTACCCGGATGGAATCCTGGGTAATGAGTATACGCGCCCCCTCAAACCCCAGCGCAGAAATGGAGACCCAGATAACGCTGTCGCGGCGGATGCGGATGTTGGCTGTAACACTCCGGTCGCCCGAGCTGTCAATCAGGTTGATCTTCGCTTTCCCGGTAAACCATTCGAAATGAAAAATATTATCCTGGAGTTTGGAATTCACCAACGAAGCATTCGTCGTGTCGATCGGCGTGATCTTGGCCACTTTCCCATGTTTGCGAACAGTACAGGAAAAAATCAGGATTATAAATAATATAAAAAGCAGAGTCTTGAATTTTGCGCAATCCGCAATCCGCAACCCGCAATCCGCAATTCTACTCATACAGCTTCCTGTCCGCAATCTTCTTATCAATAGTCTCCGATTCTACTTTGTTGTCTTTTGCTTTCTGCCAGTATTGAACGGCGCCGGGAACATCTCCCAGCTGGAAAAGAACATCACCATAATGTTCGAGTACTGCCCCGTTATTTTCCTGCCCGTTTTTCAGCGCCTTCTCGATCCAGACTTTTGCTTCCGCAAATTTCTTTTCTTTATAAAGCACCCATCCGAAGGTGTCCATGTTGTTGGCATTCTTTGGATCACCTGTTACAGCATTACTTGCCAGCTTTTCCGCCTTGTCCAGTTTTTCTCCCCTGAGAGAAAGATAGTAGGCGTAATTGTTCATCGTATAGTAATTCTCCGGGTCGTAGGAAAGAGACAGGTCGTAACTGCTGTCCGATGCGGCGTAATTTTTTAGCTCGTTATATGCATCGCCGAGACTGGAGTACAGCTGTGACATGTGTTTTTTGTCGTCGCTGCCAATTGTAACAGCCTTATTGAGAGACTTAACTGCCGCTTCAAATTTTTTCTTTTGCATGTACCCGATTCCTGCCATATAATGAGGCAAGCCCTGGTTGGGAAATAATTCAGCACAGCGGTTGGCATCATTTATTAGACTGTCATAAAGAAAAAGGTGCGCCTCGATAGAAAGTATCTGCTGCCACACGAGAAATTTTCCATTGTCAAATTTTACTGATTGCTGGTATTGTCCGAGGGCCTCTTCATATTTATCAACCTGGCTCAGAATGTCGCCGTACATGGCGAATGCTTTCGGGTCTGTCGGATGAACAGCGCTTAAAATTTTCCCGAGCTCAACGGCTTCCGTTTTTCTTTTTTCGCTTGTTGAAAGAAATGGAATGTAGCCTACGAGGATCTGGACCTTCATATCGATATCCATTTCCGGGCTTGAAAAAACTTTTTTCAAAGCCTCGAACGATTTTTCATCATCACCGCTTCTCCGGTAGTAATCGGCAAGGGCTAACTGGGCGTTTGGGTTATTCGGATCAAGGCTCGTTAACTTCTGCAGCGTTTGCAGTGCTTCTTCTTTTTTATCCAGTGAAGTATATAAATCAGCGAGCATGGCGAGATACTTCGGCTCGTCCGGGAATGTTACAGTGAGCTTCTTCAGTTCTTCTGCAGCCTTATCGGGTTTCCCCATCCGGATGTAAAGCCGTTGCTTCTCTGTTGAGATCTGTTCCTGCACTCCGACCTTCGCTTCGATCTGGTTGTAAACGTTTATCGCTTCTTCCGGCTGGTTGCTGGCGGTGAGAAAGAATGCCCAGTCAAAATAATAATCTACGTTATCAGGATAAGACTTCGCTAGGGTCTCGTAAACTTTTGCTGCGTCCTTCGGGTTGCCGGTTTTGTCGAGCGCTTCTGCATACAACTCCTGGTACCATTTATTGGAGGGATTCAGGCGGACGGCGTTCTTGCTGTTTGAAAGGCTGCTGGAATAATCTTTTTGCTCGAAATAAATTTTCGCCATCTCATAATAAGCGGCGTCGTTATTAGGCAGCCCTTTCAGGCATTCATCATAAAGATTCAGTGCCTGCTGGTGGTCGCCAAGCATTTCCATTTTCGTCGCTTCAATATATTTTTCTTCCGCCGCAATGGACCGGCTGTCTTTCTGTGAAATGCCGTTAGTGTTGAGCGATTCGCTTCCGGCTGAAGAAACTTTTTCCTGCGTTTTGCAGGAATACAAAACTGTAACAGCTGTTAAAAGACTGAATAAAAAGTAATAGGATGCCGAAAAGAATTTCATCGCTCTGTGCTGTAGTCGCCTATGCTGACTTCTTCGCCTTTACCATTCAGGTAAACAAAATGGCCAATCATGGAGTTCTGTAAAACGCGGTTGCGGATGGTTGTATTGGTTTGAATAATGGAATTTTTTACCTGCGAATTTTCAATCGTAGTAGAATCTCCGATAGAAACGTGAGGTCCGATGGTGGAATTTTTTATCACCACTTTTTCCCCGACAAAACAAGGAGGGATCAGCGTTGAATTTTCGACCACCGCTGAAGCCGCCACTAATTTTTTGTCTTTATTCAACTCGAGTACCCGCTGATTGGTAAAGACGGTCGCATCTTTATTACCACAATCAAGCCACTCTTTCACCTCTGCCGTTGTAAACTGAGCGCCTTTTTTCAGCATGTTTTCAAGCGCGGTTGTTATCTGGAATTCGCCTTTGAATTTGATGTCGTTATCAATCAGGAATTGCAATTCCTTTTTAAGGTTTTCCCCGTCTTTAAAATAATAGATACCGATGATGGCAAAATCAGAAACAAACTTTGCCGGCTTCTCCACGAATTCTTTTATCACTCCTTTTTCATCCAGCACCACCACACCGAAAGCCGAAGGATCCGGGATCCGGTTTACCCATATAATTCCGTCTTTGGATTTATCAAATTTAAAATCAGCATAGAATAAAGTATCGGCAAACGCAACGATAACATTTCCTTTTAATGATTCGGCAGCACAAAGAATGGCATGAGCTGTTCCCAATGCTTCTTCCTGGTAAAATATTTTTCCTTTGGCACCGAGGTCGGCGGCTACCTGTAACAGGTGGTCTTCAGCTTCTTTCCCGAAATCGCCAATTACAAAAGCGATCTCCTCGATTTTATCGCTTGACATTTCTGCAATATCCTCCACCAATCGCTGAACGATCGGCTTGCCGGCAACAGGGATTAATGGCTTGGGAGTACTTAATGTGTGCGGGCGCATACGCTTACCCATTCCCGCCATTGGTACTATTATGTTCATTCAAAAAAGGTTTAAGGTGAAAGGTTTAGGGTAAAAGGCAAAGGTTGTATTGTAAACCATATGCCTTATACCATTTACCTTACACCTCATGTTTTATTTTATTCCTGTATGTCCAAAACCACCGGCACCTCGTTCGGTTGTTTCAAGCTCCTGTACTGGTTCCCAGGAGATCTGCTCGAACTTTGAAATAATCATCTGGGCAATTCTTTCGGCAGGCTCGATAACCTGCGCTTCATTGGAGAGGTTGATCAGAATTACTTTTATTTCGCCGCGGTAATCAGAATCAATGGTTCCCGGAGAATTTAAAACCGTCAATCCCTTTTTTACCGCAAGTCCGCTCCGGGGACGAACCTGTGCTTCATAACCCTGCGGCAATTCAATAAATAAGCCGGTTGGAATTAACTTTCTTTCAAGAGGCTGAAGCGAAACGGGTTCTTTAATATTAGACCTCAGGTCCATGCCTGCCGAACCTGTTGTTTCATAAGCCGGTAAAGTATTCTCTGAATGGTTTATTATCCTGATTTTCATGGGCGACAAAAGTAACATTTATCCGGACTTATAAATTAAGGAGCATAAGGCCTATTAGTCAACAAAGGGTAAAAAAGCGTGTTTTTATCAATAAAAATCGAAATTTACAGAGAAAGTCCGCCTATGGACTTCCGTTTTTTAATTCCATTGATTTCCTTACTTTTGTTCCCCAATTTTAAAAAGCTGTAGCGTGAATCCGTTGAGGGAGTTTGAGATAGCATTTGTCGGATTAAAACCCGGAATTCACAAGTTCAGCTTTGAGGTTGGAGAAAAGTTTTTTGCGCTCTTTGAAAATTCGCCTGTAAGCAGGGGAAATGTAAAAGCTGATTTGAGTTTCGATAAAAAGCTCAACTTCTTCCTTCTCAATTTCCAGATCTCAGGAACGATTAATGTTCCGTGTGATCGCTGCTCAGACTTAATTGATTTTCCTATTGATGCTGATTACCCTATTGTGGTTAAATTCGATGACCATCATGAAGGGGAAAAGGATGACAGCAATGCTGACGTCATTAATATCAGCCGAAGCGAAACTCATTTGAATGTTGCACAATTGATTTACGAATTCATTGTGCTGAGCATTCCTATCGGGCGAATGACTTGTGATGTGATCGGAAAAAAATGCAATCCGAAGTCAATCAAAGTTTTGAAAAATCTGAATCAAAAAGTTGACCCAACTCCTGACCCGAGATGGAATCAATTAAGACATAAAGCATCTTAGAAAAAGTAAGCAGTAAGCAGCGGCAGCCTGCAGTGAGTGCCTGCTGGCGACTGACTACTGCAACCAGAACGAAAAAGTAACGAATTAAATTTTTATAGACTATGCCAAATCCAAAACGACGCCATTCCAGAACCCGCCGTGACAAAAGAAGAACTCACGATAAGGCTGCCATTCCAACTGTTTCAGTTGACCAGACTACGGGCGCAGCTCACCTTCGTCACCGCGCACACTGGGAAGAAGGCAAGCTTTACTACAAGGGTAAAGTGGTAATGGAAAAACAATCCTGATAAGAAGGTAGATGTTTTCAAAACAACTATTGTTAGCGGCAGAAAGCAGCAGCAGTAAGCGGTATTGTTATACTGCAAACTTCTGCCTACTGCCTCTGCATACTGCTACTGAAAAATGATGCGGCTCGGCATTGATGCAATGGGCGGTGACTTTGCTCCTTTGGAATGTATCAAAGGTGCAATGTTGTTCTGCAAAGAACATCCTTCCAACATCCAACTCGTGCTCTTCGGTGATGAATCGAAGATGAACCCTATTTTTAAAGAGTTGGGAGGGAAACCCGCTTCCATTGAGATCGTACATTGCTCCGAAGTGATCGATATGGCAGAGTCCCCGACAAGGGCGCTCGCCGCCAAGCCCAACAGCAGTGTTACAGTTGGGTTTCAATACCTGAACGATGGTAAGATCGATTCTTTTGCCAGCGCAGGAAATACGGGAGCGATGTTAGTGGGCTCCATGTATTCTGTAAAAACTATACCCGGCGTTTTACGCCCGGCTATCGGAACATTAGTCCCTCATGAAAGCGGTCGTACCGCTATGCTTTTAGATGTGGGAGCCAACGCGGATTGCAAGCCTGAAATGCTGAATCAGTTTGCATTGCTTGGCTCACTGTATCTTGAGCACGTATATAAAGTACAGAACCCGAGAGTTGGCTTGCTCAATATCGGGGAAGAAGAAGGAAAAGGGAACGCACTGTCACAGGCGGCTTTCCCGATGCTGAAAGAAAATGACAAGATCAACTTCATCGGCAACGTGGAAGGACGAGACATTTTTTCCAACAAAGCAGACGTAATGGTGTGTGACGGCTTCACCGGGAATATTATTCTCAAATTCGGTGAATCGTTTTATGATCTGATCAAAGCAAGAAAGATCCAGGATAAATATTTTGATTCGTTCAACTATGAAAACTATGGGGGCACCGGTATTCTCGGCGTCAATGCTCCCGTAGTAATTGCTCACGGGATTTCCAATGATCTCGCTTTCAAAAGCATGATGCTCCTTTCCATGGAAATTGTGGAAAGTAACCTCGTCGAAAAACTGAAAGCAGCGTTCATCAACAATCAAATCCTGCAAGACTAAAATCCATTCTCAGAATGCAGAAAGTAAGAGCGGCTATTGTGGGTATTCAGGGATATGTACCTGAGTACGTACTTAATAATGCCGAACTGGAAAAAATGGTTGACACGACGGATGAGTGGATCGTATCACGTACCGGTATTAAAGAGCGTAGAATTCTGAAAGGCGCCGGACTTGGGACTTCTGATATGGGAAAAGAAGCTGTGGATGGCCTGCTGAAAAAAACAAATACCAATCCGCTGGATATCGAGTTAATTATTTGTGCTACCACTACACCCGATATGCAGTTTCCCGCTACAGCGAATATCATAGCGGACAAGTGTGGTTTAAAAAATGCATACGGCTTTGACATCAATGCAGCCTGTTCGGGATTTATTTATTCTCTGCATACTGCCGCAAAAATGATAGAGTCCGGTGCTGTGAAAAAAGCGATCGTTGTTGGCGGAGATAAAATGTCTTCCATTATTGATTATAGTGATAGGGCGACCTGCGTGATATTCGGAGATGGCGCCGGCGCTGTTTTGCTTGAACCTAATACGGAGGGTTTCGGATTAATTGATTCAGTGCTTGGCTCCGATGGTGCAGGCAGAGTTCATCTGCATCAGAAAGCCGGCGGCTCAGTAATGCCTGCGACAAAAGAAACAGTGGAGAATCGCCTTCACTATGTTTATCAGGAAGGCCAGCCTGTTTTCAAATTTGCTGTAACAAAAATGGCGGATGCAGCCGAAGAGATCATGAAGAGAAATAATCTTCACGGACCGGATGTGGCGTGGCTGATCCCTCACCAGGCGAATAAGCGCATCATTGATGCAACAGCGAGGAGAATGGAACTGGACGATACCAAGGTGATGATCAATATCGAGCGTTACGGCAACACTACAAACGGAACCATCCCGCTTTGCATGTGGGAATGGGAAAAGCAAATGCATAAAGGAGATAACATTGTTCTCGCGGCATTCGGCGGCGGATTTACCTGGGGAGCCATACTCCTGAAATGGGCTTACAACTCAAATTGATTCTAACAACTAACAACAATCAACTAATTACTATTAAATGGCAAATACAACCGACATAAAAAAAGGACTGACGATTGAGATCAACAACGACCTCTATACCATCGTTGACTTTCAGCACGTGAAGCCCGGAAAAGGCGGCGCATTCGTTCGCACAAAATTGAAAAGTGTTACAACAGGAAAAGTAATTGACAATACATTCAATTCCGGGGAAAGCATTTCCCCTGTTCGTATTGAAAGAAAGAAATACCAGTTTCTTTATAAAGATGACACCGGCTACAATTTCATGGACAATAACACCTTTGAGCAGGTTACATTGGACGAAGACATGGTGGAAGGCCATGAGTTTTTGAAAGAAGGCCAGGAAGTTGAAATGTCTTTTCATGCAGATACCGGCAAGCCACTGACTTGTGAGCTTCCTGCTTTTGTTATTTTGGAAATAACTTACAGTGAACCTGCAGTAAAGGGCAATACATCAAACAATCCCATGAAAAATGCAACGCTTGAAACAGGCGCAACAATACAAGTCCCCATGTTTGTGGATTCAGGAATCAAAGTGAAAGTGGATACCCGCAACGGCGCTTACGTGGAAAGGGTGAAATAATTTCTTTTGTTATCTTGCCATTCCTTAAACGTTCTTTTAGTTTTTTGAGTGAAGTTTTTTCATCTTCAAATTATCAAATTACCAAATCATCAAATTAGAATATGGATTTAAAAGAAATACAGGAACTCATTCGCATACTGGGCAAGTCCAATGTGGCTGAGTTAAGAATAGAACGCGACAATTTTAAGATCACCCTCCGTACCCGCGACTTCTATACGGAAAATAAAGGAGGACAACACCAGGCTTCACAGATGTCCGTTGCAATGCCTATGATGTCTTCAGCTGTTACAGCGCCCGCTATTTCTGCCGCTGCTCCTGCCGCCGTAGAAAATAAGCCCAAGGCCGCTGCTGCCGATGCCAATTTGATCACCATAAAATCTCCGATGATCGGTACTTTTTATCGCTCATCAGGACCGGATAAAGAGCCATTTGTAAAAGTTGGCGATGAAATAAAGCAGGGAAGCGTGCTTTGTGTGATTGAAGCCATGAAGCTCTTCAACGAAATCGAATCGGAATATTCCGGAAAGATTGTAAAGATCCTTGTTGAGAATGCAAAGCCGGTGGAATACGACCAGCCGCTGTTCTTAATCGAACCTATGTAATTGCTTCTGTCATCCTGAGCGCAGCGAAGGATCCGCCAAACTTACTCGCAGATTCTTCACTACATCCGGGGTAACAGCTACTAATTCACAAAATTGTAACACCTTGTTCAAAAAAATATTAATTGCTAACCGCGGTGAAATTGCACTTCGCATCATTCGCACCTGCAGGGAAATGGGAATACGCAGTGTGGCTGTTTATTCCACGGCTGACCGGGATAGTTTGCATGTGAAGTTTGCCGACGAAGCTATTTGTATCGGCCCTCCCGCAAGCAAGGAATCTTATCTGAGCATGGCAAAAATTATGAGTGCCGCTGAGATCACAGGCGCTGATGCGATTCATCCCGGCTATGGCTTCCTGGCGGAGAATGAAAAGTTCGCCGAGATATGTAATGAGTACGGAGTGAAATTTATCGGTCCCCTGCCGGAGCATATTGCGAAGATGGGCGATAAAATTTCCGCAAAAGAAACGATGAAGAAATCGGGTGTTCCTGTTATTCCCGGAAGTGATGGACTGCTGACTGATTTGAAAGAGGCGAAAAAAATCGCGAAGAAGATCGGTTACCCGGTAATTATGAAAGCAACTGCCGGCGGCGGCGGCAAAGGAATGCGTATTGTAACAGAAGAAAAAGACCTGGACAATGCGTGGTCAGCCGCGCGAACAGAGGCTGGCGCTGCTTTTGGAAACGACGGCGTCTACATGGAAAAGTATATTGAAGAGCCGCGCCATATTGAAATACAGGTTGCCGGAGACCAATATGGGAAAGCCTGCCACTTATCTGAAAGAGATTGCTCCATTCAGCGCCGTCATCAGAAGTTAACGGAAGAGTCTCCTTCACCATTTATGACTCCTGAATTAAGACAGAAAATGGGAGATGCGGCCATTAAGGCCTGTAACGCTATTAACTATGAAGGCGTTGGAACGATCGAGTTTCTGGTTGACAAATACCGGAATTTTTATTTCATGGAAATGAACACAAGAATCCAGGTAGAGCATTGTGTTACAGAAGAAGTGATCAACTACGATTTGATTAAAGAACAGATCAAGATCGCAAACGGAGAGCCTATCTCCGGAAAAAATTATATCCCGACGATGCACGCCATCGAATGCCGCATCAATGCAGAAGATCCGTACAACGATTTTCGTCCGAGCCCGGGAAAGATCACCAACTTAAATACTCCGGGAGGTCACGGGGTTCGTATTGATTCGCACATTTATTCCGGCTACACGATTCCTCCTTATTATGATTCCATGATCGCAAAAATTATTACTGTCGCACAAACAAGATTAGAAGCGATTGAAACCATGGAGCGCGCGCTGAGTGAATATGTTATTGAAGGAATTAAAACCACTATCCCTTTCCACCAGGCGCTGATGAAGGATAAAAATTACCGCGAAGGAAATTTCAATACATCTTTTCTTAATACGTTTAAACTGTAAGGTATGCATAGCGCAAAATATAAGGCCGCAGGAATAAAAATTTGTCTTGCGTCTTGTGTCTTGCGTCTCGTGTCGTACTTCTTATTTCCTATTTCTTTCTTCCTGCCTCTTTCTTCTTTTTAACATGCACCAGGAACATCACTTCAAAAGTCCGGCAGTTGTCAAAGACATCGTCATTGGCATGGCGGATGGCTTGACGGTTCCGTTCGCATTAGCTGCAGGATTGAGCGGCGCGGTTGACGATAATATTATTGTTATTACGGCGGGAGTCGCAGAAATAATTGCCGGCTCTATCGCGATGGGCTTAGGAGGTTACCTTGCCGGAAAAACAGAAACAGATCATTACTCTTCTGAGTTGGCGCGCGAATATGATGAAGTGGAGCGCGTACCTGAAGTGGAGAAAAAGGAAATCCGCGATATACTTTCCGAGTATGGCATTACGGCTTCCACGCAGAATATTGTAACAGAAGAATTATCCAAAGACAAAAATAAGTGGGTGGATTTTATGATGAAGTTTGAGCTCGGTTTGGAAAAACCGGATTCCCTTCGTGCCCGCAAGAGTGCATTTAATATTGCCGTGTCTTATATCGTCGGCGGATTTATTCCGCTCAGCGCCTATTTCTTTACGCAGCATCCGAAAGAAGGATTGATTTTTTCTTCTGCTATCACACTGGTCGCACTATTATTCTTCGGCTATTTTAAAAGCAAAGCGACAGGACAGAATGCTGTAACAGGAGCATTTCGTACAGCCTTTATCGGGGCTATTGCTGCAGGAGCGGCTTATTTGATTGCTAGCTGGATCGCGTAGTTGTCTGCACTAAGATTTTTAAGATTAAAGGATTTTAGGATTTTGTGAAGCTTCAAATAATCCTATCATCATAAAATCCTACAAATCTTAATTCAGATTAATGTGCCGTAGCTCTAGCGAAGGAACACATTTACTGCTTCACAAACTTCCTCACCACTCCACTTCCATCTTCATTTTTTAAAACGGCTAAATAAATTCCTGCAGGAAATTCGCTGACATTAATGGTGGTTTGCTTTTCTGTTATACCTTGCTGATAAATGGTGCGGCCTAAAAGGTCTTTAAATTCGATTTCATTTGATGAAGAGGTGATGGATAAATTGGAGGAAACAGGGTTGGGATAAATATTAATCACTGATGAAAGATGAATATTGTTATTTCCTGTACAATTATTTACGGTATCAATTTTTGAAGCAACAGATGAAGCGCATCCATTTTCCGTTACAATTAATGTGACAATCTTAGCTCCAGGAGAAAACCAACTAATTTGATAGGGGCCTTGATCTGCTCCATTTATGACATTTCCGCCATCAAAGTTCCATTGATAACTTGAACCAGAAGAAGCAGTACCAGTATAGGTAACTGTTACACTTCCGCCAGAACAAACTGAAGATGGATTTAAAGAAAAAGAAGAGCTGGGATAGTCATTTACTAATATTGTCGTTGAAAATAAGGTAGAAGTGCAACTACCATCTGTTACATATAAAGACACAGTTTTATTTCCAGCTGTTGCCCAGTTTATCGTTTGAGGACCTTGTCCTGTACCAGGAACCGCCATTCCTCCATCAAAATTCCATGTATAAGTTGCATTAGTGGGTGCATTTCCTCCATAAGTAACTGTTGTATTACTTCCTAAGCAAATAGAAGATTGGGATAAAGAAAAATTAGACGTTAGGGCAGTAACAACAATATAATCCTTCTTCAAAAGCGTGTTTTGATTGGTGCCGTCGGAAACATAAAGTGTGACATCGAAAGACCCGGAGTTGGAATAACAAACATTAGGAGGGTTTTTCCCAATGTATGTATTCTGGGAAGTTCCGGTAACTATTCCTCCTTCGAAAGTCCATGCCCATGTTGTAAGAGGACTTCCTGCTGGAGTACTTTGATCACTAAATTTTACGCAATCACCTTTACAGACCGTTGTTTTATCTACTGAAAAATCGGAGGCTACTTGCTGAGCAAAGGAAGGGGTAATATTGCAAAATAAAAGTAACAGTAAAAAAGGCATTATGTTAATTATGACTCGTTTCATAGAGAATAAATTTGTTCATAAAAGTAACGCAATTACCTTCAAATAAAAAAGGGACAGCCTTTGCCGTCCCTTTAACTTTTCCAAGTAACAGAAAACTATTTCAACCCAAACGCCTTCCTCACTTTCGCTACATAATCCAATTTCTCCCAGGTGAAGAGTTCCACTTTCACGCTCTTTCTTTCCAGCACAGTGGGATCCGAAGCTTGGAATTCACGTGACTTGAAGTCGCGGC